>Ga0256837_1000971_pt1 | contig 21150 bp, 21 predicted proteins | sample 4562384metaG_FD_185976 | JGI IMG/M metagenome (GOLD analysis project Ga0256837, IMG submission 185976) | Hydrothermal vent microbial communities from Guaymas Basin, Mexico - 4561-384 | ecosystem: Environmental > Aquatic > Marine > Hydrothermal vents | place: Mexico: Guaymas Basin | collected...
TGCTGTATAGCTTACACCATAGATGGTATCAGGGCGTGTTGTAAAGACATCAAAACTCTCAAACTTATCATCAAGTTTTGCCTTGCTTGCATCATCAAAGTAGAGATCAAATGCCAAACCGTTGGACTTACCAATCCAGTTCTCCTGCATAGTGAGCACCTGTTTCGGCCAGCCATCTTCTAGTTTTTTTAGATCTTCTAAAAGCTCATCAGCATATTTTGTAATCTTAAAGTAGTACTGATTCATATCTTTTTTGACTATCGGCGTATCACATCTCCAACAACATCCATCTATCACCTGCTCATTTGCAAGAACAGTCTGATCGTGTGGGCACCAATTAAGCATCCCCTTCTCACGGTACAAAAGCCCTGCATTGTACATATCAATTATAAAGCCCTGCTCGAACTTTGTATAAAGTTCATCACTTGTTGCAAATTCACGCTTGCGTGAGAATGAAAAACCTAAAGAGTAAAACTCATTTTTCATATAGTCAATATTGTCATATGTCCAGGATTTTGGGTGAGAGCCATTTTTAATAGCAGCATTCTCAGCCGGCATACCAAAACTATCAAATCCAATAGGGTGCAGTACATTTTTACCCTGCTGTCTATGATAACGAGCAAATGCATCAGAGATTGAGTAGTTTCTTACATGCCCCATATGTAATCTTCCACTAGGGAAAGGAAACATTGAGAGAATATACTTCTTCTCTTGTGTAAAATCTTCACTTGGTTCAAAACTCTCGTTTTTCTTCCAATACTCTTGCCATTTTTTTTCTATATTTTTTGCACTATATTCCAACTTTTTTTATCCTAATTAAAATCTATTAATACTCTTCGTGTGTTTTTGAGCTCTCTATATAAACAAGCCCCATTGAGAAGATATTTGCTATCAGTGCACCAATTGCCAATGCCATTGCCCACGACTCATTATGTATTATCACCAAAAATACAAAGGCAGGAATAAGGTGCAGATCTGCCACAAGCGAAGATGCCAAAAGCTCAGCTGAGAGTAGATTTCTTACCCCAATTTTTAAAATTGTTGAGATAAGATTAACACTTGCTGCTACAAACAACGAAGTAGCAGTATGTTCATATAAAAACCCTGCTATCGATGTCAAACTCATTAATGAAAAGAAAACATATACTACTTTACCCCAATCCATTACATTACTCCTGATTCAAATTGTGCTCTCATTCTCTCTTTTTCTGCTTCACGTTTTGCTTTCTCAGCCAGTTTTGCATGGTACTTTTTCACATCAAAACCAAACAACATCAGTATAGGAGAAGCAACAAAGATTGATGAATATGTACCAACAATTATACCAACAAGAAGCGTAAATGCAAAGGCATGAATAATCTCACCACCAAACATAAAGAGCGTAAAGACCACAAAGAATGTTGTCAGTGACGTCAATGTAGTACGCGCCAAAGTTCTTGTAATAGATTCGTTAATGATCTCAGCCAAGTTTACATTTTTAGACTTTACAATCCCCTCACGAATACGGTCAAAGACAATAATTGTATCATTCAGCGAGTATCCAAGCAGTGTTAAAATTGCAGCAAGTACATCAAGATTGACATCTACCTGAAAGAGTGCAACAGCACCCATAGAGATAGAGACATCGTGAACAAGAGCTACAATGGAAGCCACTGCAAAACGCCACTCAAATCGGAATGCTACATAGATTAAAATTGCTGCAACAGAGAGAAAAAGTGCCATTAAACCCTTTTCTTTTAGCTCTGAACCTACTTTTGGACCAACAATATCTACACGACGAATCTCAAAATTTCCTGTTCCTTTGAGCGCTTCACGAGTTACATCACCAATATCTTGCGTAACACTACCTGTCGTTGTCTTCATACGAATAACAACCTCATCAGGCGAACCAAATTCTGTAATAGATGCATTATTGAAAAGTTTATTCTCTTTTAGCTTCTCACGCATCTCTTGAATCGGTGCTTTTTTGTCGTATTTGACCTGAACGATTGTTCCACCGGCAAAATCAATCCCGTAATTAAGACCTTTTGTTGCAAGAATCGCATACGAAGCCAGAATCAGGATAATAGAAATTGCCATAGCAATTTTTGACTTACCCATAAAATTCAGTGGGTGTTTATATTTAAAAAACTCCATAATTATCCTTTAATCCCAAACCAAAAACGGTAGTTTTTACTTTTACTCATTTTCGACTCAAGCATCTGATAGATTCCGTGTGTACCTAAAATGGCCGTAAGCATAGAAGCCAAAATACCAATACTCATCGTGATTGCAAAACCTTTAATTGCACCTGTTCCATACACATAAAGCACAACCGAAGCAATCAATGTTGTAATATTTGCATCTAAAATAGCTGTCATTGCATTAGAATAACCATCTTCTATGGCTTTATGCATTGATTTGCCTTCATAAATAAGCTCCCTTATCCGCTCTGTAATGATTACATTGGCATCAACGGCCATTCCGACTGTTAAGACAATACCAGCCATACCAGGAAGTGTCAGTGTCGCACCAAAAAGACTCATCACAGCCAAAAGCAGTAACAAGTTGGCAATTAAGGCAATATTGGCAACAACACCTGCCATACGATAATAAACGACCATAAAGGCGATAACTAAAACAAATCCACCAATAAGAGCAATCATAGATGCTTTAATACTGTCTGCTCCCAAACTTGGCCCGACAGAACGTTTTTCCATCAAATAAATCGGTGCAAGCAGCGCTCCCGAACGAAGTGCGATCGCTAAATCTTTTGCTTCTAAGACCGTATAGTTTCCAGAGATCTGTCCAGCCCCTCCACCAATACGCTCATTAATATTTGGAGCAGAAAAGACTTTACCATCAAGAACAATTGCAAGACGTTTTCCTACATTTGCACCTGTAAAGTCACCAAAGATCTCTGCCCCTTCGGAATTAAGTTTAAAGTTAATAACAGGACGATTATTCTGATCGAATCCAACATTTGCATTTGTAAGCATACCGCCATCTAAAATAGGAATCTCATGAACAAGATATTTGATTTTAGGATTTTTTGCATCTGGTAAAATCACATCACCGTACGATGCTGCATCTGCATCACTCATATTATAAACACGGGCATTTCTATCTTCATCAACAGCCATAAGCTCAAGTTTTGCTGCACGACTGATAAGCTCACGTGCACGCTGCTCTTCTTGTGGAGTTTTAATACCTGCAAGTTCTACAAGTATCTTCTCTTCTCCTTGACGTGCAACTATCGGTTCAGAGAGTCCAAACTGATCAAGTCTGTTTCTGATTGTCTCTATTGCCTGCGTAATAGCTAATTTTTTGATTTTTTCTATCTCTTTAGGTGTAAATGAGATAGAAATCACACTGCCGTTTTTTTCAACTTTAGCACCTTCAATCTTTGATAAAAACTCATCAAAAGCTTTAATCTCATCACTGTCAAGCACCTCAAAACGGACACTACTCTCATCAAATGTAAGTCCATCAATCAAGATATCATTTCTATCAGCATAGTGTTTCACACTTGCAGCAATGGATTTGATGCGAGATTTCAATGCCTCTTGGGTTTTTACACCTAAAAGCATATGTAAACCACCTTGAAGATCAAGACCCAGTGTTATTTTTTTTCCACCTTCTGTCTGCAAAAGAGATGGAACAGAAAAGACTATTCCAAATACAATTGCCAGTGCAAAGATGACTATTCTATAATTAAGCTTCATCCTCATACTTCTTTGCAATGGAATCTTTAGTAATTTTTACGATTGTGTCATCGTTCATTTTAACAGATAAAAAATGTTCTTCTACCTTATGTATAACGACAATAAAACCACCGTTAGTGATGACTTTGTCACCTTTTTTGAGTGCTTCTAGCATCTCTTTTTTGGCTTTAGCCTCTTTTTGTTGTGGACGAATAATCACAAAATACATAATTGCAATTAAAAATATAAACGGTAACAGTTGAGAAATAATTTCCATGACTGATGATTCCTTTAGTTAAAATTGCGCAGATTATACAAAACTTATACTAACATACTTATAAATTGTGTACAATTTCATTATGAATACATTAACAAAAGAGATTTTACTCGGAATTTTCACGGCAGTTTTACTCAGTGCATTTATCTATTTAGAGCATTATGGACTCAGCTATAAAATCATTAATACCCTTCTTGGACTGAGTGCATTTGCAATGATTCTTTACATACCAAAAAAATCTATTCTTGCTTTTGGTTTTTTTACAGGTCTTCTTTGGTTTTACTGGATAGGCTACAGTTTTAAGTATCAGGGTGTCGGTTATATGGAGCCCATTATCACTGTTGCTTTTGGGTTTATCTATCTGCTATTTTTTCTGCCTCTTTACTTTACGAACAGTGCTCTCATCAGAGCAGTTCTACTCTTTGGTCTTAGTTTTTTTGAGCCATTTGACTGGAACTGGATGCAACTTGAACTTCCTTTTGTCAATAGTTATATAGGTATATATAAATACCAATTTGCTGTTGTGTTGTTAGCACTTTCACTCCCGTCACTGATGCAAAAAAGGTATCGTTTTCTTCCTCTACTACTCTTACTTGCAGCTTTTAATTACGGCTATGAAAAACAAGAAGATGCACCACTAAAGATAAAACTCGTCCAAACAGAGATAAAACAAGAGAATAAATGGCAAAAAGAAAATCTCTACCCGACAGTTTATGCAATGTTTCAAGAGATACAAAGAGCAATAGATGAAGGGTATGATATGGTAGTTCTTCCAGAATCTGTTTTTCCTCTTTTTATGAACAAAGCACCACAGCTTATAGAGACTCTAAAAAAATACTCTTACAAAATCACCATTGTAGCAGGCTCACTTTTAGAAGAAAATGACAAAAACTACAATGTAACTTATATGTTTGAAAACGGCTCTTATAAAATTGCAAAAAAACTGGTTTTAGTTCCTTTTGGAGAGTATATACCACTACCAAAATTTGCACAAAAATTCATCAATGACACTTTCTTTAGCGGAGCCAGTGACTTTGTAACAGCTAAAAAGCCTACTGATTTTCTCATTAAAGGAGTAAAATTTCGAAATGCCATCTGCTATGAAGCTACATGCCAGGAAATCTATGAAGGAGATGTAAAGTATCTGCTCGCCATGAGTAACAATGCCTGGTTCGCCCCATCCATAGAGCCCACTCTACAAAAACTGCTTTTAGAGTATTATGCGCGCAAAAATGGTGTAACTATCTATCATGCGGCCAATTATAAGGGTACAGGAGTCATCAAATAATCTTATTCTAAACTCTTCTTGATATAATAAGAAAAAATATTTTAGGATTATTATCAATATGCTTAATTTAAAAAATCCAAACCTTTATAATAACCGTGAAATCTCTTGGCTACAATTTAATACAAGGGTATTAAAACAAGCTCAGGATGATTCACTTCCACTTTTAGAACGCCTCAAGTTTCTTGCCATTTATGGTACAAATTTAGATGAATTTTATATGATTCGTGTAGCAGGGCTGAAAAAACTCTTTGCTGCAGGTATCATCGTATCAGGTCCAGATAAGCTTACACCTCTGCAACAGTTGCGTGAGATACGTTCATATCTGCACCAAGAGCAACAAGTCGTAGAGCACTGTCGCAGTGAGATTTTAAAAAAGCTTGAACCAGAAGGTATTAGTGTCAAGATATACGAAGAGCTCAATAATCAGGAAAAACATAAAGTCAACCAGTACTTCAATGAAAACATCTATCCGGTTATCATTCCAATTGCAGTCGATGCAACACACCCTTTTCCACACCTTAACAACCTCAGTTTTGGTCTCATTGTCAAACTACGTGATAATGACAATGATGATATTGAGCGTTTTGGAATCATTCGTGTCCCTCGTGTACTCAATCGTTTTGTCGAGCTTGAAGGCGGTGTTTATGTGCCTATTGAGAGTGTTGTAGAAAAACATGTTGATGAGCTTTTTCCAGGATACAGCCTCATAAAATATGCACCATTTCGTGTGACAAGAAATGCTGATATTGCTATTGAAGAAGAAGAGGCAGACGACTTTATGGAGATTCTTGAAGAGGGTCTCAAACTTCGCCGTAAAGGTGAGATGGTTCGTCTTGAAGTCGGTTCCAATGCCGATGCAGAGATCATTAACTTTATCAACAAACATACAAATGTCTATAAGGATGACATCTATACATTCCATACATTCTTAAATCTTGCATCACTCTGGCAGATAGTTTCCAACCGTAATTTTGCACATCTTTTACTGCCTCCGTTTAAACCAAAACTGCTACCACCTTTTGATGCAAGTGAAGATATTTTTGCAACCTTAGAGAAGCAAGATGTCCTCATGTATCATCCCTACGAAAGCTTTGAGCCGGTTGTTAAGCTTATTCAGACTGCAGCAAAAGATCCTGATGTTGTATCAATTAAGATGACACTCTACCGTTCAGGAACAAACTCACCAATAGTAAAAGCCCTCATGGATGCAAGTGAGAGTGGTAAGCAGGTAACGGTTATGGTTGAGCTTAAAGCCCGTTTTGATGAAGAGAACAATCTTATCTGGGCAAAAGCACTGGAGAAATCTGGTGCGCACGTTATTTACGGCATTAAAGGCTTTAAAGTTCATGCAAAAGCAGCACTTGTTACTCGTAGAAAAAATGGGAAGCTCAAACAGTATGCGCATCTTGGCACAGGAAACTATAACCCAAGTACAGCAAAAATTTATACCGATATGAGTTATATGACATCTAAAGATGTTATTACAAATGATTTGACTCGTTTTTTTCACTTTTTAACCGGTTTTAGTAAAAAAGGTAAACTCAACGAACTCTATATGGCACCATCACAGATAAAGCCAAAAATTCTCTCACTCATTCACAATGAAACACGTCAGGGGAAAAATGGACATATCATTGCAAAAATAAACTCTTTAGTTGATGAAGATGTTATCCGTGCACTTTACAAAGCAAGTCAAGCAGGTGTAAAAGTAGAACTTATTGTTCGTGGAATCTGCTGTTTAAAACCTGGCATTAAAGGTGTAAGCGAGAACATTCGAGTTATCTCTATCTTAGGAAAATATCTTGAACATGCCCGTGCATTTTATTTCAAAAATGATGCCGCGCAGGTTTATATCTCAAGTGCAGACTGGATGCCACGAAACCTTGTACGTAGAATTGAACTACTTACTGCTGTAAAAGATGAAGCATCAAAAAGAAAAATCATTCAAATTCTCAAACTTCAATACTCAGATAATGTTTTAGCACATGAACTCAAAAATGACGGAACATACATAAAACTCAAAGCTGATGGACAAAAAGCTATCAATAACCATAAACTCTTAGAAGATTATGTCAATAAGATCGCAAAAGCAACAAAAAAAGAGACCTCAACTTACGTACAACAACTTGTAAACCGTCTCTTTATTGAGAGCTAGGAGTAAAAAATGCTACACACTTTTAAAGGAATTGAACCTAAGATAAAAGCAGGTACATGGATAGCACCTTCAGCCGATGTTATCGGAGATGTCAACATAGGCAAAGATTGCTCTATCTGGTTTGGCTGTGTCGTGCGTGGAGATGTTCACTACATAAGTATAGGAGAGAGAACCAACATCCAAGATCTCTCTATGATTCATGTTACACACTATAAAAATGGTGATAAATCAACAGGAAATCCAACTATTATAGGCAATGATGTCACAGTAGGACATCGTGTTATGCTCCATGGCTGTACAATCGAAGATGCCTGTTTGATTGGAATGAGTGCTACTATTTTAGATGGTGCAATCATTGGCAAAGAGAGCATTGTCGGAGCTGGTGCACTTGTCACAAAAAATAAAGTCTTTCCACCAAGAAGTCTCATAGTAGGAAGTCCTGCAAAAGTAGTTCGGGAGTTAAATGATGAAGAGGTAGCAGAGCTGTATGCGTCTGCTAAGCGGTATGTAGCATTTAAAAAGGACTATGAGAACTAAAAACTTTATGTTCTGTAGTCAGCATTGATCTCCACATATCTATGCCCTAAATCACAGCCATATGCTTCAAAACTTCCGTTTGCTATGCCCAGATCGCAAAAGATGGTGAAAATATCTTTTTTCATGACTGCTGCAGCTTTTGCTTCCATGTCTGCATCAAAGAAAAGTTCCCCTTTTTTATAAACACAGACATCATCAAAAGAGATAGTTAAACTCTCTTCATCGGCCTCTGCTCCACTGGCACCTACTGTTGAAGCGATACGCCCCCAGTTTGGATCTTCTCCATAGAGTGCTGTTTTTACAAGCAAAGAGTTTGAGAGTGCTTTTGCTACGACTTCTGCCTCTCTATCATCTTTTGCACCCGTTACTTTATATGTTACAAGTTTACTAGCACCTTCTCCATCACGTACCATCTCACGTGCTAAAAAACGCATAATATTTTCAAGAGCCTCTATAAATGCCTCTTTGTGAAATGTATCTGATTCTCCATTACTAAGCAGCATAACAGTATCATTTGTAGAAGTATCACCATCTACACTCGCTGCATTGAATGTCACACTTACCTTTTCATCCAAAATTTCCTGCATCTCTTTGCGTGAGACCTTTGCATCGGTTGTAATAAAGCAGAGCATTGTCGCCATTGCAGGATTAATCATCCCAGCACCTTTTGCCATTGCTCCAATATGAAAGCTACTGCCATCTGCAAGTTCAACACGATACGCTTTTTCTTTGGAAAAACTATCTGTTGTCATAATTGCCTGCGCTGCTGCGTGAGGCTCACGCTGCGTGAGATCAAAAAGCTTTGCACCTTCAATAATCTTCTCTTTTGGCAATCGAACACCAATAACTCCAGTTGAGCTCATTACAGGATTGCTAACGCAAGATGGCAGTGTAGCAATAATTTCATCAATATCTTCTACTCCTGCACTTCCTGTCATAGCGTTGGCATTTTTAGAGTTAATCAATACAAAATTTGTCTGAAACTCCCCTTTTGCTTTAAAATGTTTAATGGGTGCTGCTGCCATTTTATTTGTCGTAAAAACCGATGCTATCTCACAGATAGAATCAGAATAGATAAATGCCATATCTTTTGCACCCTTAGCTTTGAGTCCAGCACTTACACCATCAGCAAAAAAACCATTAGCAGCACAAACACCACTTTTTAATTCTACTAACTTATACAAATTTCAATTCCTTTGGTTTTACTCTTTTTTTAAGCAGCTCTTTTGTTGTTGTTATACCCTCTTGTGTCCCAATGACAAGAAGTTTTGATTCACTTGTAACAAGTGTATCACCTTTTGGCATTGAGATAAATTTTCCATCTTTTTTACGAATACCGACAACAGATGTATTTGTTATTTGACGAATATGTGTCTCTTTTAATTTTTTAAGCACTGCCCATGAATAACGTGGAACTTCTATCTCTTGCATATCAAGAGGATTGTCACTTCTATACAAAAACTCCTCAAGCAAATTTTCCATATCCGGTCGTGCCGCCATCGCGCTCACACGTTGCGCTGTCAGTTTTGTAGGACTTACAACCGTATCTGCTCCGAGTTTTTTGAGCTTTTCAACATCACTCATTGTCTCTGCAGCTGAGATCACATAATAAGGGCGTGGAAGATAATGCTCTTTTTCAAAGAGTCTTACAGAAGCAATCAGTGCGATATTATCAGCAATTAAATCTGAAAGTGTAATCAGACCTTTGGCAGAAGAGAGATGTGCTTTAAGCATTGCAAGCTCTGCGTGAGGTTCAGCTTGAAGATATTGTGGATATTTATATTCAGCTGCCCACTCATGTATCTCTTTTCTTGGATCAATAACCACAAAAGGTATATGGTTTTTACGTAGTTGTTTCGTCACTTCAATAGTATAGTCATTATGGTAACAAACAACAAAGTGTTTTTTGAGCCTTGCAATTTTATATAACATTCTTCGCTCCTTGAATACGGCAATAATATGCCCTTTATTTATCTCAGCGACTAAAATACCTAGTGCACTCGAGAAAACTGCAAATCCGGCAATAATCAAGTTAATTGTAAAGATTCTACCCGTTGGTGATATTGGAGCTATCTCTCCAAATCCAACAGTAGTAAATGTGATAGCTGTCTGATAGATAGCATCCATTATTGTAAAGTTATCTATAAGAACATAACCGATAGTCCCGGCCAACATAACAATAACAGTAAGTATAAGAGGTAAGCGGAAAGCTTTGAGATGGGGGTAAACTTCTGGAAGAAGCTTTTTATCTGGTTTGGGAGCAATCTCCCAATTAAGGAATTTACGAATCCTTTGTAAAAGATTCAAAACAAATTCCTAAAGTTTACGAATTTTTCTTAAGTGTGCGTAATTCTCTTGCAGAAATCTTAATTTTTTTCGTTGTACCATCTTCTAATGTGATACGCACTGTTCTTAAGTTTAATAAAAAACGACGCTTTGTTCTGTTTTTAGCATGAGAAACATTGTTCCCACTCATAGGGCCTTTGCCACTGATAGCACATCTTCTTGCCATTTGAGTATCCTTGAATGATATTTTAAAGTTGCGAATTGTACCAAATCAAAGCAAAACTTCAACTTAAGCCAATACTATTTTCTCAAGAAGCAACTCTTTTAGAATTCTTTTATCTAATTGTAGCTAAAATATACGATATTTCACAAAAAGAGCAGGCTATTTTGATAACAAAAGAAAAAATCGACGCATTTATAGAGAAGATTCCTCCATCTCCGGAGGCTCTTCGAAAAACGATCGCTGCATTAAACACAGGAGATTTGACCAAGGCTGCTAAAGCTGCCAAAGAGGACAAGGCACTGAGTCATTACCTAAAAGAGCTTGTAAACAAACCGATATATGGTTTTAGAAATGAGGTCAGTGATGTTTCTCAAATCTTTGGTATCCTTGGAGTTTCACGCTCTCAACAAGCAGTCTATAACTATATGCTTACACTGCTTTCACCTTCAAAATGGAAACTTTTTAAACTCAATAAAAACTCTTTTGCAGATCTTCAGGCAGAACTCTCCATCGGATGGCAAAAGATCTTACACCATCTTGCTGTTGAAGATAAAGAGATAGAGAGTGCCATAGCACTGCTTCCAGCAAGTATTATAGTATCTGAAGCGCTTTTTTGTGAAAAGATCGATGATGTAAACTTACTCCGCTCTGTCAATAATATTGACCTTAATACTATTCTTAAGAGACTATGTGAAATGGACCTTTTTGATATTTGTGAGAGAATTGCACAAAAATGGGAAATGGATGAGCAAATTGCCCATATTATTCAAGCTGCAAGTGGTGTCAAACCTTCAGAAGATGAAAAAATAGATGAACTTGGAAAATGGATGCACCTGCTTCTCTTTTTCACACTTTCAAAACCAAAATTTATTGAGGCAGGACTCAACGATTTTATAGATTTTCAAATAGCATATGTTTCTGGTATATATGATGACTTTGCAACAGTGATGGAGATAGTATGAGAGCAACCCTAAAAGATGGTGTCGGTGTTTTTCATCCCCAAGGTTTCTTAGATGGAGGAGCTAGTGCTTCCCTTTTAAGTATAGAAGATATCGAAGCAACGCTCAAACTCAATGCTGATATGATCTTGGTTTCTATGAAAAATGTTATCTTTTTCAATAGAAACGGACTTGATACTTTTGTAAAACTTTTTCAAAAAGTAAGAGCAGCTAACCACATAATCGTTGGTTTTTGTGATTATGATAGAAAAAAATATGACACTATTATGAAATTTTACAAAGATGAATTGATGTTCTCTCTTTTTAAGACACAAGAAATTGCCACACTTTTTGCTTCAAGTTTTAAAAATCAAAGTAAAAATGTTCTCTTATACAGCGATGATAAATCACAACGTGCGGCAATGGCAATAGAGCTCCATGATAATGGACACAATCCAATAGTTGCTCAAACAAAAGAGGAGTTTACAGAAAAAACAAAAGCAGAAAATGCCTATGACATCATAATAGATGATACTTTTTTAGGTCAAATGGGACAAAAAGTAGCCACTCGAGTTACTGGTAATGCTATCATCTACACAGTCTCATCTTTTTTAGATGCAGAGATTGGCAATACTTTTAATATCTCTTATCATAACAACTCACTCAATGTTGGTTTTCGTCTTTTTATCTTCGATGCCTATAAAGTTGTCAGTATGAATGTGCACGCACTCAACTTTTTCTCAAAACTTGCTTCTTCTGCAGCTGAGTATAATGCCACTATCTGTTTTGTAGGTTTGACATTTGAAAAAACTCCTCTTTCATTTAAAGAGACACTTGAAGACTCTGGAATTATGTTTTTTGATCAGATGGATGATATTTTAGGCGATAAAGAGCTCCTAGAAGAGTTAGGTGCAAGTTCTGCTGCTGCTATTAAAAGCAAACGAACACTCAACAAAGAGATCGTAACTGAGATACCTAACTTTATCGATGCTACGGTTGCTACTATTGAGATGATGACCAACTCTAAAGCAGTCAAAGATGCTGTAAAAATGGATAAAATCGAAATAGGTCAAAAAGAGAATAAAATTGCAAGCTCCATCGGATTTTACGGTGATATTGACGGAATGGTTATTCTTGTTTTTCCTGAAGGTATCGCAAAAAAAGCATGTGAACTTCTTATTGGGGAAGAGACAGATGACAAAGAACTCATTTTAGATACTTTAGCCGAACTTGTTAATATTGTCGGGGGGAAAGTCAAAACACTCCTTAGTGATGAAAATATCAATGTAGATATAACTCTCCCAAGAACCTATCCAAATGTGGAGAGTTTACTAGAGATCGCACAAGATAAAAAAGGTGTTCAGGTTGATCTCAATTTTAACAATGACAACTTTTTATTTTTCTTAACTAGATAAAAGTATGGAAATACTATAATTTCATTAATAGTTAAAGGAAATATATGATTCAAGTAGCCCCAAGTATTTTATCTGCTGATTTTGGCAACCTTGCACGCGATGTTAAAGAGATTTGTAATGCAGGATGTGACCTCGTTCATGTAGATGTTATGGATGGTCATTTTGTACCAAATCTTACAATCGGACCTGTTGTAGTCTCAGCAGTGGCACATGCTGCTACAAAACCGCTTGATATTCATCTTATGGTTGAGAACAATACTTTTTTTGTTGAACTTTTTGCTCCTCTGAAACCTGAGTATATCTCTTTTCATATTGAAGAGGAGAAACATCCGCACAGACTTATTCAAAAAATTCGCTCTTATGGGATTAAGCCTGCAATCGTTTTAAATCCAAATACAATTCCCGAAGAGTTAGAGTACATCTTAGCTGATTTGGATATGGTGCTGCTCATGAGCGTTAACCCCGGTTTTGGTGGTCAAAGTTTTATAGACTCTGTCATACCAAAAGCAAAAAAACTTGATGCTATGCGTAAGCGTCTTAATCCAGAGTGCCTTATAGAAGTTGATGGTGGCGTAAGTGACAAAAACATCCAAGCACTCAAAGGTGCAGGTGTAGATGTCGTCGTTGCAGGAAGTTATGTATTTAAACATCAAGACCGTGCAGAGGCGATAAAGAGTTTACAAATCTAATGCGTACAAAAATCTGCGGTATTACAAACTACGAAGACGCAATGACAGCTATCAATGCAGGAGCAGATGCTCTTGGATTTGTATTTTATGAAAAATCTCCTCGCTATATATCTCCCAAAAATGCAGCTAGCATTATCAAAAAACTCCCTCCCTTTGTAGAGAAAGTTGCACTCTTCGTCAATGTAGATGCCGCTACAATTAATAATGCTTGTAAAACTGCAGGAGCTACACTTGCACAGATCCATTTTGATGCAGATGAAAACCTTTACAACGCTCTACAAATACCCCATATAAAAGTCATTCGTGCAAAATCAAAAGAAGATATTCTGCGTTACAGTGATGAATATAGACTTGTTGATGCCTATTGTGAAGCGTATGGCGGTGCAGGAAAATGTATAAATATAGAGTGGTTTGAAGGTATTGAGTGTTCTAAGATTATTCTTGCAGGTGGACTCTCTCCTGATAATGTAGCTTCACTCAAAAAGTTTGGTTTTTATGGTGTTGATGTAAGCAGCGGGGTAGAGCTATCTCACGGGAAAAAAGATCCACTCAAAATAAAGGACTTTATACTTAATGCTAAGTCATAATATTTCACTTGATGCAAAAAGCATCTCTCGTCTCTCCTCACGCGGACTCTCTTTAAAAACACTCAAAGACCAACTTGAGCATGAATTAGACCTCTCACTTGAACTTTGGCGCGCACAAGGGCTCAACCTTGTAAAACATCAAGGCTACTACTACTTTGATACTGCATTTATTCCTATCAAAGAAGCTGAATTTTGTATTGTCGATATTGAAACAAATGGCTCTAAAATAGAGAAACATCAAATTATTGAGCTCGCTGCCGTAAAAGTAAAAGATGGTAAGATAATTAACAGATTTGAATCACTTGTGCACACACAAGAGATCAATCCCCATATTACAGAGATTACTGGCATAAAAGTTCAAGATACAAAAGATGCTCCAGAGCTCAAAGAGGTACTCAAAGCATTTAAACTTTTTTTAGGCAATGCTATATTTGTTGCTCATGATGTCAAGTTTGATTATATGTTTATCTCAAAAAGCATGGAGAAGATTGGGCTAGAACCTCTGCTCAATAGAAGTCTTTGCTCTCTTGGACTTGCCGAGCGAACTGTAGTTTCTTATAGATATGCACTCTCATACCTTAATGATGCGCTGAGTCTTAACCCAAATGCACAACACCATCGTGCTATGAGCGATGTTATAACAACCTATGGGCTCTTTTTACTCTCACTGCAAAATCTCGATGAAAATATAAAAACTGTAGAAGATTTGATTCGATTTTCAAAAGAGGCCAATAGACTGAAACGTCCTAAATTTGATCCTCTTTTGGAAGAAAAAGAAGCGTAATTTACGCTTGAGGAACTGTTTCTAGTTCTGCAAAAGCACCCGGAGCTGTGAGTTTAGCATAGCGTGCTGCCATTCTCTCTTCTTCACTCATCGCTTTTAACTTGCCCACTTCTTCTAGGAAATAATCGGCAATAGCAGAAGCTGCTGCCTCTTTTTCACGGTGTGCACCAATTAATGGTTCATTAATAATATCATCAATAAGATCTAAATCTTTAAGATCCTGTGATGTAATTTTAAGTGCATTTGTAGCAGTCTCTACTTTTTTTGGATCATTCCATAAAATTGCCGCACAACCCTCAGGTGAAATAACTGAAAAAATTGAGTAACGCATCATTGCAAATCTGTCAGCAACACCAATAGCAAGTGCACCACCAGAACCACCCTCTCCAATAACAATAGAGATAGTAGGCGTTTTAAGTTCTGCCAATTCTAAAAGATTTCTAGCAATTGCTTCACTCTGATTTCTCTCTTCTGCACCAATTCCAGGATATGCACCCGGAGTGTCTATAAGCATTAAAAGAGGAAGATTAAACTTCTCTGCAAGTTTTGCAGCACGAAGTGCTTTGCGATACCCTTCAGGGTGTGGCATACCAAAGTTACGTTTTAACTTATTTTTTGTTCCACGCCCTTTTTGCTCACCAATAACGACAACTTTTTCATCACCAATATAACCCATATAGCAGAGGATAGCTGCATCATCACGAAAATGTCTATCTCCATGAATCTCATACTTGTCTCTCATAATAAGATTAATATAATCAAGCGCATAAGGACGATCTAAATGACGCGCAAGCTGTAATTTTTGGAAGTCAGAAAGATTTTTATAAATCTTTTCAACCTCTTTATCTAGTTTCTTTTTTAACTCTTCAACAGCCGCATAATCATGACGAACCTGTGCAGAGATAATATCTTCTTGAATAAATTTAATCTTATATTCAAAGTCTAAGTATGTAGCCAAATCAAATCCTTCTTAGATTTTTTTGAAAATAACAACGCCGTTAGTTCCACCAAAACCAAATGAGTTTGACATAACTACATTTAGATCAGCTTTTCTTGCACCCTCAGTAACATAATCAAGGTCACAATTCTCATCAGGAGTCTCATAGTTGATAGTCGGAGGAATAATACCATCTCTCATCGCCATTAGACATGTAACTGCTTCAATTCCACCTGCAGCACCAAGGCAGTGACCAATTTGTCCCTTGATTGAACTCATCGGAGGACAGTTCTCTTTGCCACCAAGTAAATCTTTTAATGCTGCCGTTTCATTTTTATCATTAACAGGCGTAGAAGTACCATGTGCATTTACATAATCAAGCTTAGGCTCACCTGCCATTTTATATGCTGCTTTCATAGCACGTGCCGGACCATCAAGACTTGGCGTTGTAATATGGTTTGCATCACCACTCTCACCAAAACCAATAATCTCACCATAAATTTTTGCACCACGAGCAACTGCATCTTCATAAGTTTCTAAAACAAGTGCTGCAGCACCCTCACCCATAACAAAACCGTCACGATCTGCATCAAATGGACGAGAGGCATGTTTTGGATCATCATTTCTTGTAGAGAGTGCTTTCATAGCAGCAAATCCACCTACACCAACACCTGTAACTGCAGATTCTGCTGTTACAACAAGCATCTTGTCTGCTCCACCACACATAATTGTTTTTGTCGCTTCGTTAATAGCATGTGTTCCAGCAGCACAAGCTGTAACAGAAGAGAGATTTGGTCCTTTTGTTCCATGTTCAATAGAGACAAAACCTCCAAGCATATTGACAAGCGCTCCGGGAATAAAGAAAGGAGAGATACGTCTAGGACCACGATTATCTAAGATAACAGAGTTTTTCTCGATTGATGGAAGACCACCGATTCCACTTCCTGCAGATATACCAAATCTCTCTTTGTCTGTATCTTCATCAAGTGCCGCATCTTCCATAGCTTCTTGAGCAGCTTTGAGTCCTAAATGGATAAATCTATCTGCTTTTTTTACTTCTTTGGCAGGCATAACAGTCGCAGGATCAAAATCTTTTACCTCTCCTGCTATTTGAGATGCAAATGCTTCAGGATCAAAAAGAGTAATTCTATCTATTCCACACTCACCTTCACATATCGCCTTAAATGCACTCTCTTTATCATGCCCTACAGAATTTATCATACCAAGGCCGGTTACTACTACTCTTTTCATTTAAATATTCTCCATCAATATAAAATACTTTTAAAAATTAATCTATAAAATTAATTACTAAAAATATTTACTTCCAAGAAAGATAACTTCTTGGATAAGTAAATTACGACTATTTGTTCTCTATATAGTTAACAACGTCTTGAACTGTTTGAATCTTCTCAGCTTCATCATCAGGAATTTCGATATCGAATTTTTCTTCAAGAGCCATTACTAATTCTACTACATCAAGGCTATCTGCACCTAAATCTTCTACAAATTTTGAATCTTCTTTTACCTCGTCTGGGCTCACGCTTAGTTGTTCAACTACTACTTCTTTAATATCGTCTAAAAGTGCCATTATAGCTCCTGTCTTTAAGTTTAAAATCCCGTAATTATAACATAAATATCTTAATTAAATTGGAAACAAGCCAAAATAAATCAAGAAAATTATGCCATATTCATTCCACCGTTTACTTTCAGAGTCTCCCCTGTAATGTATGAAGCACTGTCTGAAAGCAAAAATGCCGTTGCTTCAGCAACCTCTGCAGGATTACCAAAACGATTCATTGGTATCTTGTCTGTAAAACTTTTCTTTACCTCATCGCTCAACACTTCTGTCATCTCTGTAGCAATAAATCCGGGTGTTACTGTGTTGTATCTAATACCACTTGTTGCTGCTTCTATAGCAAATGATTTACTCATTGCAATCACTCCGCCTTTACTTGCTGCGTAATTTGTCTGTCCACCATTTCCTGTCTCACCAACAATTGAAGCGATATTAACAACAGAACCAAATTTCTTTTTACGAGCCGCTTTAAAAAACTCTCGACAACCAATAAATGCAGATGTAAGATTTGCATTAATAACGGACATAAAATCTTCTGTCTTCATACGAAGTGCGAGCTTATCATTTGTGATACCGGCATTATTGACAAGGTAAGAAAGCTCTCCGTCCGAATCAACAATAGTTTTAATAGCATCAATAAATGCAGCCTCATCACTTACATCAAAGCCAATAACCGCTGCCTCTCCACCTGCAGCTTCAATAGCCTCTTTGACTGCATCTGCTTGGGCTGCACCACTACGATAATTAATCCAAACTTTTAAACCATATCCTGCTAAAACCTTTGCAATCTCTGCACCGATACCACGACTTGAACCTGTTACTAAAACATTTTTACCACTAAATTTCATCTTCTGTATTTTCCTTTTTATTAATTTAGACTAAAGAGTGATCCATCTCTACTGGAACCTCTAAATCCATTAGTTTTAAAATTGTCGGTGCAATATTATTGAGCCCACCATTATCAACTTTTTCTACACTATAGGCATCTACAAAACACCACACTTTTCCAACGGTATGGTTTGTAAGTACATTCCCTTCATCATCACGCATCTCTTCACAGTTTCCATGATCGCTTGTAAGCACAAAAGCATACTCTCTCTCTTTTGCTTTACTCCAGATTTTTCCTAACTGCTCATCAACAGCCTCCACAGCTTTTTTCGCTGCTTCAAAATCTCCAGTATGTCCCACCATGTCACCATTTGCAAAGTTCACAACAATAAAGTCATACCCTTCATCTATAGCCTTGAGTACAGCATCCCCGACTTCGGCTGCACTCATCTCTGGTTTCATATCATATGTTTTTACATCCGGTGAAGGGATAAGAACACGTGTCTCATTTGTGTAAGGTTCATCTATACCACCATTTAAGAAAAATGTCACATGCGCATACTTTTCAGTTTCTGCTGTATGTAACTGTCTAAGTCCCGCATTGGAGATAACCTCAGCAAGTGTATTTTTCGGTGGCTCTTTTTTGAAAAGAACCGGATAGGAAAAACTCTTGTCATACTCAGTTATCGTTGCAAGATGTACCTTTATGGGTTTTCTCTCAAACTCTGTAAAGTTCTCATCAGCCAAAGCTCTTACCATCTCACGCATACGATCACTTCTAAAGTTAATTGTAAGCACTGCATCACCATCTTGCATACCATCATAACCATCAAAAGCAGTCGGTTCTACAAATTCATCTGTCTCACCCTGCGAATATGAATGCCCAATATAAGCCTCCGGACTCATCGAACTCTTTGGATCGGCATTTACGATTGCATCATATCCTCGCTTGATTCTCTCCCAGCGATTATCTCTGTCCATCGCATAAAAGCGCCCTGCTATTGTTGCAATAGTCACATTTTCATTAAGGTGCTCTTTTACCTTTTCTATGTACTTTTGTGCAGATGTTGGAGAGACATCACGACCATCTGTAATAAGATGCAAAAAGACTTTTTTTCCGTTTTTTGCAGCAATATCTGCAATGCCCATAAAATGATCTATATGAGAATGAACACCACCATCACTCATTAAACCTATAAGATGTAACCTGTCTGACTTTGAAAAAAGCTCTTGAAGCACTTCATTATGTTCTAATGTTCCCTCTTGCAAAGCTAAAGAGATTTTAACCAAATCCTGATACAAAATACGTCCGCTTCCTATACTCATATGTCCTACTTCAGAGTTTCCCATTTGCCCCTCTGGAAGTCCAACACTCAAACCAAAAGTATCAATAAGAGAGTGTGGTACTTGACTAAAGAGTTTGTCATATGTAGGTTTAGTGGCATTATAAAAGGCATTGTGTTCTGTTTTTGCACAAAAACCTATCCCGTCGGTAATGACCAATATTGCTTTTTTACTCAATACAATTATCCTGTTGTAAATTTTCTATTAATTATTCGTTTGCGGATTATACTATAATGTCACTTTGATTTTACAAATGAATAGGAAATATATTGCTATATTGGTTACATAATTTTTTAGATATAAATATTTTAGGATACATCACCATCCGAGCCGGTGTTGCATTTTTTATAGCACTCTGCCTCACTCTTTTTTTACTCCCTCGTTTCATCAAATGGGCACAAAAAACATCTAGTGTACAACCCATCAATGACTGGGCACCCCAGCGTCACCAAGAAAAACACTCCACACCTACCATGGGTGGTATTGTCTTTATAGGTGCAACTATATTCGCTTCACTTTTAACAATCCGATGGGACAATTCATATGCACAAGCTGGAATTCTCACACTATCTTTATTTTCATTTATCGGTTTTTATGATGACTTTGCAAAGATAAAAAAGAGTGAAAATCTCGCCGGATTTAAAGCAAGAACCAAACTGCTTTTGCAGATTGTATCAGCCATTATTATTGCCTGTTTTTTATGCCTTTTTGCAGATTTTAATACAGACCTTTATATTCCATTTTTTAAGAATCCTGTTATGGATATGGGAGTTTTTTCCATTGGACTATGGGTTCTGGTTATTGTCGCCACATCAAATGCCGTTAATTTAACGGATGGTTTGGATGGCTTAGCAACAGTACCATCAATTATTGCACTTACTACTTTTAGTATCATTATTTACATCACAGGAAATATTAAAATATCTACCTATCTTTTAATGCCCCACTTTCAAGTGAGTGAAGTTGCTATCATTGCCAGTGCGCTTATTGGAGCACTCACTGGATTTCTCTGGTATAACTGTCACCCTGCAGAAGTATTTATGGGTGATAGCGGTTCTTTAACTATTGGGGCATTTTTAGGCTATCTTGCTATTATCTCAAAAAGTGAAATTCTACTCGTTCTTATCGGTTCAATCTTTGTTATTGAGACACTCTCTGTCATTTTACAAGTCGGAAGTTTTAAACTTAGGCAAAAACGAGTTTTTCTAATGGCTCCGATTCATCATCACTTTGAGATGAAAAACTGGGCAGAAAATAAAATTATCGTCCGTTTTTGGATTATTGCAATCTTATCGAATGTCTTGGCACTCATAACACTCAAAATTAGATAATAAGCTATAAGTTTACTTTCAGTACCGACAGGGTATAATTTCGCTCTTTTAAAGAAGGCCTGTTAGCTCAGTCGGTAGAGCAAGTGACTGAAAATCACTGTGTCCTTGGTTCGATTCCGAGACAGGCCACCACCTCTTTTTATATCGCCAATTCTAAAATCAAGTGCAATTTTCACCTAATCTAACTAGCTAACTTTTTACTCATTTCGCTAAAAAATACTTCATATGGGGTTTTGAAGTTTAGTACTTTTCTAGGTCTGTGGTTAAGTCTG
>Ga0256837_1000973_pt1 | contig 21138 bp, 18 predicted proteins | sample 4562384metaG_FD_185976 | JGI IMG/M metagenome (GOLD analysis project Ga0256837, IMG submission 185976) | Hydrothermal vent microbial communities from Guaymas Basin, Mexico - 4561-384 | ecosystem: Environmental > Aquatic > Marine > Hydrothermal vents | place: Mexico: Guaymas Basin | collected...
GACGAGATAAAAAACTGTATTTATAATTTTCTATCAAATCTAATGCTAGATGAGTTTTATCTATATAGATGTAATCCTTATCTATTATCTCTTTGAATGTTTGAATCCCTATTGGTAGTTTTTTCATTTGTTCCCTTTTACTTATGTAAAGCCAACTCTTTTTTAAGATACTCACCAGTATAAGAGCCTGTTTTTTCATAGTTATCTGCTAAATCTTCAGGTGTTCCCTCTGCGATGATAAGTCCACCACCAGCTCCACCCTCTGGTCCCATATCTATAACCCAATCGGCATTTTTTATCATATCTAGGTTATGTTCTATGATCAACATACTGTTGCCCAACTCCACAAACTTATGTAAAACATTTGTAAGTCTATCTACATCAGCAAAATGAAGTCCTGTTGTTGGTTCATCTAAAATATATAGGGTTTTTCCTGTATCTTTACGACTTAACTCTTTACTTAGTTTAATCCTCTGAGCCTCACCACCAGATAGAGTTATAGCATTTTGCCCTAAAGTTATATAACCTAGTCCAACATCAACTAAAGTTTTCATTTTCAAGTTTATCTTTGGAATCGCTTGAAAAAACTCATAAGCTTCATCTACACTCATAGCTAAAACATCAGCGATAGTTTTACCTTTGTAAAACACCTCTAAAGTTTGTTGATTATATCTTTTACCTTGACAAGTATCACATTTAACCATGATGTCTGGTAAAAAGTGCATCTCTATCTTTATCTCACCCTCACCTTGACACTTCTCACATCTACCACCCTTAACATTAAAACTAAATCTTGAAGTGGTATAACCTCTTATTTGAGCCTCTTTTGTTTGGCTAAATAGATTTCTTATCTCATCCATCACACCTGTATATGTAGCTGGGTTACTTCTAGGTGTACGACCTATCGGGCTTTGGTCAAGATATATAACTTTATCTACATATTCTAGCCCCGTTATCTCAACACCAGCAACTTTATTTACCTTTCTAGCATGATTTAGAAGTTCTCTAGCAGTTGGCAGTAGAGTTTGAAGCATAAGTGAGCTTTTACCACTTCCACTTACACCAGTGATACAAACAAAATTATTTAGTGGAATCTTAGCACTAAGGTTCTCTATATTATTTATAGTTACATTCTTAATCTCTATATATTTGTTTTGTTCTCTTCTGTAAAAATACTCTATCTTTTTTCTACCATAAAGATAATCAGCAGTAAGTGTTTTAGCTTTTTTAAGTTTAGCCAATGTTCCACTAAAAACAACCTCACCACCAAATTTTCCAGCACCCTCACCTATATCCACTATAAAGTCAGCATTCTCTATCGTCTCTTTATCATGTTCAACAACGATTACAGAGTTACCTTTCTCTTGTAGGTTTCTAAGTGTTCTTATAAGCTTTAAGGTATCTCTCTCATGTAAACCGATACTTGGCTCATCAAGAACATACATAACACCGGTAAGCCCTGAGCCTATCTGTGAAGCGATTCTTATCCTCTGTGCTTCACCACCACTAATAGTTCTAGCATCTCTACCTAAAGTTATATAACCCAAACCAACATCATATAAAAAATACAATCTTTCACGAATCTCATTTAGAATCGGTTTTGCTACTTGTGTATCTTGATCATCAAGATAAGAAAAATTTTCTTTGTTAGCAAACCACTCATAAGTTTTCGCTATGGGCATCTCTAAAAGTTCTGCTATCCCTTTTTGTGCCACTTTTACAGCTAAAGATTCCCTTTTAAGTCTATGCGATTCACAAACATTACAAACCTTTTCACTCATATAATCAGCTAACTCTTTTTCATCTTTTAACATATCGTAAGCGATTCTGATAATACCGGGGAAAACTCTTTTTACCTCATGTTTTTTCCAAAGAAAAGTTACTTCATCACTATTCCCATGCAGTATAGCTTTCTGTTGGTGAAGTTCTAACTCTGAGTATGGAACAGTTATATCTATTTTATTATGATTACAAAAACCTTTTAAAAATGTAAAATAGTAACCTTTATTAAAACCATAAACAATTTTTACAGCGCCCTTTTGGACACTTAAATCTTGATCTATGATTTTATCTTGGTCAAGAGCATAACGAAGCCCTAAACCATCACACTCACTACAAGCACCTTTTGGTGAGTTAAATGAAAAAGACAACGGTTCAAGTGGATCAAAACTTATCTTACAATCAAAACAAGCATTATGTTCTGAGTAATGTATAGATGGTTGTTTTATATCTAACTCTTCGTGATTTAGTATATCAATCTCAAGCTCACCGTAACTCTCTTTTAAAGCTTTCTCAACATCAGCAGCGATTCTCTCTTTATTTTCCTCTTTTACCACTACCCTATCTATCACAACTTTTATGGTATGTTTTTTTGTTTTACTAAGTTCTATCTCCTCATCAAGGCGAACCATCACACCATCTATCATAGCCCTTACATAACCTTTATGAACCAACGATTCTAACAAATCAGCATAAGAACCTTTTTTTTCACGGATAAGTGGAGCAAGAAGTACAAGTTTAGCACCCTCTGGAAGTTTAGCCACCTCACCTATGATGTCTGAAGCTGACATTTGAGATATAACTTTTCCACATTTATGGCAATGCTGAATCCCAACACGAGCATAAAGAAGTCTAAAATAATCATATATTTCAGTTATAGTTCCAACAGTTGAACGGGGATTTTTAGAGGTTGTTTTTTGATCTATGGCGATAGCTGGTGTAAGCCCCTCTATCTTATCAACATCTGGTTTACCTACCCTATCTAAAAACTGTCTAGCATAAGATGAAAGAGATTCCATATATCTTCTTTGACCCTCAGCATAAAGTGTATCAAATGCCAATGTAGATTTACCACTACCACTAAGTCCTGTCATAACGATTAGCTCATTTTTTGGTAATGTTAAATTTATATTTTTTAAATTATTTTCTCTCGCACCCGTTATGATAATCTGATCTTTCTTTTTCATCTAAACCTCTAAAATATTCTATCTGATAAATATGAAACCACTAGTAAATAAAATATAACCAATAATCTCTTTTGTAAAACAACATCTACTCTATCTTTTAGATGGATTCCAACATAAACACCAACTAAAGAAGCTAATCCGATTATTATACCACTTTTATAATCTATATTTCCTATCATAAGATGTGAGATAAACCCAGCGATAGATGAAAAGATTACAAAAAACAATCCAGCAGATATAGCTTTTTTAAGTGGAACATCTAAAAAACCAACTAAAATAGGCACTAAAACTATACTTCCACCAACACCTATACTCATACTTATAGCACCTATGGGTAATCCTATAAAAAACAAGATAGCCTTATGGGTAACTCCTGTTTTAGTCTTCTCTTTTGGTTTAAAAAACAAACGGATAAGAGCAAATATAGCAAAAGATAAAAATATAATTTCCAATGTAGAATCATCTATCATATCTGTGATATACCCACTAAGTAAAGCCCCAATAAAACCACCCATACCGATAATAAGAACCATCTTAATATCTAAAGAGCCTTTTTTATTGTTAATATAACTACCATAAATGGAGCTAAACATCATCACAACAACAGAGATACCTATCGCTACTTTTGTTTCATAACCTATCATTAAAAGTAATGGAACCAATATCGTACCACCACCTATACCAAAGAAACCAGATAAAGTACCAACAAACAACCCAAGGGTAATCATCTCAACCATTTACATAACCATTAAATTTTTACCCAATTGTACTAAATTATCTCTTTATACTACTTGTATATAATCTTTCAGTATATATTTTAATCTCAGATTGATTTTTATCAAGTATAATAAGGGTAAATAAAAGGTGGTTAAATGTTAGAAACAATTTCAGAAGCTTTGGAAAATTTTTGTATTCATCAGATTCGTGTTCAACATACTTTAATGGATGGAGTTTCAAAAAATGAATCGTTGATAACTTATATCGATATAGAGACAGAGGTTGGCTCTAAACATAGGGTTTATATATCAGCAGATAAAAAGTTCATACAAAGAGTTACTAAAATATTTTTAGAAGAGGATGATAGTGATTTAGAAACTTTGATCGATATGTCACTAGAGACAGCTAACCTTGTCGTAGGTAGTGCTAAAGTTATAGCAGAAGATTTAAATGAAAATCCATATAATATCTCTACACCACATTTTGTAAAGGTTGGTCAGTTCGATTTTGATTTTGATGAGATAAAATTACTAAAGATTGAGGATGATGAGGTAACCATAGCTATTAAGGAGTTAAGTTGAGTACAAGACATCTAAACTATGCTCATAAAGAGAAACCTTTTAATGCTGAGGAGGAGTTAGCATGGATGGATTACTCTGGGTTGTTAGATATGGAGGTTGAATTTGTATCTGATTTGGGTGAAACTGAAGCTACAATCGCAGAGATTCTAAAATATGAAAAAGGCTCTATTATAGATCTAAAAAAACCAGCTGGAGAGAGTGTTGAATCTTATGTTAATGGTCGTATTTTAGGCAAAGGTGAGGTTATGGTTTATGAAAAAAATCTCGCTATCCGTATAAATGAGATTCTAGATTCTAGTGCTGTGTTATACCATTTCGCAAGAGAGAGACCATGATGAAATTTATATTTTTATTTATCATACCATTTACACTATTTGGCTCTAAAATTTTGAGCTATAATATCTACGATAGAACAGATAGAGTAGATGTTATGATAACATTTGATACACCTTACAAAGGTACAATTAAACAGAGTAGTACAAACTCTAAAATCATCATTAAACTTGAAGATGCGAACATAGAATCATCAAAATTAAAAAGATTATCTTCAAAATTTCTAAACTCTTTGACTATCACCCCTATGGCTGGATATACTCAGATAGTAGCAAATATACCTAAATCTATACAGCTAAAAGCTTCTAAAACTGCTGATGCTTACGGATTAAGATTAAGATTTACAAACAAAAACATAAGTAAAAAAGTAAAAAATGCCCAACAAATAGCAACAAATCAACCAACTAAACTACCAACCAAAGAGGATGCTGGAATCAATCAAAGCTATTTTATAGTTATCATTGTACTTATGATAGGTGTTGGTATATTATTTTATCTTAGACAAAAAGTTATACCAAAACAAAAATCAAACCAAATCAATGCTTGGTCATTTAAAGAAAACACAACACCTGCTACTCAACCAGAAACATCAACAAGTGGTGATGAAAATGTAAAAATACGATTTCAAAAAGCTATAAATGAGCAAAATAGCGTTGTTATGTTAGATTTTGGGGAACAAAGCTTTTTAGTTCTTATGGGAAATAGTAATATTTTACTAGAGAAATATACAGATAATAAACCAACCTCTCAAGAGGATTTTGAAACAATCCTAAAAAATAGACACCAAGAGTTAGATGAGTTTTTAAAAGTTGAAGATAAAAAAGTAGATGACCCTATGCAAGAGTATAAAGAGAGAGCTGCTTTTATCAAATATGAAGCATAAATTAGAAGGGTTTTAACAAAAAACAAAACCCTTTTTTATACTATTTTTCAACACTAAGTTGCCTGAACTTATCTTTTAAAAGTTTTTTTATCTTTTTAAGATCTGATAAATTAAGTCTATAACTATCATCCATCATCTTACTAATATGAAAAACCTCAGTTACAGTTATACCATAAGGATCTTTTTTCTCTTTACTAAGATTGTTATCATTATCGATAGAATACAAAAATAGATTCTTTCTTGTAAGTTGTATATAATATGTTAAAACAATCTCATCAGAGTGTTTTTTCTCTATCGCTACAACTACCTTTTGATTATCTTTATATTCACCATCCAAAGACAACATCTCTCTCATCTCAGCTATATCTGTATAGCCAATATAAAACTTATTATATAAATTTTGATACCTTTGAATCTTGTAATTCATAAGAAAATTCATATCTAGTATATGTTTATTGTGAGATCTTAATGTTTTTGTTATCCAAGACATTGTGTTGTAGTATCTAAATGGATGTAGTTTCAAGCTATTTGCTTCTATCATTTTTTCAGAGTTGATAATCTCTTTTGGTTTAAGCTTTTTATGGTTTGGATTTATAATATGTTCTAAGACTTTTTTTGCTGAATACTCTTTCGTAAACCACACTTTACAAAATGACGGAAACTGTTTAGTACCTGTCGCACCCTCATTTAAGATGATAAGTGATTTTACCTCATAATTTGGAAATATTATCTCCAAAAGAGCTTTTTTCTTCCTTAACCTCTTCCTCAGCTTTATCACAGATTTTACAAGTGTCATTTCAACAAAATATAACTCTTTATTTTTAGTTATTATCATAGCATCAAATTCACTTATCTCACGACTTTTAGTTCTGTAAACTATCTGCTCTTTTTCACTAATAGAGAGTGTATTTGCATAAGCTTTTCTTTTGTTTTGATGATACCCTTTAAGTATAAACTTATCTATATCATCATTTGTTTCAGCATATCTAAGTAACTTTTCATAGATAAAATTTTCAAAAACTTCACCCTCAAAAGATCTGTATGAACTCAAATATGCTGGATCATCCTCATCTATACCCTGTTTGATTAAAGATAGAAGGTGTTTTGTATTGTAATCATAATAATAGAGATTATCTCCAATGTCATCATCTTCTAGTAGTTTAATTGACTTGCTTATCTCTAACATATTTTATATTCAACCTTATGATACTAGATCATTATTTTTAAAAAAATCATCTATAATATCTCTATATTCTTTAGGATCATTAATATGATTAACTATATTTCTTAACTTAGACGCACCATTATAACCTTTAGAGTAAGTGTGTGTATGCTTTCTAAACATAGCAACACCATGAGCATCATAAAACTCTATCATTTTATCAAAATGCTCTAAAATAATCTCATGTTTTAAACTATTTGATATATCTTTTTCACCTGTTTTTAATTGATGAAAAATCCAAGGAGCACCAACAGCACCACGACCAATCATTATACCATCACAACCAGTATGCTCTAAAACCCAGTTTGCTTTATCAAAAGAATCTATATCACCATTAGCGATAACAGGTATAGAGATAGCCTCTTTAATCTCTTTTATAGCATCATAATCAACTGGAGCAGAAAACTTACCTGCCCTAGTTCTACCATGAACAGCAAGAAAATCAGCACCACTATCCTCAACAGCTTTAGCTATATCTATATGATTCTTTTTCTCAAAACCAAGTCGGATTTTAACACTAGTCATACTTTTATTTGAAGTATCTTTTATAGTTTTTATAATCTCACTCATAAGTGGTATATTTAACAATAAAGAGCTTCCACTACCATGACCAACAACTTTTGGGACAGGACAACCACAGTTTAGATCTATAATATCTATACCATCTTGCTCATTCAATACTTCAACAGCTTGTTTTGTTATATCTACACATGAGGCAGCAATTTGAACCGAATATGGAACCTCATTTGGAGACTTCTCCAACATATGAAATGTTTTTTTTGAGTTGTGTGCCAAAGCATTTGAACTAAGCATCTCACTTACAGTCAAATCGGCACCAAACTTTTTAACAACGCTTCTAAAAGGAAGATCTGTAAATCCTGCTAATGGAGCCAATGCGAAGATTGGCTTTTCAAAAGAGAGTATATCTGTCATAAAATTCTTACACAAAAAGATTTATGTTAAAAGGTTTATTACACTCTTTTAAAGCACGATAAGCTTTAAAATTCAGATATTCATCTGGTTCACTGTTTTCTAAAATCTCATCAGCTGGAGTTAATAGCTCTAAATCAAAAAGAGTATATAGATAAGCGTCCATAACATCTTCATTTTCATTACTTAAAGATTCAAATAGTTTCATTCTTTGTTCAGGAATCATATTTTGTGATAATAATGAAGATATTTTAATATACTCATCTTTACTAAGATCTATCTCTTTGATTAAAGCTATAAGATTTTCATTTGGAATCTCAAGAGTATTATCTTTAGCATTGATTCTCTCTAATAGTACAAAAAGAGCCTCTTTATTGAAAAAAGATTTATATTTTTCAATATTTGCTAATGTTGTAACTTTAATATAATCTAAATAAACCTCTTGTAGTAAAACATTATCGTATTTAGATTGATTACCTAAGATAGCTTCAGCTGTAAGATCACCTTTTTTATAACGGTTTCTCTCATTTTGGATAACTAAAGGGTTACTAAATAGTAAAGAGTATTGTTTAAGCTCTACAACTTCACCATTTTTAATATCTTCTATAAGTTTTATAACTTCATTTATCTTTTCGTTATTAGTGTTGTTTACTAAATCGTGATGTGGAAAAAATGTACTTTTATCTACTAAAGTACCTAAAAGTTTATAACGATCAGTTTTATATGTATGTTCTCTATCTTTTTTACCAAGATATGCTAAAACAATAGCATCTATGATTTTAGCATAGTCTTTCTCATATTTGCGAAGTTTAAAACCACCAACAACTGAGTAAAATAACATATGTAATACACTACCTAAAAATAGGATACCTAATGGAACCATAATCCATGTAGCTATCGCTAATGTTGGTAGATGGATACCAAAAAAGTCTATACTAACACTATCTTGTGTAATAAACGCAAAAATATACCAACCGACAAAAGCTATTAAAGCTAATGCTCCTACCGAATATCTCTTAATATACATAACTAACTCCTCACTATTTAGATTTCTCTACTATTTCTCTACAATCTATACAATATATCGCATGTGGTTTCACTTTCAATCTTTGAAAACCTATCGGATCCTCACACATCTCACATATACCATAATTACCATTTTCTATCTTTTCTAAAACAATATCAATCTCTTTAAGCTCTTGATTTTGTTGCTCAACTATAACACTCTCAACCATAGAGTTATTATTAACAGACGCGTGATCACCCTCATCATTTAACTCTAAAGAGTTTAACTGATCTAGTTCATCATTAACACCTGTAATATTAGTTGTTATTTGATCTTTACGACTTTGTAAAATCTCTTTGAAATAATTTAACTCACTCTCTTGCACTTTACTTCCTTAAATTTATTTATGATATGGATGATTAGTTAAAATTGAAAAGCCTCTGTATATCTGCTCTAACAAAACAACTTTAGCAATTTTATGACTCATCGTAATTTTACCTAAACTAATAACTGCGTCACTACTTTTTAAAAATTTATCTTCAAAACCATAAGCACCACCTATAAAAAAACTTACAGAGATCTTATCACTTAAAAGTTTACTAAACTCAAAACTATCCACCTGCTTACCATCGGGATGTAAACTTATACAAAAACTATTCTTTCTATATGGTTCAAGAACCTTAGTATATGATTCTTTAGAAGCATCTGGAGAGATAGTGTGTGCTTTTGCTACATCTTTAGGAAAAAGCTCAATAGTTTCAACCTTAGCAAAACGGGAAATCATCTTAGTTAAATCTTTATATAAAGGGTCATAGATAGATTTCTCTTTTTTTGCTATCGATACAATATCTATCTTCATACTTAACCTACTAATCCACTACCAATCACATGGTATGTAATATTTTTAAATCTATCCTTTTTAGTAACACCACCAATGGCACCAACAGGATGTATAGATTTTGAAGCTATCAAATCAATTTTTTCACCAAGAACAACAGATACATCTTTAGTCTTAGTAGCTCTATAAGCACCTAAACCTATATAATTTATATCTAGTTCATTAGCTTCTAAAACCTCTTTCTCGTTATGTGTAGAGATACCTAAAATTTTATCACTACCAATAACTCCTCTCAAAATCTTAATAGCTTTAAAAATATCATTATCAACATTTTTTAAATCTTCTTGACCTAAATGAACACCATCACAAAATGATACCAATTCATACTTATCATTTACAATTAAAAAACCATCAAATATTTTTCTGATTTTAATTAACTGTGATTTAATAAAATTGAGATCACCAGATTTATTTCTATACTGGATAATCTCTGCTGAATTTTTCTTAGCAATCTCTATATAATCTTCTAAAGCTATACCTTTAGAATCTAACATATCTTGATCACAAAGAGCATATAATCTCATCTGATTCTTACTTCTCTACTTTTAATAATGTTAATAGATCTGCTAATGTTTTTTTCATATCATTTCTATTTACAATCATATCGATAGAACCCTTTTCTAAAAGAAACTCTGCTCTTTGAAAACCATCAGGAAGAGCAGAACCGATAGTTTGTTCAATAACTCTTTGTCCAGCAAAACCGATTAAAGCACCTGGTTCAGCGATAATAATATCACCAAGTGTAGCAAATGAAGCACTAACACCACCCATAGTAGGATCTGTTAAAACAGATATATAAGGTAGATTATGTTTAGCAAGTTTTGCTAATGCTGCTGATGTTTTACTCATCTGTAAAAGTGAAAATGTACTCTCTTGCATCCTAGCACCACCACTAGCACTAAGTATAATTAAACCAGATCTATTTGCGATAGCACGATTAACAGCTCTAACTATTTTTTCACCCTCAACTGATCCTAATGAACCACCCATAAAAGCAAAATCAAAAATAACTATCTCAGCAGCTACACCGTTCATCTTACAAGATCCACTTACAACAGATGATTTTCTACCTGTTTTTTCAAATCCAGCCTCAATCCTTTTGATATAAGATTTGCTATCAACAAATTTTAATGGATCAACTGGAGCTAAATTTGAGTCAAACTCTTCAAATGTACCCTCATCAGCTAAAAGTTCTAATCTTTCTTTAACACCGATACGGATATGGAAACCACATTTTGGGCAAACATAATTTTGATTTTCAATCTCTTTATAGTACATTAAAGAGTGACACGATTTACATTTAATCCAATGCGATGAAGTTTCATTTTGAGTTGTTTTATTATTTGAGTTTTTAGAAAAAATACTTAAGAGGTTCAAAACTTATCCTTTTATATAAATAAAGTTTATTATAACTAATTTTTACTTATTTTAAAGAAACTTTTGAAAATTTATGTGATAGTTTTAAAACTTATCCATATAAAATGGATAAGCTTTAAGATATTAATTTAATAATGACTTAGCGATACTTCTAGCAGATTCACGACCATCAAAAGCTGCTGTTACAACTAAATCAGCACCTCTAAAACAATCTCCACCAGCATAGATACCTGAAGTAGTAGTTTCATGAGTATTCTCATCTATAACTATTCCACCCCAGCTATTTGTTTCGATTCCATTTTCAGCTAAAAACGATGGAACAACAGGATCAAAACCTAATGACATAATAACAACATCAGCATTGATTCTTGTTTCACTACCTTTAACTTCTTCCATCTTTTGACGACCAGATTCATCTTTAGCACCAAGTGTTGTTCTGATAATCTCAACAGCGATAGCATTACCATCTTCATCTAAGATAACCTCTTTTGGAGATGCTAAGAAAGTAAAATCAACACCCTCTTCCATAGCATTTTTATACTCTTTTTTACTACCAGGCATATTTAACTCATCACGACGATAAAGACAAGTTACAGATTTAGCACCCTCTCTTTTTGCTGTTCTAAGACAATCCATAGCAGTATCACCACCACCAATAACAACAACATTTAAGTCTTTAAAATCAAATTTCTTATCATAACCAACTTTAAAATTTTTCTTTTGAATAGCAGTTAAATAATCCATAGCATCATAAACATTTGAAGCTCTTTCACCAGATAAACCAGCTCTCTTAGCTTTAGTTGAACCAACACCGATAAACATAGCATCATGTGAGTTAGCTATCTCTTCAAAAGATATATCTTTACCAACTTCTGTGTTTAAAATAAGTTTTAATCCAGCATCTTCAAGTAATTTAACTCTTCTTTCAACTATTTTTTTATCAAGTTTAAAGTTTGGAATACCATAAGTTAAAAGACCACCAGCTTTATCAGCTCTTTCATACATAGTTACAGCTATACCTGAACGAAGAAGATATGTAGCACATGAAAGACCAGCAGGACCACTTCCTATAATAGCTACTTTCTTATCAGTAGTGATACCTGGAAATTCTGGTTTATAACCAGCCTTAAAACCAGCCTCAGTAATATGTGTTTCAACTGAACCAATAGTGATAGCACCATGACCATCATTTAAAGTACAATCACCCTCACAAAGTTTATCGTGTGGACAAACTCTACCCATCACCTCTGGAAAAGGTGATGGTTCATTAGAAAGTTTAAAAGCTAACTCTAAATCTTTTTCTGAGATAGATTTTAACCATTGTGGAATATAGTTATGTAATGGACATTTGTTTAAACAAAATGGATCACCACATTGGATACATCTATCACTTTGAGATGCTGCTTCATCACGATCAAAAACATCATATATCTCACCAAAATCTTTAGTTCTCTCTACAACTAATCTTTTAGTTGGCTCTAATCTCTCTGTTGTTAAAAATTCTCTCATTATTAGTCTCCATTCTCAAGATTAAGAGGTAGTTTAGTTAAGTTTTTAGGTTTTACTAACCAGAAGTTTCTAACCTCTACTCTAAAGTTTTCAAGTAAATCTTTCGCTTTTTGACTACCAGTTTCAACTAAGTAATCTTTTAATAGGCGTTTTAAGTAATGTCTAGCTTCATCACCCTCATCAGTGTCGATTCTAATAGTCTCAACTAACTCACGATTGATATTTTCAACAAAACTATGATCATTATCATATACAAAACTGATACCACCAGTCATACCAGCACCAAAGTTGATACCTGTTTTACCAAGAATAACAACAACACCACCAGTCATATATTCACAAGCATTATCTCCACTACCCTCAACGATAGCTAAAGCACCTGAGTTACGAACAGCAAATCTTTCACCAACACTTCCAGAGATATAAAGTTTACCACCAGTAGCACCATATAGACAAGTGTTACCACCAGCACTATACTCTTCACCCTCATTTTTAGATGTTATGATGATTTTACCACCATGCATACCTTTACCAATATAATCGTTAGCAACACCATCAACATAGATAGAAACACCATTGATTAAGAAAGCACCAAGAGCTTGACCAGCTATACCTGATAAATTGATTTTAATAGTATCAGCTTTTAATCCTGTATCACCATAATATTGAGCGATCTCACCAGATACTAAAGCACCGAAACTTCTATGGATATTTTTAATCTCTCTATTGATTCTAATAGGATGTTCAGGGTGTTTAATAGCTGCCATAGCCTCTTTTAAAACATCTTTTTCAAAACTATTATCATCAAATGGATGGTTAAATTTTTGTTGGTGAGTATTTACACCTTTCTCTTCATGTAAAATTGATGAGAAATCGAATTTTTGAGCAAACTCATCATCTTTAACTTTAAGAAGATTTACACGACCTATCATCTCTTCCATAGTTTTATAACCAAGTTCAGCCATAATAGAACGAACATCTTCAGCTAATAATGTAAAGTAGTTTATAACTTGATCCACATGACCTTTAAAAAACTCTTCACGAAGCTTCTCATTTTGAGTAGCAATACCAACTGAACATTTATTAACATGACAGATTCTAAGCATTTTACAACCAACGATAGTTAATAAACCTGTACCAAATGCGTAAGATTCAGCACCTAAAAGAGCAGCTTTTACAACATCTAAACCAGATTTAAGACCACCATCTGCTTGAACTTCAACTAAACCTCTAAGGTTGTTAGCTTTAAGAGCATTATGAGCTTCACTTAAACCAATCTCCCATGGATTACCAGCGAATTTAATAGATGTTAATGGAGCAGCACCTGTACCACCGTCACCACCAGAGATGATAATTTTATCAGCATAAGCTTTAGCAACACCAGCAGCAATTGTACCAACACCAATAGTAGAAACTAACTTAACAGCTACTCTAGCATTAGGGTTTACTTGTTTACAATCAAAAATCAGTTGTGAGAGATCTTCAATAGAGTAAATATCGTGATGTGGTGGTGGTGAAATTAGAGTAACACCTGGTACAGTATGACGAAGTTTACCAATTAATGGAGTAACTTTATGACCTGGAAGTTGACCACCCTCACCTGGTTTAGCACCTTGAGCAACTTTAATCTGAATCTCTTCAGCACTTCTAAGATATGCTGGTGTAACACCAAATCTACCAGAAGCAACTTGCTTAATTTTAGAAACTCTCTCAGTTCCAAATCTTGAAGCATCCTCTCCACCCTCACCAGAGTTTGATTGACCACCGATTCTATTCATTGCGATAGCTAATGTTTCATGTGCTTCAGGAGAGATAGAACCAAGACTCATAGCAGCTGATGCGAATCTTTTGAAAATAGCCTCTTTAGGTTCAACTTCAGAAATATCGATAGGTTTTCTATCAGATTTTAGTTCAAAGAAATCACGGATAAATTTAAAACCACGCTTATTTACTAAATCTTTTAATCTATCAAAATCCTCTTTTTTACCATTCTCTGCCACAGCATGGATAGCATGGATAACAGCAGGACCAAAATCGTGATGTTCTTGACCATGATAAAATTTATAGTAACCACCAATATTTAATGGGAAGATTTTATTAAAACCATCCTCTTTAAATGCTGCTTTATGGTTATTTGAGATTCTCTCATCAATATCACTATAATCTAAACCACCAATAGCACCATGAGATACAGCAAAACAATCTTCAATGATAGATTTATCTAAACCTAAAACATCAAATAGACCTGAATTACGGTATGAAGCTATCGTTGCGATTCCCATTTTTGACATAATTTTAAGAAGTCCGCTATTTAAAGCTGTATGAACAGATTTAAGAGCCTCACCACATGTCATTTTTAAAACATTTGATTTCTCTAGTTGATCTACAACTGTTGCGAAAAGTAGATTAGGATATATAGCACTAGCACCATAACCGATAAGTACAGCGGCACTATGAGAATCTACAACCTCACCAGTTGAAGCGATAATAGAAACAAGGTGACGAATCTTCTCTTTTAATAGAGCGATATTTAAACGACCAACAACCATAGCCATTGGGATAATCTTATTCTCAGCACTAAAATCTTTATCATCTAAGATAACAATTCTAGTATCTTCATTTTTAACAGAATCTATAATCTTTTCAATTAAACTCTCTAAGGCTGTTTTTAAATCACCTTGATAAGCTGTTGAGAAAGTGTTATTGTGATAAAAAGCTTGATAGCGAGGTGATTTTTTATCACCAAAAGATTTTAGAACCTCTAACTTTTCACGAGTAACTATCGGAGATATAGATTTAAGACGGTGAGCATGAGTTGGAATCTCATTTAAAATATTATGAACTTCACCAAAACCTGTATTTAAACTCATAACAACTTTTTCACGGATAGGATCTATCGGTGGATTTGTTACCTGAGCAAATTTTTGTTTAAAGAAATCTGTAAAAGATCTCTGTTTTGTAGAAAATGCTGCTAAAGGTGTATCATCACCCATAGAACCAACAGCCTCTTTAGAATCTTTTATCATAGGCTCTATAACTTGCTCAACAATCTCTTGAGTTATGTTATAAAATCTTTGTCTTTTTACAAAATCTTCTGTTTCAAATTCACATTGTGTAGCATACTGCTCCTCAACATGCTCTTGAAGATATATCATATGCTCATTTAACCATTTCATATATGGGTTAGATGATTTTAAGTAATCATTAATCTGCTCATTTTTAAGAACTTTACCAAATTTAAGGTCAAGACCTAGCATCTCACCAGATTGTAAACGACCTCTCTCTTTAATATCTTCCTCAGCAATATCAACAACACCATACTCACTAGCGATTAGTAAGTTATCATCATGAGTAATAATATATTTTGATGGGCGAAGACCATTTCTATCAAGAACACAACCTATATAACGACCATCTGTTACAGAGAATGCTGCTGGACCATCCCACGCTTCAAATACTGTTGAGTGATACTCATAAAAAGCACGAAGTTCTGGATCCATATGTGGAGCATTTTGCCAAGCTGATGGGATAACTGCTCTAGCAGCTTTAAAGAAATCCATACCATTAACGATAAGAAACTCAAAAAAGTTATCAGCAGAAGCTGAATCTGATGAGTTTAACTGAAGAATTGGTAAGATTCTATTTATCTCATCTTCTGTAAACACTTCACTTTTGATAGATTCAGATTTTATATCAACATTTATACGATTACCTTCAACAGAGTTAATCTCACCATTATGAGCAACAGCACGGAAAGGTTGTGCTAATCTCCACTCTGGTAGTGTATTTGTTGAGAATCTTTGGTGGAAAAGTGAAAAAGAGATCTTAAAAGATTCATCTTGAAAATCTTTATAAAACTCTTTAATATGTGTAGGCATAACAAGCCCTTTATATGAAAGAACTTTTGAACTCATAGATGAGATATAAAAATCTCTATCATCTATCAGTTTATGCTCAGTCTCTTTACGAGAAAGGTATAATAAAGCATCAAATCTATTTGTAGCCATAATAGAATTTGGAGTTATAATTAGCTGAACAATATTTGGTAAAGAAGCGATCGCTTGATCACCAAGTGCGTTAATGTTAATAGGCACATCACGAGTTAAAATAACTTTTAAATCGTTGTTAGCACATATCTCTTTTAATACATCTAATTGTTCTCTATTTTTTGTAAAAACAGAAGCTACGGCAAACTGAGATGGTAACTCAACACCACTCTTCTCTGCTTCTTTTCTTATAAATTCCTCTGGCATAGATAGTAATAAACCACTACCATCACCTGTTTTTCCATCTGCTGCGACAGCACCACGGTGCATCATTCTCTCTAACGCTGTTACAGCATCATCTAAAACTTTGCGAGATGCTTTATTTTTGATATTGGCAACAAGACCAAAACCACAGTTATCTTTAAATGATCTTAATAAATCATGATGTTCAACCATTCTAACTCCTGAAATTCGTAAATTTAACGACAAATCTATGTAAATTTAATCTCTTTTTAAAGAGACTTAGTCTATTTAGAAAAACTGTCTCTATTGTACAATTTAAAGGTTTAAGAAAGTATAATTATCAAAAGATTTGTAAAACAAATTTTAATTTTGTGTATAAAAGAAGCAGTTTAATGCAAGGTTACATCATCAATCTTAACAAGGTTAAGGAAGAAGACTTAATTGTTACAATCATAGCAAAGGGAAACTTATATACTCTTTATAGATTCTATGGAGCTAGACATGGAACTATAAATATAGGGTTTAAGATAGATTTTGAGGTGGAAGAATCTGCCAAATCAACTATATCTAGGTTAAAAGATGTTGTCCATTTAGGGTTTGAGTGGACAAATGATTATAAACTACTTAAAATATGGCAAGATTTTTTAGGATTGTTTTTTAAACATCTAAAAGATTCTGAGGAGCTTGGTGATTTTTACTTTAATCTAATAGATGAAGCTTCGAAAAACTGGAATAAGCAAAACCCAAAAAGGGTAGCGATAGAATCTTATGTAAAACTTTTAGAACATGAGGGTAGATTACATACAGAAGCTATCTGTTTTTTATGTTCACTTCCTATAAAACATGACATATCTCTAATAAGAGCATTTTTACCAACCCATGAGGAGTGTACCCATACTCTAAGCTTTAGTCAACAATCCCTAAATGAACTATATATAAATAAATCTACAATGTTTATAGATGATAAAGAGATAGAAAGATTATGGTCTATTTTACTTGAGGGGTTGTAGATTATAAATAATCTACTTTTTTACCTTTTTAGCTACCAAAGAAGCTATCTTGTTATTTTCTCCTCTTAGATTAATAGAATCTCTCTCTTCATAATAGATAATATCTAAATCTAAAAAAGCTTTTAGCAACTCATTTTTTTTAAGTAGATAATCTGGATTCATACTTCCCTGCTCCGGTTTATCGTGAGCTACTATAAATGTTTCAAAGATAACTACACCACCATCAACTAAAGCATCTGGAATCTGTTTCATAAGTCTTCTATTTAGATAGTTACAGTTTAAGACTAAATCGTATCTGTTCTTTTCTAAGTTGTACTCATCTAAATCTGTCTCTATCTTGTTGATATTTTTAGAATCTTTAATCTTTGAAAGAGCATAATCTGATAGATCAACAGCATCTACTTTAAAACCTATCTCCTCCAAAAAGTGGGTGTTTCTACCAGTACCACAAGCTATATCTAAAGCATTACCAACTTTTGAGTGTTTTACATAGTTTTTTAAAATCTCTGAGGTTTCATGTCTCATAGGTTTTTCAACATGTCTTTTATTCCATCTCTCTTTATCTTCTATCACGATAATCTCCCTTTATAATCTTCATATCCAAACTCTTTAACTATATCTAATGTTCCATCTTTTCTTAAAATCGCTAATGATGGTAGTTTTATACCATTGAATGTTGTATTTTTCACAAATGTATAATGAATCTGATCTTCAAATACAATTTTATCACCAACTTTTAAAGGCTCATCAAATGAGTAATCACCCATAATATCACCAGCAAGACAAGTGTTACCACCAAAACGGTAACTGTATTTTTTCTCTCCAGCCTCCCCGCTTCCTCTAACATCGGCACGATAAGGCATCGCTAAAGTATCTGGCATATGTGCCTCAGCAGATGTATCTAAGATAGCTACACTCATACCATTTTCAAAAATATCTAAAACAGAACTCACTAAAGTACCAACTTCCCAGCCAACAGCTTCCCCCGGTTCTAAGTAAACATCTACACCATACTTTTCTCTAAAAGTTTTTATGATTCTTATAAGCTTCTCAACATCATAACTTTTTTTAGTTATATGATGACCACCACCAAAATTTATATACTTTAGATTCTTAAAATATTTAGAGAAGTTTTTCTCAAAAGTTACTAAAACCTCCTCTAAAGCATCAACATTTTGTTCACAAAGAGCATGAAAATTTAAACCATCAACAAATTCTAAAACAGATTCATCAAAATTTGCCAAAGTTGTACCTAAACGACTATACAACCCACAAGGGTTATATATATCTTTTGGCGATGATGATACTTCAGGGTTAATCCTAAGTGAAATCTCTATGTTTGAGTTAATACTCTTTACTATATCTTTGTATTTAAAAAGTTGATTTGGTGAGTTGAAAACTATGTGATCAGAGATTCTAGCTATCTCCTCTATATCTTCATCTTTATATGCTGGGGAGTAGGTATGAACCTCCCCTTTAAAAGTTTCTTTTGCTAGTTTTGCTTCATCTAAACCACTAGCCGTACACCCTTTTAAGTAACTTGAAACCATATCAAATGTACTCCACATAGCAAAACCTTTAAGAGCTAAGATAATCTTTGCCCCACTCTCATTTTGCACATACTCTAAGAGTTTTAGATTCTTTTCTAAAAGCTCCTCCTCACAAATATAACAAGGTGTTTTAATATCTAAAAATTTATCCATCTAATTTTTTATTTTGTCTCTCTTTTAATCTATTTACATACGATTTTTTAATCTTTATAGCTTCTCTTATAAAAGGCTCCTCTGATAAACCAGCTCTTCTTAAAATTTTACAAGCATTTAGTACAGATTGTTTACTTAAAAACTCTTTTACATTTATCGCTGTTCTAATCGCATTTATAATCTCAACATAGATCTTTATATCATCATCGATATCATCTTTACTATCAAGGGCATCTAAAATTTTAGAATACAATGGATCTAGTTTCCAATGCTCAAATAAAAGAGCTGTTAAATGGTAAGATGTTGTTCCTATTAGATCAAACTCATACTGTTCTATATTTTTACACTTAACTAACCCTATCTGAAAAGCTTTCTCATAACTACTGTTTGTTATCTCCTGAGCTAGTATCAATTTTCCAGATTCCATAATTAAAGCCAATGAAGATAAAAAATCAGCATCTTGTTTATTTATTTTTGAGTACCATTGTCTAGCTATACTAGATTGTAAGTAACACATATCATTAAACTTTTCATTTGATAATCGATAAACCTCTGTTTTAGCTTTTATATGCTCCTCAACAGCATAATTAATAATAAATGAATTAACTTGAGATAACCCAAGTAGTGTAACAGACTGGGTAACAGAAGATATAGTTCTTGAAAAACCATAAAGTGGAGAGTTTGTTATTTTTAAAATGTTTGCTGCTAGTAAAGCATCAGATTCTATCAAATAAACCAACTCTTTTATATCAACATTATCTTCAGTAGAGTTTAATAGATTCTGTATATTTACAATAGCATCCGATAATGGTGGTAGAGATTTTATATTCTTAACTATATTTTCAAAATTCACTTAATTCCACCTTTATAAAGTATATATTTTAAACATTTAACTCTTTTATTTGCCATGGAAGACCCTGTTTGTTTAACTCTTCCATAAAATCATCAGGATCAAACTCTTCCATATTGAAAACACCTTTACCACTCCACTTATCCTCTAACATAAGTTTAGCACCTATCATAGCTGGAACACCTGTTGTATATGAAACTGCTTGTGAATTTACCTCTGCGAAACATTTTTCATGGTCACTTACTTGATAGATATAGATTTTTCTTCTTTTTCCATCTTTGATTCCCTCAGCTACGATTCCGATGTTTGTTTTACCTTTTGTTCTAGCTCCAAGTGTTGATGGATCAGGAAGTAGTGTTGCTAAAAACTCCATAGGAACTATCTTTTGCCCATTATGCTCAACCTCTTTAATTCCTAGCATACCAACATTTTCTAAACATTTCATATGTGTTAAATAACTCTCACCAAATGTCATAAAAAATCTGATTCTTTTTAAACCTTTTATATGTTTAACTAAAGATTCCATCTCTTCATGGTAAAGCAGATAAGAATCTTTTTCACCAACTTCAGGATAATCCCAAACCATCTTTATCTCCATAGGTTTAGTCTCTACCCACTTACCATTTTCCCAATATCTACCATTAGCAGATACCTCTCTTAGGTTTATCTCTGGATTGAAGTTTGTAGCAAAAGGGTAACCATGATCTCCACCATTACAATCTAATATATCGATAGTCTCTATCTCATCAAAATAGTGCTTTTGAGCATAAGCACAAAAAACATTTGTAACACCAGGGTCAAATCCACTTCCTAAAAGCCCCATTATCCCAGCCTCTTTGAACTTCTCATCTCTAGCCCATTGAAGTTTATACTCAAACTTTGCTTCATCTGGGTGTTCATAATTTGCTGTATCAAGGTATGGAG
>Ga0256837_1000975_pt1 | contig 21085 bp, 20 predicted proteins | sample 4562384metaG_FD_185976 | JGI IMG/M metagenome (GOLD analysis project Ga0256837, IMG submission 185976) | Hydrothermal vent microbial communities from Guaymas Basin, Mexico - 4561-384 | ecosystem: Environmental > Aquatic > Marine > Hydrothermal vents | place: Mexico: Guaymas Basin | collected...
CCCTTAAAGATATATGTCTTATATAATTATACATGAAGTTTATAAGATAAAGGTAAAATCATATAATTTTACCTTTATGTGTCTTTTTTATGTAAGAATAACTTAGTTAACAGTTACTTCTACAGGTGTACCTTCCCAGATACCATGTTTTGTACAGTAACCATGAGCTACAAGGTTTAATTTCTTACCTGTAGGGATGATTGTAAATGTAGTTGTATTATGAGCTTTAGTATTACCTAAAGTTCCTGGTATATAAGTAGCTTGAGCTAGTTTAGTATCACCATTAAAAAGTGTAATTGATTCGATATAATGATCAAAATCATCTGGATGAGTATATTCATTTCCCATTTTTACTGTTACTTCAAATGGCTCACCTGCAGTTGCAGTATCATTACAATGAATAAACGGAGAGTGTCTGTCTATTAAGTCTTTTTCAGCTTCTCTATCGATTTCGCTAATATCTTGATATTTATTAATTTTTGGCATATTATTTCCTTTTTTTGTTTTGTGAATTTTAGTATAATTTAAATTAATTAATTAAGACTAATTTAGTCTTAATTAGATAAATTAAGTAAAAAAAAAGGTAAGCATAAAACTTACCTTTTTAATTATTAACTTAAGCCTACTTGGACAATATTATGTTCAAGCCCTAATTTAGAGCTTTCAATACCTAGTGCAATTCCTACCATTTGTGGTAAGTGAAGTACTGGTATATGTACATCTCTACCTATCTCTTTACTAATTCCATGTTGTTGTACATCCATTCTTAGATGACAAAGTGGACATGGAGTTACCATTACATCAGCATTTTGATCAATAGCATCAGTCATAGCAGCCCCACTTAGTTTATTTGCAGTTTGTGGATTTTGTAACTCTACATGAAATCCACAACATTTATTTTTAGATTCATAATCAACTGCATTTCCACCAAGTGCATTTACTAGGTTATCTAGTGAAGTTGGTTTATATGCATTTTCTTTATTATTATTTGTATGATTATGTAATTCACTTGGTCGTATATTATGACACCCATAAAATGATGCAATATTAATATCTGTAAGTGGATTTGTTACTTGAGATGCTATTTTTTCATAACCATAATCATCTTGTAGTGCGTATAAAAAGTGTCTAACACTACTTGTACCTTTATATTCAAGGCCAACTTCAGCTAATTTCTCATTTACTTTTGCTCTTAATACTGGATCTTCATCTAATCTTTGTTTTGTCATTGCTGTATTTAGTTGACATGTATTACAAATTGTTACCATATCAAGACCTAATTTTTCTGCATAACAGATATTTCTAGCATTTAAAACTAATGATAAAAGTTCATCAAAATCTTGTAAATGTGAAGCTCCACAACAACTAGCTTCATCAAGAAGTACTAACTCAATTCCTAATTTTTCAGCAATAGCCATTGTAGATTTTAATAACTCTGGAGTACTTTCTCTTGCAGTACATCCTGTATATAATGCGTATTTATAATTACTCACATTGTCCCCTTAAAAGTTTGCTGTTGAACATGATTCAACTAGTTTTTGTATTTCATCTAAATTTTTAGATTTTGGCATATTCCATGGCATAACAATTTTACCTTTTTTGTACATTGCAATAGCTTCAGGTATATGTTTCATTACTCCAATATTTCCTTCAGAGTATCGCACTAGCTCACCTTCATCTAAGATACCATGTTTCTTAATAGACCATTTAAACCCAACAGCATGTCTTACTGCTACATTGTTATGAGCCATATTTTCTTGGAATGTTTCTTGATGTAATCTTGTAATTTTACTAATTGGACTTATCTCTTTTGGACAAGCTTCAGCACATTCATTACATTTTACACAATCCCAAATACCACTACCTAGTTCATTTACTGTTGCAATTCTTTCTCTTGTAGCACTATCTCTAGTATCTGCATTAAATCTGTACGCAATCGTAAGTGCTGCAGGTCCAAGGTAATCTTCATTTACTTCAACTGCAGGACAAGAGTAATAACAATTACCACATTGAATACAATAATCTGCTTCTTCTAATTTTTCTACCTCTTCTTGAGAAACTATATTTTCAAGTTCTGGATGCTCTACAATATCTGCTACTAAATATGGTTGAACAGTATCATATTTCTTCCAGAAATCAGCTTTATCAACAACCATATCTTTATATGCTCTTTTTGTACTTTGTGGTTCTAGAACTAATTCATCACCAAAAATTTGAGCTAATTCAAATACATTATCTTTACAAGCTAACGTTGCTTTTCCGTTTATTTTAACAGCACAAGATCCACAAATACCATGACGACAACTTCTTCTATAAGAAAAACTTCCATCATGTTCCCATTTATATCTGTTCATTACATCTAAAATTACTTCATCTTTAGAAACTTCCATAGTAACTGTGTCATAATGAGGTAAATAATCAGTATCTTTGTTAAATCTCCATACTTTAAATGTCAATTGTTTTGTTTGCATTATATCAACCCTCTCTTAGTATGTTCGTTCTGTTGGTTCATATTTACCTTGAACAACATCCATATGCTCAATAGTAATTTGATGATCTTTACACATATATGCCATAGTATGTACCATACAGTTTTCATCGTCTCTTGTTGGATAATCATCTCTAAAGTGTGCACCACGACTCTCTTTTCTATCAATAGCACCCTCAACAATGAAGTCTGCATAATCAAGCATATGTCCAAGTTCTATACACTCTTGAAGGTCAGTATTATATACACTTGAACTATCATCAAGTCTTACATCTTTAAATCTAGCTCTTAAACCTTTGATAATCTCTCTTTGTTTAATTAGTGATTCTTCAGTTCTAAATACACCTGCATTATCCGTCATAGATTCTTGTAATTCATTTCTAATATCTGGAACTCTTTCGTTTCCTGTATTTGTTAGGAAATGTTTCATCTCATCAAGAGTTTTTTGTGCATCTGATTCTTTTGCATCAACAAAAGAGATACCTTGTTTGATATCTTCTACAATTTGTTGCCCTACATGTCTTCCAAAAAATAGTGCTTCAAGTACAGAGTTTGCACCAAGTCTATTTGCTCCATGTACACTAACACAAGCACACTCTCCAGCAGCATAGAAACCTTCAACAAGTTCTTTTGTATTTTTTCTTACATGACCATGTTTATTTACTGGAATTCCACCCATAGAATAGTGTGCAGTAGCTGCAATAGAAATAGGCTCTTTAATCATATCTTGACCTAAAAATGTGATTGCAAGATCTCTAAGCTCTGGTAATCTCTCCATAATAAGATCTTTTCCAAGGTGTGTTAAATCAATCATTACATGATCTTTATTTTCTCCACATCCTCTACCTTCTAAAATCTCTTGAGTAATAGCTCTTGATACAACATCTCTTGAAGCTAGTTCCAATTTATTTGGAGCATATTTCTCCATAAATCGTTCCCCTTCAGAGTTGAAAAGTTTTCCACCTTCTCCACGTGCTGCTTCAGAGATTAGTACACCAGATCCAGCTATTCCTGTTGGATGAAATTGTACAAATTCCATATCTTCTAAAGGAAGTCCATGTCTTGCAACTATTGAAAGTGCATCACCAGTATTTGCATGTGCATTTGAATTTACTTTATAAGCTCTACCATATCCACCAGTTGCAAACATAACAGCTCTTGCATTAAAAATTGCAACTTCACTTGTTTTGATATCATATGCAACAACACCAGTAATTTTACCGTCAGTGTAAATAATATCAGCAACATACCACTCATCAAAGAAGTTTACACCATCTCTATTTGATTGTTCATATACTGTTTGAAGAAGTGTAAGTCCTGTTCTATCTTTTGCATAACAAGCTCTTGGCTTACTTTGTCCACCAAATGGTCTTTGACCAATTTTACCATTCTCATCTCTTGAGAAACATGCACCCATACGTTCAGCCCATCTAATAGTTTCAGGAGCACTAGAACACATAAGTTCAATAGCATCTTGATCACCTAAATAGTCACTACCTTTAACTGTATCAAAGATATGTAAATCTACAGAATCTTCTTCACTAAGAGCAGCATTAATACCACCCTGAGCTGCACCTGAATGCGATCTTAGTGGATGTAGTTTTGTAAGTACACAGATATTTAGACCAGCTTCTCTTGCTTCTCGTGCCGCAGCACAACCAGCAAGACCAGCTCCAACGATCACAACATCATACTTATAAATTGGAATACTCATTTGTTACCTTTATAATGTAATTAAATATTGAATTTAGATTGATTTTATCTAATGTTTATAAAATTTGAAGTTAAATATGAAAATATACTTTTCAATATCCAACACAAATGTTACATAATGAAGCAGTATATAATCATAAATTTTTTTAATGGCTTAGCCTAAAAACTTACCACTACTTGTTCTTTGAGCATCCATTATCTCAATTTCTCTAGCACCAGATATTACAATTTCAGGATCAAGTGTATAATCAAGGTTTTCATCTCTTCCCTCATAGTCAACAGAATTTAAAATAACTTTTAATGATTCTAATCTTGCTTTTTGTTTATCATTTGATCTTATTATTGTCCATGGAGCATTATGTGAATGAGTTTGTTTAATCATTTTATATTTTGTATTTGTAAAATCATCCCATTTTTCTTGAGCTTGCATATCAATTTCACTTAGTTTCCATTGTCTTAACGGATCATTTTTTCTTCTTTCAAATCTTCGTGCTTGTTCATCTTTTGTAACACTATAGTAGAGTTTTATTAGAATCATCCCTTGACGTGTTAAATCCTTTTCAAAACCTTTAACACCTTTCATAAAATCATCATATTCTTTTTGTGTACAAAAATTAAATACATGTTCAACCATTGCTCTGTTATACCAAGATCTATCAAATAAAACTATTTCCCCACCTCTTGGAAAATGTTGTATATATTTTTGATAAAACCATTGAGTTTGTTGTTCTTGAGTTGGTTTTCCAAGGGCTACTACTCTATAGTGTTTCTCATCCATATATCTAGTAACTCTTCTTATTGTTCCACCTTTTCCAGCTGCATCTCTACCTTCAAATAATATAATCATTTTTTTATCTGTTTGTTCAAGATATTTTTGTAGTTTAATAAGTTCTGCTTGATATGGTTTAAGTGCTTGTTCCTGAGCCCTTTTATCTTGTGCTTTATTTGATTTTGATTTTTTGTATGTGTTTATAAGCTCTTCTAGTGAGATGTTATTTCCATCTATTTCTATAATTTCATTTAAATTTTTATTCATATATTAGTAATCCTTTATAAAGTGTATGTTTTATGTATTATACATCGATATATCTTAATTTGAAACTTTTTATACAACTATGATACAATACGCACCATGAATAAAGAAGATTTTTTTATAAAGCAATTTAAAGACTCTAAGATTATTGGTGATGATGGTGCAGTCGTTGGTAAATGGGTTTATAGTATGGATGCGTTTTGTCAAGATGTGCACTTTAAATTATCTTGGATGAGTTTAAAACAAATTGCAAAAAAAGCTATGCTTGTAAATATATCAGATGCTATTGTTATGAATGCAATTCCTAAATATGCACTTTTAAGTGTGGCAATTCCAAAAGATTTCACAAAAAAAGATTTAAAAAAACTTTCATCTGGTTTTAAAACTATTGCAAAACAGTTTAATATAGAGATTATTGGTGGAGATACAATTGCTAATGATAAATTAGATATATCTATTACAATTATTTCTAAAACAAAAAATCCAATATATAGAACTGGTACAAAAATTGGTGATATGGTTTGTTATACCAGTAGTTTAGGCAGTGTAAAAAAAGATCTTACTAGACTTTTAGGTAATAAAAAAATTAGTAAAAATTCAAAATTTATCACTCCTGATTTAAAAGCTAAATTTTTTTATAAAATAGCACCATATATAAATAGTGCTATGGATATATCAGATGGTTTGTTTTTTGAACTTGAAAGATTAAGTAAAGCTAATAATATAGGTTTTAAATTTTTTAAAAAAATTAAAAAAGATATAGGATGTAGTGGGGAAGAATATGAAATTCTTTTTACCTATAACAAAAAAAATAAACAAAAAATAAAAAAAATAGCAAAAAAATATAAAATAGATTTAAATATATGCGCAAGAGCAAAAAAAGGAAAATATAGATGCAAATGCAAGAAACACCACTTTTAGAGAATAAAACTTTACAATACTTTTTAAACCATAGTTCAATGGATGTATACTTCAAACAAAGTAAAGATGATTTTATAGTAACAGAAGTACCACTTTATGAATTTAGTGGAGAGGGTGAACACCTTATTATAAAGCTAAGAAAAAGAGATTTAGCAACTTGGGATGCTTTACAAATATTAAGCGACTATCTTGGATGTAAAAGTAGGGATATAGGATATGCTGGATTAAAAGATAAAAATGCAATGACTATACAATATCTTTCTATTCATAGAAAATTTGAAGAGAAATTAAAAACATTTGAACATAAAAATATAAAAATACTTGAAACAACATATCATAATAATAAGATAAAAATAGGGCACTTAAAAGGGAATAAGTTTTTTATAAGACTTAAACATGTAAGCCCTGTAAATGCGAAAAAAATTGAAGAAGTTCTAGGAAATATTGTAACATATGGTATGCCAAATTATTTTGGTTTTCAAAGATTTGGTATAGATAAAGATAATTTTATTAAAGGCTATGAAATTATTCATGGTAAACGAAGAGAAAAAAATAGAAAATTATCTAAAATGTTTGTAAGTGCATATCAAAGTTATCTATTTAACAATTGGTTATCAAAAAGAATAGAAATAAGTAAACTAATAGAATCATTTGAAGCAAAATCTATCTCAGGTGAATTAGGTCTTGAAGTTGACTTAATAAAACAGTTACAAGATCAAGAACACCCTTTTAAAATTCTTCCTGGTGATGTTATGAGTCATTATCCCTATGGTAAAATATTTTATGCTGAAGATATTCAAAGTGAATCTACTAAATTTACTGCATTTGATAGAGTTCCAACAGGACTATTACCTGGAAAAAAATCAAAACTTGCTGTTGATATAGCTAGATCTATTGAAGAAAAGTTTGATGATGAGATTAAAATTGTTGATGGTACAAGAAGGTATGCTTGGGTATTTCCAACTGAAATGCAAAGTAATTATAAAGAGGAACAAAACCATATGGAATTGAATTTCTTTTTGCCAAAAGGTTCTTATGCTACAGTACTGATTGAGCAAATTATACACTAAATTTTAGTGTATAATTTATATATTAGTTATCTCTAATAACTGTTCCAATACCTTCACTAGTAAAGATTTCAAGTAAAAGTGAATGTTCAATTCTTCCATCAATAATATGTGCTTTTTCAACACCTGCTTCAACAGCTTCTAAACATGCATCAACTTTAGGAATCATACCTCCAATTATAGTTTGGTCATCTTTATACTCTTGAATTTGTTTTTTTGTAAGTGTACTTAATAGCTCTTTTTCTTTATTTAGTACACCTTTTATATCTGTTAAAAATATTACTTTTTTTGCTTTTAGGCTTCCAGCTATTTTACTAGCTGCTAAATCTGCATTTATATTATATCCAGGATGATTTATTTCGTCACCAGAAGCAATTGGAGCAATTACAGGTATGAATTTTTCATCTAAGATATTATGTACTACTTTATTATCTATATTTACAATATCACCCACAAGGCCATATTTTCCATTTTCTTTTGGAACTGCACTTATGAAATTTGCATCTTTTCCTGTAATACCTAAAGCTTTAGATCCATGCATATTAAGTAGGGTTGTTATCTCTTTATTGATATTTCCACTTAATACCATCTCAACTACTTCCATAATCTCTTTAGTAGTAACTCTCATACCATCTACAAATTCACTTTTTATTTCAAGTTTATCAAGTAAGTCATTTATTTTTTTACCACCACCATGCACAATTACAGGCTTAATCCCAACAAGATGAAGTAGAATAATATCTTGTGCAAACTTATTTTTAAGTTCTGGATTTATTTGAGCTGAACCACCATATTTAATTACAAAAATCTGATCTTTGTATTTTTTTATATAAGGTAGTGCTTCTAATAATAGTTTGGCTTGATCTATTTTTCTTTGCATCTTTAGTTATTCCCCATTTGTGCTATTAGTTTTGCTATTTCATCATCATCAACTAAATCATCAGTATCGTTATCTCCTGCAATATGTTTTGCAGTTGAAGTATTTGTATTATTTGGATTTAATTCACAAATCACTCTTTGAATTCTTTGTACATGAAAATCTTGAGATTGCATAGATGACATTGTATTAAATATATTATTTTTAATTGCCTCTATATCTTTATTTAACTCTTTACTCTCAGATAAAAATTCTAATTTATCCAGAACTATATCTAAGTGCTCAAGTACTTCTTGAGCCATTTTTTCAGAGTCATTAATAACCATATTTAATTGTTCTATAATCTCATCATGATTATAGTGTTTATGTGTATGTCCATCAGTTTGATCATTTAAATCTATATTCATTTTTTATCCTATATTATTAGATGTGCAAGCATCTTTTTTAATTTTATTTAATGTTCCAAAAATTCTTAAACATTCTATTTCTACACCTTTTGCTAAATTATTTAATTCACTATTTGGTTTTCTTTGAATATTTGCATCATTTAATGCTTGCATTAGTTTTTGTAAATTTGAACTTAATACTTGTAGTTCATTTAAAGAATTTGTATCTAAGTCTTGATGAGAAGATATATATTTTTGTATCCACTCTTGCATAACTTTACTTTGTGTTATGTGTTTATCTGAAAAATTCCCAAGATCAGAGTATAGATTATCTTTTAGTTTTAATATATCTACTTTTATATTAGCTGTATCATATACTAAATCAACATCACAAACACCTTGTCTTGCTTCTTCTAAATAATTTGCTCTTGAAGCTGCAGTTACTAGTGAATCTGACATATTAGATATTTGCGTAGACATATCTGAAATATCACTTGCTACGTGTGCATTTTGTTGAGTAGCTTTATCAAGTAAATTAACCGCATCATTAATTTGATTTATTCCTCTTTCTTGTTCTTTACTTGCATTTGCAACTTGTTCTATCATTTTTATAGTTTCTTGAATATGAGCATTTAATGTTTCATAACCATTTATCATATTTGTAGATATTTCTTGACCCTGACTAGCTTTTGCTGTTGCAACTTCTACTATATCTTTAATTTCTTTTGCAGCTTCAGCAGATCTTGAAGCAAGGTTTCGTACCTCTTGAGCAACAACGGCAAACCCTTTTCCTGCTTCTCCTGCCGTTGCAGCTTCAACAGCAGCATTTAGACTTAAAATATTTGTTTGAAATGCTATTTGATCAATTACTTCAATTGCGTGATTAATTGAAGATACTTTTTCATTAATCTCTTCCATTGCACTTGCAGTTGTACTTGCAAGTTTCATACCATTTGTTGATGAACTATTTACACTTAGAGCTAATTGTGCCATTTGTGCTGTAGTTTGTGTATTTGATTTTATATTTCCAGTAATTTGTTCAAGTGCCGCTGCTGTTTCTTCAAGTGAAGCAGCTTGTTGATTAGATGATGTTGATAGATTATTAGATGCTGATGAAAGAGTATGTATTTGATCTTGTAGTGAATCACCAGTATTCATAATCATAGCTAAAATTTCTGAAGTGTTGTTTCCTACAAGTTTAATACCAGCTGCTACTGAACCTAAATCTCCATATATACTTTTATCATCAATTTTAAAATCAAAATTTGATTCAGAATAATTTCTTAAAGTATTGTTTATTTTATCTAAAGTTGTTTTTGTTTGATCAATCATATTATTAAGATTATTTTTCATAACTTCTACATGAGGGTTATGAGCTTCACTTTGTACTTTATATACAAAAAAACCATTTCCAGTTTTTTCTAATACATCATTTGCTTCTTCAATAACAATTTCATCTTCTTTTAATCCAGCATTAACTTTATCCATATATTTATTAAAAAGTATTGCAACTTCTCCTATTTCATCTTTTGATACAACGTCAAGACGAATATTTGTATCGTTTGATTTAATTAAAGATTCAAATCCATTTTTAAGCCCATCGATTGGTTTTGTAGCATTTCTTACAACATAAAAAATAATACCTAAAGTAAGCCAACCTAATGCTGTTGAGACAATTAAAATAGATAATATAATACTATTTAATTCGCTATCTGATTCTTCAAGTGAAAATGTTAAATCCATTACACCAATTACATCTCCAACATTTTGATTTGCATGACACATTAGACAATCTTTTGTTGCAATCATTGGTTTAATTAATCTTAATGTATGCAAATTATTATTATTTTCAATAACTTGTTCTTTTTTGCTATTCATAGTATGTAATATATTTGTATCATTAGTATATTTTGCACCAGGAGAATACATTTCAATAAGAGGTTTACTTTTTGCTACAGTTAGGTTAGTCACACCTTTTATTTTTCTTGCTTCATCCTCAGCAGCTTTTATAACAGCTGGATCACCACTATTCATAGCATTTCTTAGACTTTGAAACATTGCAGTGTTTAGCATTTCTAAGTTTGCTTTTGTTGATTTTATGGAGTTTTCTTTAACAGTCGAAGTTGTTAAAAATAGAATTGCTAAACTACTAATTGTCATTAATATAAATAGTGCAGCTAAGATTTTTGTACTTATTTTTTTCGTGATAAATTTAAACATTTTTTTTCCTAAAATTTAAGCTGCATTATTATATAATAAATTCTATTAAAAAAGTACATTAATTATAAAAATAATATTTAAAGAAGAATAAATGATAGTAGCATTAGAGGGTTTGATAGAAAAAAAAGAGCCAACAAACATACACTTAAATGTAAATGGAATTACATATGAAGTATTTGTATCACTTAATTGTAGTGCAAAAATAACTAACGATAAAATTAAATTACATATAACCCATATAATTAGAGAAGATTCTCAGTCATTATATGGTTTTATTACAAATAGTGAAAAAAAGATTTTTGATACAGTGATAAAAATAAATGGTGTTGGACCAAAAGTTGCACTTGCAATTTGTTCAACATTTACACCAGAAGATTTTGCACAAATTATTAGTGCAAATGATGTAGCTATGTTAAAAAAAGTTCCAGGTATTGGACCAAAAGGTGCTAGTAGAATACTTGTAGAATTAAGTGGAATAGTTATAGATGGATTAGAAAACAATACATCTTCTAGTGCTAGTCATATGGAAGCTAGTATGGCATTAGAATCACTTGGATTTAAAAAAGATATTATAAATAAAGCTTTAAATCAATGTAGTGCAACTACAACAGCAGATTTAGTTAAAGAAGCTTTGAAAAAATTACAAAAATAGGAAAATTATTGAAAAAATTAGCAATTTTATTTGGAAGCCAAAGTTATGAGCATGAAATAAGCATCGTTAGTGCAATAGCAATGAAAAAAGTTCTTAATAATGAACTTGTTTTTATCTTTATTGATAAAAATAGGGAATATTATCATATTCCTACAAGTACTATTACATCTAAAATATTTAGTAGTGGAGAATATAAAAAATGTGATAAGCTTTTTTTAACTCAAGATGGTTTTGCATCAAAAGGTTTATTTGGGTCAAAACCATTAGAATTTGATACTTTAATAAATTTAGTACATGGACAAGATGGTGAGGATGGAACATTATCTGGAATTTTAAAATTCTATCATATACCTTATATTGGTCCTAGAGTTGAAGCGTGTGTTGTATCGTTTGATAAATTTGTTACAAAAACTTATGCACAAAATTGTGATGTAAAAGTACTTTCATATCAATATTTTCATAAAGATCAAGAGATAAATATAGATGATTTTCCTTGTATAATAAAGCCAACTAAGCTAGGTAGTAGTTTAGGAATAAGTATAGTAAAAGATAGTTCAGAGCTTGATTATGCTTTGGATACTGCTTTTGAATTTGATGATACTATAATTGTAGAACCATTTGTACAAGATGTGAAAGAGTATAACCTAGCTGGAACTAAAATTGATGGTAAATTTATTTTTTCAATAGTTGAAGAACCTTCAAAAGAAGAGTTTTTAGATTTTGAGAAAAAATATTTGGACTTTAATAGAACTTCTCAAGTTAATCAAGCTGAAATAGATGAAAATTTAACAAAAAAATTAAAAGATAATTTTATAAAGATTTATAATAGTACATTTGAAGGTGCAATAATTAGATGTGATTTCTTTGTGGTTGATAATGAAGTATATCTAAATGAGATAAATCCAATTCCTGGAAGTATGGCAAATTATCTTTTTAATGATTTTAATAAGCTAGTAAATGACTTAACAAACTCTTTGCCAAAAGAAAAAATTATAAATATTAATTATGAATATGTAAATCAAATTCAAAAAGCAAAAGGAAAATAGATTAGATATCTAGTTTTTTCAATATTTTTTGTAGTTTTTAGTTTTGCAAATAATATAGATCAAAACCAATTAAAAAAGATGATAGCCAATATGCTTATTGTTGGTTTTGATGGTACTTATATAAATAATAACTCACAAATATGTAAAGATATAAAATATAATAACCTTTTAGGTGTAATTTTATTTGAAAAGAATATAAATAGTAAAAAACAACTCAAGCAATTAACTAAAAATCTACAAAATTGTAATAAATCAAAAAATCTATTAATTAGTATTGACCAAGAGGGTGGAAAAGTTCAAAGAATAAAATCAAAATATGGTTTTAAAGGAAAATATCCAAGCGCATCTACTATATCACATAAATCATCAGTTCAAGTAAAAAAGATATACACAAGAATGGCAAAAGAATTAAATAGTGTTGGTATAAATTATAATCTTGCGCCTGTTGTTGATCTGAAAATAAATAAACAAAATAAAGTGATTGTTAAAAAACGACGTTCATATGGTTCTAATCCTAAAGTTGTAGTTAAATATAGTTCAATATTTATAGATGCTATGAATGAAAATAATATAATTACATCCTTAAAACATTTTCCTGGACATGGTTCATCAAAAGGTGATACACATAAGGGATTTGTAGATGTATCAAATCTTTGGAATAAAAAAGAGCTAGAACCATACAAAGTATTAATTAAAAATAATACTGTAGATACTATTATGGTGGCACACGTATTTAATAAACATATTGATAAAAAATATCCTGCAACTTTATCATTTAACACTATTACTAAGCTTTTAAGATGGCATTTGGATTATCATGGTGTAGTAATTAGTGATGATTTACAAATGGGTGCAATTACTTCAAAGTATAGTTTAAAACAAGTATTAAAATTAGCTATAAATGCTGGAAATGATATTTTGTTATTTGGAAATCAGTTAAATAAGGAAAAAATAGTTTCAGTTAGTCAAATTGTTGATACCGTAATCCAACTAATAAAAGAGAATAAAATTGATATAAAAAATATTATTAAAGCAAATAATAGAATAAAAAAATTAAAGGAAAAATTCCTTTAATTTTTTATCCATACATTAAATTTGGAAGCCAAAGACTAATGATTGGTATATAAGTTACAAGTAATAATCCTACAAATATAGTAAGAGTCCAAGGCCAAGCTGCAACTATTACTTCTTTCATAGACATACCTGTAAGACTACTAGTTACAAATAGGTTTAATCCAACAGGTGGGGATATCATACCAAGTTCCATATTGATTGTTATCATTATACCAAAGTGTATTGGATTAACTCCAAGAGCTACTGCAACAGGAAGTAATAGCGGTACCATAATCATAATAATTGCAGATGGTTCCATAAAAGCTCCAGCAACTATAAGTAAAATATTTACAAATACTAAGAACATAATCATACTAACATTTGCGTCAACTAGTGTTTGAGTGATAGTTTGAGGTACATTTTGTAAAGTTAAAAAGTGTGCAAAAAGCATAGCATTTGCAATAATAAACATAATCATTGCTGTAGTTTTTGCACTATCTAAAGATATTGTAAAAAAATCTTTAAATTTTATATCTCTATATATAAATACAGATATAAAAAATGCCCAAACTGCTGCAACTGCCGCCGCTTCAGTTGGAGTAAATATACCTCCATATATACCACCAATAACTATAACTATAGTCATAAGTCCCCAAGAAGCATCTTTCATTTTTTCTAGTCTAACTTTAAATGGTTGTGGGTCAGTTCTTTTAAATCCAAGTCTTCTTGCCCCTATATACGTAACAAACATAAGCATAGATCCAAGCATAAGTCCAGGAATAACCCCAGCCATAAATAATTTACCAATACTTACTTCAGCAGTTACCCCATATACAATAAGTACAATAGAAGGTGGTATTAATATACCAAGACTTCCTGAAGTAGCAATTGTACCAACTGCATATTTTCTAGGATATCCAGCACTTTGAATTGCACCAAACATAATAGATCCAATAGCTACAACAGTTGCAGGAGAACTTCCTGAAACAGCTGCAAAGATAATAGATGCAAAAATAGCTGCAATTGGTAAACCACCAGGAAGATGTCCTACAATAGATTTTGCAAACTCGATGATTCTATTTGCACTACTTCCTTTACTTAGAAGATTTCCAGCAAGTATAAACATAGGAATAGCCATAAGTGAATAGTGATCCACTTTCTCAAACATCATTGATGATATTTCCATTGGACTTATATCTGTAAAAAACATCATAGATGTAAAAGTTGAAGCACCAAGTGCTATAGCAATAGGTGCACCAAAAAGAAGTAAACCAAAGAATAAACTAAATAATACAACTACACTCATAGCATTCCACCTGTTTTTTTATCAACTGCTTTAACAATTTCTTCAATATTTATAACTTCTTCAATAAACTCATCTTGTTCACTTTTAAATACTAATTTATCTGCTGGAGTTTTTATTAATTTGATAATATGTTCAAATACTCTAAATGCACCAAATGCAAATGATATAGGAATAACCAAATAAGGGATCCACATAGGAATTTCTAAATCGATTGAAGTTTCTTCCATCTCATGAACTAATAAAAGATATTCATATCCATAATAAGAAACTGCACATAAAAAAATAAAGCTTACAACTCTACTAAGTAATAATGATATTTTTGATACTTTTTTAGGTACATTCTCAATAAACAGATTGATTGTAATATGTCCATCTATTCTAAAACAATAAGCTGCTGCAAAAAACATACTCCATATAAAAAAGTATACAGTTAACTCTGCTGCCCATGTAAAAGAATAATTAAATCCATATCTAGCCACAACATTGGTAAATGCTAGAGCTACTCCAGCAATAATACCAAATGTTGCGATAGAAACGTTTATATATCCAATTATATTACTAAATAATTTAAATATATTTTTCATAACTATTTTGTGTTAATCGCAGCTTCAATTAGATCTTTACCAATTTTTTTATTATCATAAAATTGTGGATAGATAGGACTAACTGCATCTCTCCATTTTTGGATTTGATCTTTTGTTAGGTAATGAATTTTAAGTTTACCAGTTTTATCAGCATACTCTTTAATTTTTGCAAATTGAGAATCATTTAATTCATTTGCTAATACTCTTTCTTTAGCAGTTGCTTCAGCCATAGCTTGTTTTACATTTGCTTGTAAATCTGCAGGAAGTGAGTTCCAGAATTTTTTAGACATAACAACTAAATATCCTAAGTATCCATGATTTGTTATAGATAAATCAGTTTGTACTTCATAGAATTTTTTAGTATAGATGTTTGAAATTGTATTTTCTTGACCATCAATTACGTGCTGTGCAAGTGCTGAATATACTTCAGAAAATGGCATCATTTGTGGATTTGCTCCAACTGCTTTGAATTGAGCTTCAAGAACTTTAGAACTCATAATTCTAAATTTTTGACCTTTTGCATCACTTGGTTCAATAAGTGCTTTTTTTGATGAACTTAATTGTTTGAAGTTATTATCCCAAAAGTCAAGCGCAACTATACCTTTTTTTGTAACCATATCTTTTAGTTTAGCACCAACTGCACTATCTTGTACTTTATGTAAGTGATCAGCATCTCTAAATAGAAATGGTAAATCAAATAAAGCTAACTGTGGTACGATTTTACCAAATTTTGAAAATGATGGACAAGCCATTTGAACAGAATTCATTCTGATTGCTTTTAAAACTTGCTTATCATTGTAAAGTTGTTTTGATGGATATACTTGTACATCAATCTTTCCACCACTTAATTCTTCTAATCTTTGTTCAAAGAATTTTGCAGCTTGACCTTTTGGTGTATTTTCACTTACAACGTGTGAAAATTTTAAAGTATAATCTGCTGCCATACCTGCTGTTGCAATTACTGCAGCTGCTACTGTTCCTAAAATGATTTTTTTCATATTTTCTCCTAATGTTTTATTTAAATACATTATAAACTATGAAAATGTTTTATTTATGTAAAATCAGTCTACTTTAAGTTTAGAAAGAAATTTAATTATTTTATGTTACAAATAGAAACATAAAATACTATGATTGTATTAAATACCCTTCATTTTGGATATTTTTGATTAGATCTAATGGGATTTTTTTACGTAAATTTTTAATAAAAAGTCTTAAAGCATTTTGACTCATCTTTTTTCCATTCCAAAGTTTGTCTTCAATCTCATCATATGTTACAAGTGCATTTTTTTCTAAAAGGAGTTGAATAAAGTTGTTTTCTTTATTGGTAAGTAAAAATTCCTCACCATCATATGTTATACTATTTTTACTTTGATTATAAATACAATTTGAACTAAGACTTAAAAGATTAGATCTTTTATTTTTAGATAAAAATAGTTCAAAAACTTCTTCTAATTTGGTTTGAGTAATTGGTTTTACAATATATTTTAATAGGTTTAGTTCAACTGATGTTAGTATGTCATCTACTTCTGTATAGGCACTGATGATAACAATATCTGTTTTTTGATCTATCTTTCTAATCTCCTGTAGCATTTGTATACCACTCATATATGGCATTTTTACATCAGTGATGATTAAATCAGGTGCATACTTCTTATACTTTTCCAATCCATCTTGTCCATCTATTGCTATATGTACTTTTTTGAAATATAATGATAAAATCTCTTCTAAATTATCTCTTATACCTTTTTCATTTTCTACAAAAAGAAGAGTATAACTTGATAAGCTATTTAAAAAATTTTGATTCATATAAGGAGCCTTCTATTTTTTTTCAACATAAAAATATTGCAAAAACTATTGTTTTTACTTTTGTTTCCATAATTTTAGCAAATAGTTTATTAATTTCATTCTTTTATATTAATAATAAATATGATGAATATGATAAATATATAGTAAAATTGAAAAATGAACAGTTAAAATTACAACAAAAAGATATAAAAGAACAAATTGATACTATTGTTTCAATCATTGATTATCGGTATAAAACAACAAATGATAAGAGTTATTTAGTACAAGATTTAATTAATTGGATAAATTCTATTTCATATGATATGCAAAAGAGTGATTATATTTTTGTTTATAAATTAAGAGATATAAATGGTGGAAATAATTTTGCAGAGCTTCTTATAAATCCAAATAGGCCTGATCTATTAGGAAAGTATTTATCAGATGATTATGAGGATGCAAAAGGTAAGAAATTTAGAAAAGAGTTTTTAAAAGGTATAAGAAGAAATAATGAATCTTTTGTAACTTATGCATATAAAAAACCTTCTACGGGTGAAGTTATAGAAAAAATTTCATATTTTAAATATTATAAACCTTTAAATTGGATTGTAGCAAAAGGTGTGTATGCAGATGATATAGCTTCACAAGTTGAAGAATTGAAACAACAATATGAAATTAGTGTAAAAAAACAGATAAAACAAAATGTATATTCTTTCTTTGCAGTATTTATTATTGCAGTATTTATTGCATATTTTATGGGAAGACGAATTGAACATATTTTAGACCAAAAAGATAAAGAGGTTGATAATAAAAGAATTCAACTTGAAAATTTAAATAAAACACTGCAATCACAAGTGGAAAGTGAAGTTAAAAAAGCTAGTGATCAAGAAAAAATATTGATGCAAAAATCAAAGTTTATAGCTATGGGAGAGATGATTAGTAATATTGCTCATCAGTGGAGGCAGCCAATTTCTGAACTATCTGTAATATTTATGAATATAAAAATGAGATATGATTTAAATAAATTAGATCAAAAATTTATGGATAATAAAGCAAAAGAGAGTGAATATTTACTTGAATATATGTCAACAACTATTGATGATTTTAGAACATTTTTTAAACCAAATAAACAAAAAGAAGAATTTGAAATAGATCAAGTAATAGAGGCAGTTTTACATATAGTTGGTTTAACTATACAAAGTAATGATATAAAAATTATATATGATAAACAAGATGATTTAGTTTATTGTGGTTATCCAAATGAACTTGAACAAGCTGTATTAAATATAATAAGTAATGCAAAAGATGCATTAATAGAACAAAAAATTAAAAATGCATATATTAAAATAGATACATATAGAAAGGATAATAGTATATGTATAACAATAAGAGATAATGCCAATGGTATTCAAACAAAACCAATTGAGACTATATTTGAACCATATTTCACAACTAAAGAGGATCATAATGGTACAGGAATTGGATTATATATGACTAAAATGATTGTAGAAAAAAATATGCATGGTAAACTGAGTGTTGAGAATATATCATGTGGTGCAAAATTTTTAATTTTATTACCTGATAATTTTGATAATTTTAAATAATTTATTTAGTTCTAAAAGCTATTAATTAGTTTAAAAAAATATTATAATAATTATATTTAAGTAATATTTAATTATAATAACATCAAAGGTAAATTCTTATTTATATTAAGGAGTTTAGACATGAAAAGAGAAGTTTATTTATATCAAAATAATATTTGGGATAAAGAACTTGATACAACTTTAGATTCTAAGAATTCATTAATTATTTGTTTTGGAAGTTCTGATTTTAATAAAGTAGAAAATGGACTTAAAGAAATAACAAATAAATTTAAGCAATCTATTATAATAGGGTGCTCAACATCTGGTGAAATCTATCAAGATAGATTATATGATGGTGTATTGAGTGTTGTAATTATAAAATTTGATAAAACAAAACTAAAATTAAATATATCTAAAATAGATGATATGGATAAATCATATGAAATTGGATCTAATATTGCAAATGATTTGTATAATGAAAATTTAAAATCAGTATTTATTTTATGTGATGGCTTAAATGTAAATGGAACAAGATTAACAAAAGGTATTTCAAAAATATTTGAAGATAAAGTAATAGTAACTGGTGGATTAGCTGGTGATGGTGAAAAATTTCATAAGACATGGCTTATTGTTGATGATAAAGCACAAACTAATTATATTACTTGTGTTGGATTTTATGGTGATGATATAAATATTGCATATGGTAGTCAAGGTGGATGGAAAGAGTTTGGAAAAGAAAGAATTACAACTAAAGCACATAATAATATTTTATATGAACTAGATGGTGAACCTGCACTTGAAGTTTATAAAAGGTATTTAGGTGATGAAGCTAATGATTTGCCAGCATCAGGGCTATTATATCCTCTTGAAATAATAGAAGAAAATTCAAAAGATATAAAAGTAAGAGCAATTTTATCAATAGATGAAAAAACACAATCAATTGGTTTTGCTGCAGATATTCCTCAAAATACAAAAGTAAAATTTATGAGGGCAAGTTTTAATCAATTGATTGATGGTGCAAAAAGATCTGCACATGATATATCTTTTGATGATTATAAAGGACAAGATGCAGTAAATATAGCAGTTAGTTGTGCTGGAAGAAGAATTGTACTTGGACAAAAAACAGAAGATGAACTCGAAGCCGTCTTTGATAATTTTGGTCAAAATGTTAAACAAATAGGATTTTATTCTTATGGTGAGATCTCGCCTCTATCAAATGGAATTTGCGATTTTCAAAATCAGACAATGACTTTAACTTTTATATGGGAAAATTAATTTGAAAATTAAAAGTAAATTATTAAAAAGACAACTTAAAAAATCTAATCTATTAGATTCTGAATTACTCAATGATGAGAGAATTGTTAATTTTTTGGATTTGGTTCAATCTTGGTATGATGATAGTGATAAAAATACTTATAGGCTTGAACGAAGTTTAAATCTTTCAATAAAAGAGTTAGAAGAGGTAAATAAAAATTTAAAAGAAATAATTGCTAGTGAAGTTAAAAAGAATATACAAAAAGAACAATTGATGTTTGAACAATCTAAGATGGTAGAAATGGGTGAGATGATAGCAAATATTGCTCATCAATGGAGACAACCACTAAGTATTATTTCAACTTCAGCTACAGGCATTATATTGCATAGAGAGCTTGGAAATGTAGATATAGAAAAAGAAAATGAGATTTTGATGTCTATAAATGATGCTGCTCAATATTTATCAAAAACTATAGATGATTTTAGAGATTTTATAGAAGGAAACACAAAAAAAGAAGAATTTAATATTAAAAAACTAATTGATAGAACTATGACAATAATTGGTGCAACAATTAAAAATAATAATATTGATTTAATTATAGATTTTGATGAAAGTTTACATATATACGGTTCTTTAAATATGTTAATACAAGTAATTGTTAATATAATAAATAATGCAAAAGATATATTAGTAGAGAAAAACTTAAATAATAAATTAATATTTCTGAAAATATATAAAAAAGATTCACAAATTATTATAGAAATATTAGATAATGGTGGAGGTATACCTCTAGAAATTATTAATAAAGTGTTTGATGCTTATTTTACTACAAAACACAAATCTAGAGGAACTGGATTAGGTTTGAATATGGCCTATAATATTGTAGTAAATAGTTTTGAAGGTAATTTAGAAGTTCTTAATAAAACATATAATTATAATGACAATCAATATACGGGAGCAAATTTTATTATATCTATACCTATGAAATAAATTTAAATTAAAAGGGTTTTTATAACTTTAATTTAATAATAAATTTGGCTCCATGTGAGGTATTGTATACGGATAAATTACCTTTCAAATTTATATTAATTATTTGATAACTCATATATAGTCCAAGTT
>Ga0256837_1000976_pt1 | contig 21082 bp, 39 predicted proteins | sample 4562384metaG_FD_185976 | JGI IMG/M metagenome (GOLD analysis project Ga0256837, IMG submission 185976) | Hydrothermal vent microbial communities from Guaymas Basin, Mexico - 4561-384 | ecosystem: Environmental > Aquatic > Marine > Hydrothermal vents | place: Mexico: Guaymas Basin | collected...
CTTTCTTTTGCTACATCTTTGAAAAATGATTTTGAATTTACTTTTTTTAATTTGAAACTTGATTCATATCCATTTATTTTCATGTTACATCCTTTATTAAATTCTTTATTAAATTCTTTATTAAATTTTATTTGATTGAAATTAAAGTGCTGTTCTAAGCACTTTATTTGTTTTTTTAAGTGTTTTTCTTAATTCATTTACATCTAATACAACTTCATTTTTTGAAATGTAATCTTCTAATAAGTCAAGTGCTTTTTTAGTTTTTTCGTCTTTTCTGTAAATCATTCTTTCTCTTAATTGAGGTATCATTTCAGTTGTTACTTTTACAGGTTTATAAGATGTTATTCTTTTTTCAAAACCATCTATTCCCCAAGCAATTTCTGAAAGATATTCAATCGCAATCATTAATTCATAATTGTTACTATGCTCTTCTAATAAATCTGCGAATGCTACAAATCCAGTCATTCTCGCACCAATGTGTTTAAGTAACTCTCTATTTTCAACATTATACATTTGTTTAATTGCTCTTTTAACCATAAAATCTTGACCTTCTAATCCGTTTTCATTTTCAGTTAAAACTACATTGTCTAAATGTTTCCATAATTTATTTTTACTATTTTCCCAATATCCATCACTGAATTGACCTAATAATTCGTTTTCTAAAATACTTTTTACTTTTTTGTCATTTGTTTTGATTGTAAGTTTCATGTTATTTCCTTTTGTTTTCATATTATAATTATAACTAAAATTTTATTAAATGTCAAGTGATTTTGAAAATTTTTTTAAAAATTTTACCACAATTAACAACTAAACCCTGTTAATATCTGTGTCAGTTATTGTAATTTGTCCATATTTTTCAATATCAAAAATATATTTAGTCGTGCTTACACTTGCGCTTGTAGAAATTGAAATATATTCATCATAAGTCTTTTCTAGTTTAGTGATTTTTAGTCCGTTATCATAAACATCTTCTAAATTATGATAAAATAATCTTGATAATTCTTCTTCAAGTTTTGGAATAATTGATTCTGGTATTTCGAAATTGATTTTGAAATATGGATATGATAAACCTTCATCAATACTTCTTTTATATTCTTTATAAAATTTTTCATAATCTTTAAATTTTGATTTTGAAATTACTTTTTCAATTCTGTTTTTAACTCTTTTTGATTCTCTATTTTCATAATATAAACAGTCATTTGCTTCAGCAATAAGTGAAAATAAGTCATAAGATACATAACCACCTAAAAAACTCATAACCATTTGTTTAGTGATTTTATCATATTCAATTTCTTTTAGTGTTTTAAATTTCATGTTTTTTCCTTTGTTTCTTTTTATATTATAATTATACTAAATTTTTTATTAAATGTCAAGAGTTTTTATGTTTTTATTATAAATTTAATAAAGTTACATAAACATAATCTTCACTCTCTTCAACTTCAACTTCTGAAATATGAAATAATTGATTTAAAATAACATCATAAACATAACTTGCTTTCTCGTCTGGTGTCTCACTCACTCTCACATCATAAAAGTTTTCTATAGGTTTTAAGTCTTCGTAAATTACTTTTTTTAATTCTTTTAAGTTTTTCATTGTTATTCCTTTTTGTTTTATTTTTTACATTATAATTATAACAGAAAAAAATAGTTTTGTCAAGTAAAATCTATTAAAAATTGAAATTTTTTTTGAAATTTTTTGAATTTATCGATAAATTTTTATACCATATGAGTGTTTTGAAGTAGTATTTATCTCACTTCCTGTGAATGTACCACTACCAATTGGAAGTGGATTGAAGTGAAAGCAAGTTTTAGCAGTTGAACCTTCAAGGAATAGTTTTGAATTTTCACAATACAATTTTTCTGAAGCAGATAAGAAAGAAAGAAGAAGTAAAACTAAAACCATATTAAACCCCCGTCGTCATCATCTTCTTCAGTATCTTTTTTTCTAATTAAAATGTATATATTACTTTTTTCTTTAATCATTTTTTCATTATCAACTGCTTCTAATTGAATTATAAATCCTCTATTTTGATTTGTGTTTCCATCTGATTTTATTTCAATATCAACTGTCGTTCCTGTCTTTCCTGATTTTATAGTGATATTTTTATCCAACTTGGTATAATCAATTCCGTCTTCTGCAGATAAAGAATAAGTTTTACAATTTATAACTATATCGCCAGGCAACTTGTTTGAAATGTTTATGTCTATTGATATATTTGTGTCCTCATCAGGAGTATCTGTTTTGACTTGACTTGAAAGAATTGAAGAACGGTCGGTAGAAATGAAGTATGAGGTCATTGTTCCTGGAATTTCCAGGTTACCATTGTTATCAAGGTTGAGAGTGGTAAATCCATTGTACTCAACTCTATAACCAAACAATAAAGTGAAACAGAAGAAAACAGGTAAAAATTTCATTTTTATATCCTTATATTATATCTTTATGTAATGCCTTTTGTAATAATTGACTATTTTTTTAAAAACTGCCATATTGGGAGTATATCTTTCATTTTGTAAAATTGAGCATTCTTTTATAAAGTCATCAAAATTACAATTGAATGAATTCTTTAAACACTTGATATAAGTTATTGCCATTGCTACAGCAGCACTTCTGCTTTCACCTGCATCACAATGAACGATAATATTATCTTTATTTGAAAAATTTATAATTTTTTTGATAATTTCTTCATCAATATCTTCTCGAAAATGAATTCTAAGAACACTATTAAATTTCTTATATTCATCTTGAGCAATAAAATTGTCATTTGAAATTGAAATGAGATTATATTTTGAAAATTCATTTGAATTTTTGTTTATCAATAACAAGGATTTCAATTCAAATTTTGAAATGATTGCCTTGATGTGTTTATTGGATGAAGTGTTTAAATGTCTAACCATTTTTTAATCCTTAATTTTTATTCTTAATTTTTATTCTTAATTTTTATTCTTAATTTTTATTCTTAATTTTAAATTTATTTAATTATAAGCATTATTATAAACACTGACCCTCATCCAAAAAATAATTTTTTATTTGACTTTTATGCAAGCAAACCCTTCCATTGATGCTGGTGTCTTGATTGAAATTAAATAAATACCATTTTTGATTTCTCCTTCACTCACATAAACTACAACATCACTATTTTTATATTTTTTGTAGTTGTTTTTTCCAACTTTTAACTTCTCACCTGTATTGTAGCAAACACCAGTGGCATTTTCTGTTCCATTTGTGATTGCGATTTTAACTTTATATTTATCTTCTATTACAAGCAGTTTATCTTTAAATTTCCAATCAACCATTTGTCCGTTTTCTTGTTTTTGAGTTGAAACACATTTATACTCAGCACCAAATAACCCAACTACTACCATTACTAAAAATAACATTTTTTTCATTTTACATCCTTTTTATTTTTTGTTTTTATACAAACTAAACCATTGAAGTCGTCTATTTTAAATTTATAAAAGGTTTTATTGCCTTTTAATTTATAATCACTTTTTATTTTTATTTCTATGTCGTCATCAATTTCCAACTCGTTTAATAAAGTTTCAAAAATGACTCTTGCTCCATCTATCGTTATTTCATCTATTATATTTCTTGTTAAAAAACAATCTTCCTCGTTTATCATCATTTCTATAATAATGTTCATCAATTCTACACTCACTAAAAATTCAAAATTATTTATTTTATCTTTTATTTTTATTGAATAGTAGCAAAAATATCTATTGATAGACGATTTATCAAATTTTTCAAAACTTATATCTTCAACACCACACATAAATTTACAGATATTATTAAACGATTCAACTATATCTTTCTTATGAAATGATACCTTTTTTGTTTTTATTGACTTCAAGTCGTCTTCATTAACAACTTCAAGTAAAGCATTGACAATATCTTTTGGGATAATTTCATTATCATCATTAGGATAACTCATTTCGTAACTCCTTAATCATTTTTTCTTTAAACATATATTTTATCTCATTCTTTCTTTTATGATGTTTATTTTTGTAATGAAGTTTTTGTGATTTAATCATTTTATTACATTCAAAATTTGATTGTCTTAAATTTACCATCTTCCAAACTTCATATCTTGATATTAAAGACTTTTTTAAGTTTCTTCTATATACACCGAAAGAATGTAAATCTTCATAAAACGATGATTTATCATTTCGCATAAGCGATAACTCTCTCCATTCATCAAAATTCCATTCAACCATACTTAATCCTCATATTTGTAATCTTTAAGATTTACTAATGTGATTTTATCACTAATGTCTATCTTTCCAGCATCAATATCTTTAATAATTTTATTTTTTGTATCGACTTTTCTAATAATACAAAACACATCCGTTCCAAAATCAAAATCTGTTTGTGGGTTTGCTATGATGATTTCATTCTCACTCGATTCATCTAAAAGTATATTCACTTCTTTTGTCATTTTATTCTCCTTTTAAATTATATCAAATTTAGAATTTTTCTTTTCTTTTAATCTTTCTAAAAAAGATTTTTTCATAAATAAAATTTTTGATAAGTCATACATACTAAGCATAATATCACTTTTTTCTCATTCTTTTTCATTTTATATCTCCTTTTTTAATCATCTGAACTATAACCAACAATATTTATAATTTTGTTTTTGAAATCTATTGATGTTGTTATTCCACAAGTATGTCCGTAACAATTTTCTTCAGTATGAATACCATATTTTTTTAATTCTTCTTCAGAAAATCCTATTTGTCTTAAAAACTCTTTTCTATCATTTACAATGTGATAGTAAGTATATCTATCAAATTCACCATTATCTACCATTTTTTGATAAACATCTTTATATTTATCACTTCTAACTAATTTAGTTGCTTCTAAAATTAAGTTAGATTTTATTTCAATTAAATATTTTTTATATTCTTTTTCTAAACTTTTAATAACATCTTCTAAATTAATAATATCTAAAATTCTAAGAGTTCTTAATCCTTTTTTCTTATTTGCTCTTTTTATCACATCGTTAGTTAAAGATAAAAATATTTTTGAAGGACTGAAAGTAATATTATAAGTAAATTTTTTACCATCGAATTCATCATCAATAGTAACAACTTTATTTTTTAGATATTTGTTTTCAATTTCATTTAAGTCTTTATTTATAGATTTAAGATGTTTTTCTTTTTCATCATATTTACAACATTCTCCTTCAACTACATAATTTTTTACACAATCAATTTCATTTGTACTTGTTATATCTAAAGACTCTAATTCTCTAACTGATAAATTTTCAATTTCTTGTTTAATTTCTTTTAATGTTTTTTTGTAAGTATTTAATTTAGTAAATATCATTTTTTCTCCTTATGTTTTATATTATAATTACATTTATAATAGTACTAAAATTTTTAATAAAAGTCAACAGGAATTATTATAATTCCATAACTTTTATGATGTATTCATATTTTGCTTCAATTAAATCATCGCAATAAAGTTTATCTACAATTTCACTATTTAAAGTTACTGCATAATTACCACTTTTTAATTGACTTAATTTATATGGATTTTTACTTTTAACAAATGTATAAATTTCGCTAATTAAATCTTTATTAAAATTGTTGTTAATATAATTATTATTTTCATCATCTTTATTAATTTTACAGCCAAACATTTGTTCTAACATATCTTCTACTTCCATTTTAACTTCCTTTTATTATAAATATTTTTTATAATCTATTTTTTCGTTTGTTTCAATTTTTGTAACTAATATAAAATCGTCGTTATCATAAATCAACTTGTTACCTTCTTGGTATTTTAAGTGATAATAATCATCTATAAATGAATTATTTATTTTATAATTATTTTCTAATTCTTCATATTCTTTTTTATCTACAACATTTCTTATAACAACATCTCTACCTTTTATATTATTAACAATAGTTAATTCTTTTTGTGATTCTTTATGAATTATACTTAAAATTATTTCTTTATCGTTTTCATCTTGTCTTTCTACATTTAACACTTTTACAATCTCTTCTAAGTCTTCATCGTATCTTAATTTTTCTTCTACGATTGCTTGTAAAATATCAAAACTAAAAGTTTGAACTCTGTTAGAATAATCTAATAAATCATCGATGAATTTTTCATCTTCTATATTTTTATCATTTATATATTCTAATACTGCTTCTTTTTCTAAACTATCGTACTCAAATCTATAATAAAATCTACCTGGTCTATCAATTAGAAAATCATTTAATTTATATTTATCATTTTCTAATACAATATATAAAATTTTATTTTGTGATGCTGAACTTGATGCTCCATCAAACATTGTCAGAAGTTTATCTTGATAATCTGGTTCGTCTGATTGATTTGCATATGTCTTTGCAAATTCATCAAAAATGACTACACAATCTCCTAATTTATTGATGAAACTCATAAAATCATCACCAATAAAACCTTCTTGAACTAAAATAACAGGTACTCCACTCTCTATCATTCTATTTGCTATTGTTTGTGATAATAAAGATTTACCACTTCCTTTATCTCCGACTAAAATAACACCTGTATTTGAATTTCTTTTATTGTAGGTGTCGATAATTCTATCTGCCCTTCTATGAGTATTACCATAAATCTTTTCAGGCAAAATAAATTTATCAGTTACTTCTTTAAGGTAAAATCCTGTAAATTCACTAAAAACTACAGAATAAATTTTGGGTTCTAATTTAGATTTCACCTGTTTTTCATCAAATTCGAAAACATTTACCATTCCATTTGAATGATTGTACTTGATTTGTTTCATTGTTTCTCTCCTTTTTGTTTTATTTTATATAGTTATATCAAAAACTTTTATTGATTGTCAATTAATTTTTGATAATTTCTTCTATTTTATCAAATTCATCGTTAGTAATTTCATCAATTTCTTCCCAATCGAAGAATTTTTCAATTCCTCTACAAACACCAACTTCGTCTTTATGTGTTTCAACAAAATCTTTAATTTCGTCTAATGATTCTACTACAATTGTATAGTCAGCATCATTGATAATTGAATAATTTCTTTGTCCTTTTTCTACAACCACCAAACTCACTCTTATTATCAATGTTATATCCTTTTTTTATATTATATGTTATATCAAAGTTATTAAAAATAACAATTTTTATAATATTAAACTTAAACAATTTCTCCTGTGAATTTTAATTTAGACTTACAAGTATTACAAATATAATTTATTCCTTTTAAAATTTTATTATGTCTTATTCCACTAATATTATGTTTTTTACATTCACAAGTGTAAACATATTCTTTTCTTTTTCTTTTATTTCTTTTTTGTTGAATATATTTAGATTCTGAAAATAAATCAGTTGTTGCTTTTCCAGGAATTCTTAAAACTTGACAAACTCTTTTGAATTCTATACCATGTGGTCTGTTAACAATTCCATATAATTCTCTAACTACAGCATGTGCTAATTCATGTTTTCCAACTTCATTTATATATAATTCACCATATTCTTCTAATAAATGAATATTCAAAGATATGGTATTAGTTAAAGGTCTATATACACCTAATGAAGTTATATTATCTAAATTGAAATCAAATTTTAAATCACTTAAATCAATATTATAATATTCTTCCATTTGTTTAATTGTTTTGTTTATTTCTTTATAAAATTTATTTTTCATTTTTTCTCCTTATGTTTTATATTATAATTATATTAAAAAATAAAACAAAAGTCAAATAAAAAACAAAAATTATTTAAATATTCCACCATTTTGTTTAGTTCTTCAAGAATTATTTTTTTATTTTTTAATGAATGACTATCATTCACTAAAATTATATCGTCGTTTTTATAGTACTTCAATACTTTTTTATAGTCTAATACTTCATCGTTTTTACCTAAAATCACTTTTCTTATGTTCCCTTTCTTGTTATTTGGAAATTTCGAAAAATCTAAGTTGAATAATTTTTCTAAATCTTTTTTATCGACCACAGGGTTGATAAGTATTTTAGGTAAATCAAACTCTTCTGCGATTAAAGCACCTGTCGAATTTGCGATAATGATGTCTGGTCTTTCTTCATTAACTAATTTTTTAACATCATCTAAATTGAAGTTATAATAATTCCAATCGTAATTGATTATATTTTTTACTTTATCTTTTAAAAATAAATAAGTTGAACTGACTCTATCGTCTGTTTTAAAACCATTTATATATAAAATTTTCATGTTATATTCCTTTTTGTATAATTAAGACAAAAAAATAGAAAAAATTTATTAAATAAATCAATTCTTTCTTTTACCTTGTTTTTCAAATCTCTATAATATTTTAACATATAAACAAAATCATATTTTTCAAACAATGAAAATTTTTTTTTAATTTGATAAATAATCAATTCAACTAACCTAACTTTTGTTATCTCACTAAAAGATTTGAATTCTTTTTATGATTGTTTATATAATTTGTAAAATAATTTTTCATTGTTTAATTACCAAGGTATAATTTTATTTAATTTATTATACATTTTACGAGACATTTTTTCAATATCTTTTTCTAATTCTTCTTTATTTTTATATTCTTGACAATCAAATAAATATAAATTCAAATCATCTAAATCTTCAGTGTTTAAATTTGATAATGCATTTTTAATTAAGACAACTTCTTTATGACTCAATTTTAATCTTATATCATTCATTTCATCTTTGATTTTTATTTTCATTTGTTACTCCTTTTATAAAAATTTTTAACAACTTAATATTCTTTATCAATTAACTCTTTTAATTCTTTTACAATTTCTTTAACATCTTCATAAGAAATATCAACACCATCTTCTTCAGCAATTTCATCGATGTAAATATGCATATCACTCAAACTATTCAATAATTCAACCATCCATAACATTTTTTCTTTTTTGGTCATTTTTTATTCCTTGTTTACTATTAACATTTATTATTTCTATTACATTTTTAATAATATCTAATAACTTTTCTTCTAATAATTCTTGTTCTTTTTAGAAGAATTGTTAAATTTATCTTTTAATTCTTTTAATACTTTATAAATATCTTTAATAATATTAAAAATTCCTTTTAATATTATTTAATGTTTATTTAATAGTACTAGATTTATAAATTGTAAATATAACATTATCACTTTCTAAATTTTTAACTAAATGATAAATCACTTCTGTTGTATTCTTAAAAACCTTATCAGGTAAATGATACATCGTTTCTCCTGCATTTTTACTAAATGAAATAATTACTTTTTCATTTTCAATGTTTTCACATTTAATTTTACATCTTTTTCCATTTTTATTATAAAATTTATAATAACCATTTTCTTTTGTGTATTTTTCAATCATTTTTTATCTCCTTTATTATAACTTTATTAAAATATTTTATTAAAATATTTTTATTAAAATAATTCTAATTTTTGATTAAAATTATAATCAAATTCTAAAGCATTTTCAACTTTTATATTTTTATCTAAATATTTATTTATATAATCAATGTCATATTTATGTTCTAAATAAATTTTTTTTAATCTATTTTTGCATTCAATTATATTGTCTTCAAATAAATCCACTCCAAATATATTTTTAGGGTCTTCACCTCTTTTTGCTATTTCCACTAATATATTACCGTTACCACAAGTCGGGTCTAAAAATGTTTTAGACTTATCCCATTTATATTCTATTAAATCTAACATATAATTTACCAATTCTTTGGGTGTAAATATTTCACCTGTTTCTTTTGATCTATTTTTCTTTTCATCTTTAATATTTTTACTTTTTAATTTAATATCATTTGAAAATAAATAATTTAATTCTTCTTTATTTAACTTAAAATAATCTATTATAAAATCATCTAATTTATTATTTTTAATATAGTTATTCAATTTATTTTTATTATATTTTCTAAAAAAATAAATTATATTATTAAAACCTGTTCCATAAAAAATTCTAAATTTTTTTACTAAATTAGTTACAATAGGATGAAATAAAAATAATTTCAAATTATTAATATCATCTTCATTATAATTTGTTAAATCAATCATATTTTGATATTGTCCATAATCATCATAAGATATTAAAAAATTATTTTCATTATATACTTTACCCATATGAATAACAACTTTTTTCTTTTTGTATAATTTAGGTTTTACATTTGTATATCTTATTTTGTTTTTAATATAATTTATAATAATTTTATATTTTCCATTTTCATCTTCATTTCCATTTGATGTTACATCACCTATAAAAAGTTTATCTTCTTGTTTAGAACCTAGATCTTTTATCTTATTAAACATAATAGTTGGAATTATTTCATCTTTTTTTAATGGTAATTTAGAATAATAAATATTATTATTTTCTTTTATTTTAATTTTATCAACTTTATAATTAGTCAACTGAAATAATATAATTTCTACACCAACATTAAAATATTTATCTACATCAAAATCTATAAATTTAACATTATTCAATTTTGATAATTCAAATCTTTTTTTCTTAATATTAGAAATTTGTTTAGGTGTCAAAAATATCATTTCTTCATTAAATTTATTTATCATTTTTTCTGTGATAAATAAATATAATTTTCTACCTTTACTATTTTTAGAAATATCTTGATAAGGAGGATTACCTATTATATAATCAAATTTCAATTTATTTCTCCTTCTAATTCATTCAATTTTTTTGTAAATTTATTTATTTGTTTATTATAAAATTCTTTTTTTAATTTTTTATAACCATTTATAAATTTATCTTTATCATAATTTGTTTCTATATCATTGTTATTTAAATTTTTTATTTGTAATTGACCATTACCTAAATTACCGATAGATAATTTTTCTACATTCAATTCATATATATTTAATACATGATTATTAATAATTTTAACTTCATTAAAATTATCGTGTTCTACTACTTTATATGAAATTATATTATAATATAATTTTTCATTATTATCAATTATTTTATCTAATTTTGATATTGAAATTAAATTTGGCATACTCATATCAGAATCAACATTATGACTTTTTATATCAATCATATTATTTTCGTTGTTTAAGTTCAAACTAAAATCTCCTGTAGATTTTTTCCCTGATGGTTCTGAATATTCTTTTTTAGATGATAATTTATTTATTATTCTTGCTTCTATTTCATCTCCAATTCCTCTTTGCTGAATATTTTTACTAACATTAAAATCTTTTATACTATTTTTTAATAATTTTTTAACCATTTTTTCTCCTTTAATATTTTTAACACATATTATTTCTTAATTCTATACATTTACCTTCAACTTCTTCACCATTACAATCAATATATTTATATGGTTTGTCTTCTTCTATTATTCTAAAATTAACTTTATGTAAATTTGATAATAAAAGTTTTTTATAAATATTATATTTTCTTTCTTGTCCTGTAATTCTAATATAAGCAGGGTCATAATTTTTGATATAATATAATAAAAAATTTATAACCTTTCTCATTATTTTAATCATATTAGAATTTATATTTAATATTGTATCTTTTTCCAAAGATTTACAATCTCCCATCATTTTTAACACTTCTTCGTATTCTTTTCTAATAAGTTTTTTTCTAAACTTTTCAATTGATATATTAAATGTACCAAAATGAGGTTCAACAAATTTACCATTATTTACAATAACACTATAATACAAATTGTTATCAACTTCAAACACACACATTAAATTATATCTTGAATTTTTATATAAGTTTTGAAAAAATGGTCTCATGTATTGACCTGTTATTATTCTTATGTCTTTATCATCAGACATTTTAATTTCATTTATAATTTTCTTTAATATATTTTTATTCATTTTTTATCCTTTTATATATGTATTATAACAAAAAAGAAAAAGAAAATAAACTAAAATTTATAAATATTCTTTTAATTTATCGTAATAACTATGAATTTCTTTAGGTGTCATTTTTTCAAATTCTTTTTTATTATCATTTTTTAATGCTTGTCTGACTTTTGTGGCACTAATATCTTCATCACTTCTTAGTATTTCTAAAATATTTACTTTTTTGTTTTCTAAGTAACTTAACATTCTTTCATAACCCTTTACTCTATCACTTCCACACAATAAATAAAATTCATTTTCATGTAATTTTTCTATTTCATCCACAAAAAAACCAGATGGTATTTCAATAACATTTATTTTTGGTGCTACTTTTTTAATCATTTCTTTTTGTAAATCAAAAGGATTTTTATCTTTATCTTTAGATGTTTTCTTTCCTTTTACAATAAATATATATGCTTTCTTAAACTTTTTTAACTCATCTATCATTTTCATATGACCTAATGTTAAAGGTTGAAATCTACCTAATGTAAATGCTGATTTTGAATAATCTACTTTATCTTTTCCTAATACATTTTCTAAAATTTCTTTTAACATTTTAATCCTTTATATATTATAAACCATTTTTCCAATCAATTTCTTTCATAAATCTTTTTAATTTTTTCCATTTAATGTGATATTTTTTTGCTAATTTTTTCATTTGTTTTTTATCCATTTATTTCCTTTAATTTTTTAGTTTAATTTTGTTATAATTGCTCGTATAAAAGATATATCGATATTTTCTTCTTCGTATTGCCATAATCTTTTATCAAAACTTTTATCAAAATCTTTATCCATATTACCTTGATGTAAAATAATATTTTTTTCTAATATTCTTTTGTGTAATATATCAACTAAATCTATTTGTAAATCACTATCTTTAGATAATCTTGAATACAATTTACGAGTACCAAAAAATTGTTCATGACTTCCTAATATTGAATATCCTAACTTTGTTAATTTTTTATACATATATGTTGCTAAACCTTTCATAGTAAAATTATCTAATACAGCAACACCTTTTACAAATACTAATTTATTATAACCTAATTTTGATTCTAAACTTTTCATTCTCTTTAATGATAACATTAATACTTCTACAAAATAATCTTTTTCTTCAATACCTAATTTTGTTTCAATTTCAAATGTTTCCCAATAACCTATTCTAAATTCTAATGAATTTTTTAATTGTCTTAATTCTAATTTTTTATTGTTTATTTTGAATGGTAATTCTTCTACTAAATTCCATTTTAATTTCATCATAGAAGTCATTTTATCTAACTTTTCAACTCCTTCGAACCAATCTCCTTTTAATGCATATGCCATTTCAATCATATGTTCCTTATTTAATTTACTTTTTTTATATTCTATGTTTATTTTTTCTATAATACTTTTTAACATTAAAAATCCTTAAACATTATATTTATCTTTCAATTCTTCAAAAAAATCTATCCATTTTTGTTTTTCAGTACTTTTTTCAGTATTTAATTCACCTGTTTTAACGGTTACCATTTTCAAAAACATTCCAGATATTCTTCTTATATCTCTTTTAGATAATTTTTCGATATTATTATAAGTAGATAAATCATCTAAATCAATATTGTATTTTTCTTTATAATAATTTATTATTTTTATAACTTCTTTCCAATCATAATTATAAGATACATTTCCTGTTTTATTTTTTATTTTTAATCCTCTACTAGTTAAACTAACATCTTTATTATAAAGATTACTATAATATATTTTAACTAAACCTAATAATAAACCTTGTTTAATAGCACCTAAACTTAAAAATATATTTTTGAACTCAGTTTCTTTTTCATTTAATGATATAATATTATCAATTTGAATTGGTTTATCGTTATAGTTATAAGCAACAGAAACTAATTCACCTGCTTTGTGAAATTTTTTACCTGAATATTTACCTATGAATTCAACAAATTCATTTCTTGTTTCTAAATATTTACTTAACTTTTCTTTTATTTCTCTTCTTGTTGCTTTTGAATTTTCTAAATCTTCAAAAGTTAAAATCAAATCTATATCACCAAAATCTTTTTTATCTTTCATGTTGTAAGAACCTGTAATTACAAAAGATTTGTAATTATCTTTATAATATAAATTAGAAAATTCATTTAATATTTTTTTATAGTTACTCATGATATCGTTTACTTCTTCTCTTTTAATTCTATTTTTATAACCTATTACTCCACTCATGTTTTCTCCTTAAAAAACTTCTATTTCAATCTTAAAATTTTTATAACTTTCTATAACTTCATTTACTTGTTCAATAGTTAAATCGTAAAATTGAATTTCATCAACTTGATTTTCGTCAAAATAAATCTTAAAAATAATATTCATTATATATCCTTTGTAATTTTTAGTTGTAATTTTTTTTGTTTATCACTTATTTATAAATTTTAGTTGAAAAAATTGTTTTTAAAATCATATTTTTAATTAAATTCAAAGAATATTCATCTTTACTTAAAGTGTAATGATTACTAGTACCATTAACACCATATTCAACTTTATCTTTGTAATTATAAATATACCAACCATTCAAATATTGTCTACTTAATCTAAAATCTATTTTCATCATTTTCTCCTTAATTAGTTAAACAACTATAACTTTCAAGTGTTTCGTCTATATTTAGAAAATCGTGTTTTTCTAATAATTCTTCAAGTTTCTCGCATAATAATTTATCTAACTTATCATTATGGAATTCATAATTATAAATACCTTCATCTGAAAGATTTTCTAAATCTTTTTTACTTATATCTAAATCTTTTATATTAAATTCTAATGTTACACTTGCTGGAATTGTTATACTTAATTTCATGTTTTATCCTTTTTGTTTTATTTCTTTTTACATTATAATTATACTAAAAAATAAAAGAAAAGTCAAGTAAACCTAAATAAAATTTTACCAATAATTATAAATTCCTATTAAATTTAATATAAAATAAACTACATTTAGAGTTATTATATTTTTATTGTTAGATTGTTTACCGTAAATTATATACAATATAGAGTTTATTAAAAATAAAATAAATGCTATCCAATTCAATCCTACATTTAGAGATAATAATATAGCACCTAAAATTCCAAATATTGTTCCCCAAAAATCGTATTTCAATATCACTAATCTTCCTCCAACATATCAAAAAGTTTGTTAGAGTAAAAATATACTCTAACTTTATAACAAAAATAAATTATGAAATTTTAACAAATACAGAACTTATATCCAATTGAGATTTTGCATATAAAATTGATTGTTTTGTAAACTCGTTTATTTTTTTATTATTGTTATCTAAAACATCCAATAATTTCATTTCAAATATTTTAGAATAAAGATACTTTCTACCTTTTTTGATTGCTTCTTTTATAAAATTATCTTTATCCTTTAATTTATTATCATCTGAAAATTTATAGCCTTCTTGTTTAATTGTATTAAACCAATCATATATTAAATTAGCCGTATATTCTAAATCTTTATTTACTTTCAAATCTTTATCAATTATATTAGGTAAACCAATATCTTCTAATATATAATTGATAGGTCCTTCTCCTATTTTTCCTTGATTAGCAAATTCACCTTTTATTTCCCCTTGAACACTAAAAGATTTAGCTCCATTTGATTCAAAACTTCTAAATTGAATTAATGCTTTTTCACTTTCAATATAAATATCATTAGTAAATATTTTAATGGGTTGAATAAATGCTTTTTCTATTAAAATTTCATAAGGAATTTTATTATATATTTCTACTTTTGGATTATTTCCTACCTTTTTAAGTGATATAGGATATAATTTACATTCATCGAAATATTGTGCTATAACACTATTAAGAGAATTTATCATAGAAGTATTTTTTACTTCTTTTTGAATATTTGACATTTCATTAACAGAAACACCTAAAATATCCATAGAATTCCATTTATCTCTTTTAGGTTTAGTTTTCTTTTTACCATTTTCGTCTATAAATTCAACTTTATTATATTGTTTATCTAATACATTCATTAAACCTACTCCTCTTAAAAAATTCATAGGTTTTTGAATAACACTTTTGAATTCATTATAAAATGCTAATGCTGAATTTTTAGCACTTTTTTCCCACAATGCATCTCTACTTATTTCTAAAAATCTATCAAATGTCATTTCATAATCGCTATATACAAATGATTTTGCTTTATTAAAAGTTTCTTGACTTACATTTTCATAGTCTCCTAATTCATTAACAATAATAGCATAATAAAAAGCATTGTATGTTTCTTGTGTTTTTGTATCTATTTTTACACCATCAAAACCACTAAAAGTACCTTTGAAAAAATTTGTATATCTATATTTTTTACCTGTATATTCATCAGTAAATATAGGTTTTTTATATATTAAATCTTTTACTGTTTCTAATTCACCTTTTTGAACTAAATCATATAAATGTTTTATAGTATCATCAATTAAAATTTTAACAACACCATCTTTACCATCTTTTCCTAATTTTAATTCTTTACCATCTATTATATGTTGAAAAAAAAGCAGGATAATATTTTGTTTTACTATATTCTAAAGTGCTTTCATTCAAATTTTTTATTTCTTCTAACACTTCTTTCAAAAACATTTTAATTTCCTTATATGTTTATTTAATTTATATCTAATGATTTAGCAGATTCTTCAATTCTAATAGCAATTTCTAAATCATCTGCTTCATTCTTATCATCTCTTAATGATACAAATCTTGGATGTAATAATGCTTCAACTTTACCATTTACCCAACTTAATCCCGAACATTCAACAGATGCAATTTTACCTATCAATTCATCTTTCATTTCTGTAAACAAATCCATAGTTTTTTCATCTACTCCACCTGTAGTAGTTTTTATTATACCGTCTGATGTCTCACATATCAATCTATTTATTTTGTCTTCATATTTAGTACCTTTATTACCATAAAGATATCCAACTATTTTCATATCTAATTCAATAATAATTTTGAATTTAATAATATCATTAGGTTTTTTGTTTTGAAAAATAACATTCTTATCTTTAACAATAGTACCTTCTCCACCTTTATTTTTAACTTCAATAAAATGTTTCATTGCTTCTTCAAAAGTACTAACAAATCTTGTTTCTACAATTTTTATTTTATCTGTTTCTTTTAATTTATTAAATCTTTCTATATATGGAGTTTCATCTTTACCTTTACTCCATTTTTCATAAGGAATATAATCCCAAGCAACAATATAAATATTTTTCATAATTTCATTTGGTGTTTTTTCATAATTTTTGTAAAATTTTTCTTCATCTTTAATTGTTAATTTATTTTCATCTCTTTTAGTCATAATAGTTTTAAGAGAATTTAATACACCATTAGATGAATATCTATCAAAACCTTTTATCATAAGTTCACCTGTAATTACAACACCTTCATCTAAATCATCAATATCAAATGCATCTGCTAAATGTAAATCTTTTCCACTTCTAGAAATTGTTAAAATTTGATTGTCTAATTTAATTAAATTTATAAACATTCCATCCATTTTTTCTTGTGAAATTAAAGGTGCTTTATCTAATAATTTTTTGAATTTCTTTTCATCAAAAGGAATTGCACCTAAATAAGGACTTATAGGAATTAAATCTTTGAAAACTTTGTTTATAAGTTTAGTATTTACACCCATTTTTAAGTCTTTTTGAAGAATTTTATCAAAAACTTCAGCATCATCTTTTGATAAACATTTATACATATCTTCTACAAGTTTAATTGCTTTATTACCTGTTGCTTCTCTTTTTCTTAAAGTATCTAATAAAGAAAATATATATTCTAATTTACATTCTGATGTATGAATATCATTTTTATTAAATTTTTTTACATTAAATGTATAATAAGGATTATAAGTGTAGAATAAAATCTTTTTTAATAAATCACTTTCATATTTTCTCAATAATTTTTGTTTATTGTTAGTCGAATTTTCATTTTTAATTTTGTTAATTATATCTAACATATTTTCTCCTTGTTTTTAATTTTGTTTTTAATTTTCTATAATTTTAATTATATCTTCTGGTTTATATTGTTTGAATAATTTCAAACATTTTGACTTCATAATAAAAATATAGTGATATTCTTTATATGAATAATCAAAAGGAACTGTGAAATTATAATTCAATCCTAATTTACTTAAAAATGCTATGTATTTTTTAATCATTGATTTTTCATTTTTGTTTCTTTTAACAACAAACATATCAATATTATAATTTTCTATAATAAATTTCACTATATTTATTATAGTATTTTTTACAACCAAAGGTGAATTAAAATCATTAGATAAAGAATATGGATCTTTCAAATCTTCTCTATAAAATTTTAACCAACCATATTTATATTCATCAAATTTTTCTATTTTTATGTTAAAATTGTATTCTATTTCATTAACATAAAAATGTCCAAAAATATCACTATCATCTTTATAGTTGATAATAAATTCTACTGGATTTTTATTTACTTCATTTATTTCATCTAACAATTCTTTAATCATTTGTTTCTTCTTAGTAAATTTTCGATTCTTTGAATTTCCATATAAATATATGTCATTTCATTAAAATCTTTTGTTATCTCTAAATCTTTTTCAAGTTCTTTTTTTAATTGATTTAAGTTTTGTTTTAAATTTAATTCTTTTTTCATGTTTTATCCTTTTTGTTTTTTATATTATAATTATACTAAAATATAAAAGAAAAGTCAAGAGATTTTTATAAAAATCTCAAAAAATCTTCATTTATTTTAGCAATTTTCTTGACTAATTTTTTAGAAATATGATTTCTTTTAGCAACTTCTTCAATATTATAAATTTCTAATTCTCTTTTCATTTTCTTTAACCATTCTTTTATAGATAAGGTATAATCTTTATCTTTTAATTTTTGTTTATGAAGTTTTTTATAAACTTTCCAAACATTCATATAATTATTTTTTATTCTTTTATCACTCCAAAAATCAAAATATTCCATTTTAAGCTCCTTAATTTCATAACTTTCTTGAAAATAATATCTATTTATAAACCATAATTCAGTATTGTTTTTTGAATTTATTTTATCGATTTCACCTATTACACATCCAACAATTTCATCATCTCCACATTCAACTGCTATCCATTCTGCATCCGAATCAGATATTAATATTGAATTATTTTCTAATAACTCTTTCAACTCTGCCTTTGTGATTTCAATCATTTCGAATTCAATAGATTTTTGACAACATTTAATTTTTTTCATTTTGCTTCCTTACATTTCTTCATAACTTCACATTTAATTTTCACTGTTTTTTCGATTTGGTATTTTTCAAAATTTGGATAATTTAAAATAAACACTATTGTCATCAAAATTAAAATGATAACTTCTTTTGTTTTATCTTCTTTTTCGATTATTTTAAACAAAATAACACTTGAAACTAACATAATACCAACTAACAATAAAATACCAAAAGCATATAACATTGATAACATAATATTTTCCTTTTAATTAAATTGTATTATATATACTTTATATATAATTTTAATCTTCTTTAACAAAATCATCTAATTCGATTTCTGATTCTACATCATAAATATACATTAAAATTAAATCATATATATCAAAAACTTCTGTCGTCATAAACATAGACATTTGTCTTCTAATATATCTCTTTGCTTCTTTTAAGTCATATAAAAGTATTTCTAAATTTCTTCTTTTATAATTCATAAAATTTACATCTATGTTACTTATAAACTCTTTTACCTCGTTGAATGAATTAAATTCTCTCATGTGAATTCCTTTTTGTTATATTTTATTTCTTGTTACATTATAATTATAACAAAAAAGAAACAAAAAGTCAAGTAAATTTATAAAAAATTTACTTATTTTTTTTGTAACTTCTTTATGAATTTTATCTTGTTCCTCATTAAATTCTTTATCAAACCTTTTGATTGATTTAGAATGATTGAACTCAGCAACTTGTTTTTTCGGTATAGATATTGAACTTTACATTCTTTCTTTTACTATTGCTTGTTCTTGATTAACTCTTTTTTCAGAATGAATAAAATCAATTTTTATAAACATTAAGATAATAGCATTTGCTATTAAAACTCATATAATACTTTTTTGAAATCTCTTTTAATGTTACTTTTATAAATAAAAGCAACAATTAAAATAATTGAAATTTCAATAAAGATTTTTATAAGAATAAAATATTACATCTTTAAACACATTCAGCAATTTTTGTAACACTAAATTTCTCACTTCTTGATAATTTATCAAATGTAATTAAATTTTCGCCAATTTTTTTGAAAACGAACCCTCTTCCTCTAATTTTACTAAAAAATTCTTCAGTATCTTTATTTGCTTTACCGAATGAAGGTTTACCTAATTCAACTTCAACTCCGACTTTACCTTTTCCTGGGTATCCATTTGGGCATTCATTTGATGAAATTAAGTAATAAGTTCCACCAGGTTCTGCAAATGTTATGCTATCTTGCTCATATTTTAACCCTATTTTAATTAAATCTTTTTTAAGATTACCTTTATCTTTTAAATCTACAACGAAATACGATTCTTCATCTACTTCTCTTGCATCTTTTGTTCCATAGTTTTCGATATATGTTCCTTTAATAGGAGTTAATCCGTAACCTCTTTTTAATAACCAAGCATATAATTCAGCATTTCTTTCTTGATTATCTTTTTTTGATAATACTTTTCCTTCATTACAATCCAAAGCATATCTGAATGCTGATATTGTCCCTGTTTGGTGTTTAGTGTAATGTTCCCAAATCCTACTTAATGAACTTTCTAAGATTGAACTATTTTTAACATTTTCAATAATTTCTTTTAACATTTTATTTCCTTTTTTTTATTTCAATTCTATATTTTGATTTTTTAGAAATTGTTTCATTTTATTTTCATCAAAAATTATTTTATCTATATTTCCTGTTTCATTATCTATAATATACATTTTAACAAAAACATATTTATCATTATCTTTTACCCAAATAACTTCATAAATTTTTTTAGGTATGACAGGACATTTTTCTAAATTTTTTAATCTTTTGTTTCCATTTATAACACCAACTAACACGATAGTAGATTTATGATTTCTTGTAATATTCATAATCAAATTTTCTATTTTTCTTTGTGTAATTCTATTTGTTTTAGGTCTTTCTGGTACAATGTTTGATAATTTGAAAGTCGTTTTTAATATTAACCAATTATAGTCAAAACCTTGGTCGAATGCTTGATGACCT
>Ga0256837_1000978_pt1 | contig 21042 bp, 17 predicted proteins | sample 4562384metaG_FD_185976 | JGI IMG/M metagenome (GOLD analysis project Ga0256837, IMG submission 185976) | Hydrothermal vent microbial communities from Guaymas Basin, Mexico - 4561-384 | ecosystem: Environmental > Aquatic > Marine > Hydrothermal vents | place: Mexico: Guaymas Basin | collected...
CCAATGGCTATTATGGACTGTTGAACATGGTATGATGGTTCTTCACTTAAAAAATCATTTATACGAACTTTTTGATAATCATGAAGTCCAAATTTGTAAGTTATAGGTGAAAGTAGTGCGATTGCCCCAACTATAAAAGCCCAAATTTTCCAATGAACACCGATGAAAAATAAAACTCCATAACCAATGAGTAAAAGAACTAAAGCTGTTCCCAAGTCTGGCTCTTTTGCTATAAGAATAAATGGAAGTAATATATATGCACTTAGTTTTAAAAAGTCTTTTATTCTATAGCCATTTATCGGTGGTGGGTTTTTATGTATTAGATAAGCTAACATAAGTATAAGTGCTGGTTTTACAAACTCTGATGGTTGGATGGTTGCGTTTATAAATGGTATATTTATCCAGCGTTGAGCACCAAGTCTTGAATGACCAAAAAATTCCACTGCTAAAAGTAGGGCAATGTTTACCCAGTAAACTAATGGGATAAGCCAAGACATCCGTCTAATAGGAAGTAGAAATACACCTATAAAAGTTAAAAAAGCTATAGTTACATACGCTATTTGCTTTTGAGCAAGTGCTGGAACAACCTCTCCTATGAGCCAATGAGAGATAATTATGAGGGGAATGATTAAAATGATTGAAAAGAAATCAAATTGTGCTAAAATACGCTTATCAATTCTCCACAAATTTATAACTCCAAAATAAAATACGAAATTGTATCATAAAGGTAAGAGATATGGACCAAACAAAAAACTATATTTGTGAACAATCACAAAGATTAGATGCATTTTTAGCAGAACAAATCGGACAAAGTCGTTCACAAATAGCACAACTTATAAAAAAAGGGTGTGTACATGTAGAGGATAAGCTTGTAGCTCGTCCAGGTGTAAAACTAAAAGTTGGACAAAATGTTTTAGTTTCATTTCCAGAAGCAGAGCCTGAAAAAGCGTTAGACATAGACTTTGATGTTGAGATACTTTATGAAGATGATGATGTATTAGTTATAAATAAACCAAGTGGAGTTACAGTCCATCCAGCACCTAGTGTAAAAGAAGCAACTTTGGTTGATTGGTTAAAGCACAAAGGTATAAGACTCTCAACTATTAGTGGTGAAGAGCGTCATGGTATAGTCCATCGTTTAGATAAAGGTACTAGTGGAGCTATGATTGTTGCTAAAAATAATGAAGCTCATGAGTTTTTATCACAACAACTACAAGATAGAACTATGGGTAGATATTATCTAGCAGTTTTAAATCCACCATTAAAAGAAGATATTACTACTATTGATAAACATATAAACCGCTCTGCTCACAACAGACTAAAGATGGCTTGTGTAGATAACTTAGGAAAAAATGCTAAAACAATGTTTGCTAATCTTGCTCTTTCAAATGATGAGGTTAATCAACTTGTAGCTTGTAAACTTTTTACTGGACGCACTCATCAGATTCGTGTACATCTTGAAACAATAAATCGTCATATAATTGGTGATCATATTTATGGAATAAGCCCAAAACAAGAGAAATCGGAACGAATTTTGCTTCACGCTTATATGATTTACTTTACTCATCCAACTAGTAAAGAAGAACTATCATTTGTAGCACCGTTTGATGCACAGATGCAAGAGTATATAGATAAAAAATTTAATTCGGAGCAAATTAATGAAGTTATTAAACCTAGTAACATCTTGCGCAGTTTCACTGCTGATTCTTAGTGGTTGTAGCGGTACACCAAAACCAAAAACAGAACCAATTGTAGATGAGAGTTTACCTGTTATAGAGCTTACCAAAAATGGAACAATTGCAGATATAAATGCAATAGCATTAGAGTGGAAAGCTATTACAGATCCAAGAGTTAGAGGTGTTTACATATATAAAGGTACTTTAGGTGAAGATGATCCTAAAGAAGTAACTTATTATGATACTGTAAAGAGTCGTTTCACCACGCATTACCTAGATACAAAAGTAAAACCAGAGACTGAGTATACTTATCAGTTTAAAGTTTATTCTCAAGAGGCTGAGGGTAAGAGCTCTATAGCAACTACTATCTCAACTTTACCTATGATGGAATCTGTTGCTTGGATACATGCAGTACAAGATATGCCAAGAAGTGCAAAAATAATTTGGCGTCCACATATAAATGAAAAAGTAAAAGCATATAAGATTCAAAGAAGAACTTTAGAGGCAAAAGAGTGGACAGATGTAGCAGTTATAAAGGGAAGATTGAGTGCTGAGTATATTGACTATGATTTAAAAGATAAGTTTACATATATTTATCGTATTCGTGCTTTAACTTATGATAATTTAACTTCAAAACCTTCAAAAGAGGTAAAAGTTACAACAAAACCATTACCACATAGTATTGAAAATATTACAGCTACAAAAAAACTTCCTAAAAAGATAGAGATAAATTGGGAAGCTTCAAAAACACCTGATTTTAAAAACTATAAAGTGTACAGAGGTGCAAATATAGATAGTTCTTTTGAGATGATTGCTGAAGTTACAAATAATAGTTATATTGACAATATAGAAGAAGATGGAAAAGTATATTTTTATAGAGTAAGTGTAGTTGATAAAGATGGACTAGAGAGTAAGTACGATGAAGAATCAGCACAGGGTTCAACTCTTAGTAAACCAGCAGCACCAGACTTAGTAGAAGCAAAACTTGTAAAAGAACAAGTTATTATCTCTTGGGCAAAGGGTGATGATAGAGTTAAAACTTACATAGTTGAAAAAAAATACAAAAAAAGTCTTTTTGATGAATCAATTGAAGATTATGATGGTATTAAAGGTTTAGAATTTATAGATAGCGAGATTCAGCCAGATAAAACTTACTACTACAAAGTTTTTTCAGTTGATGAGTTTGGAATTAAATCTGAACCAAGTATAGAAGTAGAACTAAAAACTGATAAAATTTTAGATACAAAATAATAGAAGAGAATAGATGCCACATTTACACATAAAAGAGTTTAATGAGTTGGAGACTCCATCACAATACGATGGAGTCTCTTTTAACTTTATAGCAGATAATGCCAATCAAGCAAAAGAGAAGCTTATAGCAGTATCTCTTGAAGATGATGACTTTTTTTTACTACTTCGTCAAGATGAAGATAAAACTCTTTTGAAGTCAGATAAGCTAACTAGACCAGCATCTATATACTCAGTACATAAGGCACTCTTAGCTTATGCTAAAGCAGCAAACTTAGAAGTTATTAGCTCAAATGTACCTGAACAAAAAAAGAATGTTCACTTAGAAGAGATAACTGCACTTAAAAAGATAGAATATTTCGCAAATGAGTTTAAAACAGATAAAGAGGTTCGTGTAGAGGTTGGTTTTGGTTCTGGCAGGCATCTACTTCATCAAGCAGCCGCAAATCCAGATATTTTGTTTATTGGTATTGAGATTCACAGACCATCTATTGAGCAAGTACTAAAGCAAATTACTATTCAAAACTTAGATAATATTTTGTTACTTGATTATGATGCTAGACTTTTTATGGAGTTAATACCTTCAAATATAGTTGGAAAAGTTTATGTGCATTTTCCAGTACCTTGGGATAAAAAACCACATAGACGAGTTATATCTACCTCTTTCATAGAAGAGTCTCGTCGTGTTTTAAAAGTTGGTGGACAACTTGAACTTCGCACAGATAGTGAAAATTACTATGCTTACTCTTATGAGACATTTATAAGTTTTAATAAAACTGTACTCCATATTAACAAAAACAAAGATATAGCCATAACTTCAAAGTATGAAGATAGATGGAAAAAGATGGAGAAAAATATCTACGATATTACAATGATAAATGAAGAAAATTCTCCTGCTCTACATGTAGAGGGTGATTTTAATTTTAACACTGTAAATATATCAAATGATGAAATACTTAAACTTCATAAACAAACTAAAAAATTTGATGGTGGATTTATACATTTTGAACGTGTATATAGAGTAAATAACGGAGTGATGTTAAGAGTTTCTATGGGAAGTTTTGATAGACCTGAACATCTTTATCTAATAGTTGAAAATGGTGAAGCTAAGTACTTTCCATCACTTCCACTTAAGTCAAAAAGTAATCTTGAAGCACATAAATTCTTAGATAAGGTTTTACATGGATAAGGTAATTATTGCCAAAGATTTATCACTCGCATACTCTAGTGATGAGACCATTATCAATGAAGCAAACTTTGATATAAACTCAGGTAGTTTTGTTTTTATTACTGGAGCTTCAGGGAGTGGTAAATCTACACTTTTAAAATCTCTTTATGGCGCATTAAAGCCAAAACAAGGAAGTCTTGTGGTTGGTGGTGTTGAGCTTAGTGGTGTTAAAAAATCAAAATTAAATTTTTTGCGTCGTCACATAGGTATAGTTTTTCAAGATTATAAACTTGTAAAAGAGTGGAACATTGTAAAAAATATTATGCTTCCATTACTTATAAATGGCTATGTAAAAAGTGTAGCTGAGAGTCAAGTTGATAAGCTGTTAAAACATGTACGCCTAAATCATCAAGCAGAGAAGTTTCCACTAGAACTCTCAGGTGGTGAACAGCAACGAGCAGCAATGGCTAGAGCATTAGCCCATAACCCTATTATGATACTAGCAGATGAGCCTACAGGAAATCTTGATGATTATTCAGCAAATCTTATTTGGAAGCTTTTAGAGGGTGCTAATGAGCAGTTAAATACTACAGTTATAGTTGTGACGCATAATATTCCTCAAAATTTAAATGTTGATTATAGACACTTTCACATAGAATATGGGAGCATACATGAAGTCGATTAGAAATCATCTCTCTTTAGTTGTAGCACTTTTAAGTATACTCTTTTCAATACAAGTTTTTTTTATAGTTGAACGCTCTATAGATGCATATAAAGTAAATCTTTCTACAAACTACTCTATCATTGCAGTAAGTCAAAAAAAGCTTTCAAATGATAAGATTTTAAGTATTCATAAACTTATTAAAGATGTAAATGAACTATCTCCAGATGCAGTTATAAAACGCCTAAATAAAAATATGAAAAGAAAAAATATAGAGCTTTTAAAGCTAGCACTTCCACATTTTTATAAGTTGTCACTATCTTATTATCCTACTCCTGATGAGCTAAAAGAGTTAAGAAAAAGTCTACTGGGAACAAATGGTATAACAAAGGTTGAAGATTTCTCAAGAAATCATGATGCTACATATAAGCTTCTTTTACTCTTTAAGAGTGTTGTTTTAGTTTTTGCAGTAGTTGTGTTTGTTGTAACTATTCTATTAATCTTTAAAGAGCTTAGAATTTGGCAATATAAACATAATGAGAGAATGAGTATTATGGGGCTCTTTGGAGCTGCTTTATGGCTTCGTTCCGCTGTTTTATTTAGACTTGCAATAGTAGATGCATTAATTGCTACCGTTATAGCTTTTGGAGTGTTTATGTATGCATCATCATCAACTTGGCTTATTGATCAGTTTAAAAATATTGGTATAGATATCTTAATATTTAACCCTTTATCTGACTCACTTATTTTACTTGCTGTTGCGATGTCTATCTCTATACTATTGGCTACTTTAATTGTACTGGGGCATAAAGAAGAGGTATGATTCGTTTATTTGTAATTTTATCATTGGTTTTTTCTGTAATTCTTGCAAATACTAGTGTAGATTCTAAGATAAAAAAAACTAGCACAAAACTAAATAAATATTCAAAAAATCATAAAAATATAAATAAAAAAATGGCAAAAAATGCCAGAGAAATTTTAAGGTTAAAAAAAGAGTTAAATAAACAACAAAAATTAGCAAAAAAACTTCAACAAGAGCTTGAAGGAAAAGAAAAAAGCTATAACGAAAATAAAAAACAACTTATCTCTTTATCAAAAACTCAAGCAAAATTGGAAAAAGATTCACAAAAGCTTGAACAAGAGTTAGTCTTTATGATTGCACAAAGTGTGTCTTTATCTGTGATTTTGGAAGAGGAATACACTCCAAGTGAAGAGTCTATGATAGAGTTTGAAGTATTTAAAGTTATGCTTAAAAATTCAAAAGAAAAGATTAAGAAATTAAATAAAATATTTTATGAAAATTCTAAAAATATAAATATTTTAAGTGAACAAGCTGCATCTTTAGAAGTAGCTATAGCGGTAATAGACTCTAAAAGAAAAGACTTACTTAATGCTCAAGCAAAGACTAAAAAAGGTTTGAAAAAGCTAAAAATCGCTAAAGCATCTTATAAAAAAGAGTTGCAAAAACTTTTAAAAAAACAAGATTTACTTAAAAATACTTTAGCAAAATTAAATATTATAAAAATAGATGAGATTAAAAAAGCTAAAGAGTCTGCTGCGAGAAAAAAAGCGTTTAAACAAAAAACAGTTCTTTCTGATAAAAATCTTCCAACAGTTAAAAAACATGGTAGCTCTTATCAGGCTGTTAAAACTAAAAAATACAAAGGTCCTAAGACTATTGCACCATTTTCTCCATATACTATTACTAAAAAGTATGGGACTTACACAGACCCTATTTATGGTATAAAAGTATTTAATGAGTCTATATCTTTAAAACCAAAAGAACCAAATACAAAAGTTAAAACAGTTTTTAATGGTAAGGTTATCTATGCTGATAAAACAGCTGTGTTAAACAATATAGTTATTATTGAACATAAAAATGGACTTCACACTATATATGCAAATTTATCGCAAATTTCTCCAAATATTAAAAAAGGTAAAAAGGTTAAAAAAGGTTATACTATAGGTCGTGTAGGCAATGAGTTGATTTTTGAAGTGACTCAGAAATCATTCCATATAAACCCAATAAGGCTCTTTAAATAAGTTTTAAAACTAATTTTGTTATGATTTGTTAGTAAAGATATAAATAATAGGTTATAACAATGAAATCGTCTAAAGATAAAAATACTCATCAAAGTAACCTAATGTACTTTAATCAAATGATTGAAGAAAAAGGGATAAAAAGAGATAGAACAAAGAATAGGGCTAGAAAAGTACCTGCTTCTTTTGGTGCTCAAAAAGTTGAGCTTAGCGACTATCTATCTGCACCTGATGGATATGAATCAGTTGTTTATCCTTTGTATTTTGTATTTGTACCGTATCTCACCGGTGCAATATTATTATTTTTCTTTGTAGCTGGAGCTAGTTTTGAGAACTTCAAACTTATAGAGTTTAACAATTTTTTAGTTGTATGGCTTATAGGGTATGAAGTTGTAGCAACTATGATTCTTATTGCTATTCTCATTGCATTTTTAAAATATGATGATGACTATACACAAGAAAAACGACATTTTTAAAAAAAGTTCAATTTTTCGATATAATTTCAAAAAATAAATTATAGAGAGTCATATGAACTTTATTCAAACTCGTACAAACGATGAAAACAAACCTCATTCTGTTACTTTTTCAGAGGCTATTTTAAGCCCTATTGCTTCTTTTGGTGGACTTTATGTACCAGAAAACTTACCAAATCTTGGTGAAGAGTTTTTAAATAAACACTTAAACTCATCTTATAAAGAGTTAGCATCAGATATGTTATCTCGTTTTGAGATAGATATTGAAAAAGAAGTTATTGATGAGGCACTAAGTCTTTATGATAATTTTGATGATTCTTCAAATCCTGTTCCTGTAGTAAAAGTAAAAGAAAATCTTTACATATCTGAACTTTATCATGGTCCAACTCGTGCATTTAAAGATATGGCACTTCAACCTTTTGGAGTAGTTCTTTCATCTATCGCTCAAAAGCGTAATGAAAACTATCTTATCTTAGCTGCTACAAGTGGAGATACTGGTCCAGCAGCATTAGAGACTTTTAAAAATAGAGCAAATGTACAAGTCGCTTGTCTTTACCCAGATGGTGGGACATCTGATGTTCAAAGACTACAAATGGTTACAGAAGATGCTCCAAATCTGAAAGTGATTGGAATAAATGGTGTTTTTGATGATGCACAAAATGCTCTAAAAAGACTTTTAGCTTCTGAAGATTTTAATGCTGAATTAAAAGCAAAAAATATCTCTTTATCAGCTGCAAACTCAGTAAACTTTGGAAGAATTATTTTTCAAATTATCTATCATATTCACTCTTATTTAGAGTTGGTTCGTCAAGGTGCTACAACTATGGGTGAAAAAGTTTACTTAAATGTTCCAAGTGGAAACTTTGGTAATGCACTTGGTGGATACTATGCTTGGAAGATGGGACTTCCTGTTGAAAAAATTATTATATCTTCAAATGAAAATAATGTGCTTACAAGACTTATAAAAACTGGAAAGTATGATTTAAGAGGGTGCTCAGTTGTTGGAACTACATCACCAGCTATGGATATCTTAAAATCTTCAAATGTTGAGCGTATCTTATATGATATGTTTGGAGATCTTAGAACTAAAGAACTTATGGATACTTTAGAAGAGTATAATTTTTATGAACTTACAAAAGATGAACTAACAGAGCTTCAAAAATGTTTTGATGCTGATTTTTGTAATGGAGATGAGGGTAAAAAATATATAAGAGATATATTCCGTGATGAGGGTTACTTAATGGATCCACATACCGCTACATGTATGAAGTCATATGAAACATGCTCAAACCCAGATATAAAAACTATAGCTTATTCAACTGCAGAGTGGACAAAATTTTCACCTGTAATTGCAAATGCACTAACTGGTGAAGTTGATACTCATGATATTGAGGCATTAGAATCTATATCTCGTGTAGCCTCATTAGAGATTCCAGCTATGATAAAAGGCCTTTTCTCAAAAGAGATTACTCAAAAAACTATAATTGAAAAAGAAGATATTGAAAAAGAGATATTGAAGTTCTTGGCTTAGTCCTCAATTTGTAGGGTTAAGCCATCTCTGTAGCTCTTTTGTAGGCCTTTGTAATAGCATCTACACAAGAAGCTCTAACATTTCCATCTTCAAGTGCACCGTATCCAGCAGCAGTAGTGCCTCCTGGACTCATTACGCCATCTTTTAGTAGTGCAGGGTGTATCTCTTGAATAAGTGTACCAAAACCATCAAATAAGCCACGCATCGTAGCCATTGCATCATCACGCTTCATACCTTGTTTAACTGCACCATCTGTTAAGGCTTCCGCAATTAGTGCTAAATAAGCAGGGCCACTTCCAGCAAGTGCAGTTGCAATATCTAGTTCTTTCTCAGAATTAAGCCATAATGTCTTACCAATAGAACCCATCAAAGTCTCAGCTTCATTTTTAAACTCTTCATCACCAGTTAGAGTAGTCATGCTTTTGCCAACTTGAGCTGCAAGATTTGGCATACATCTTACAACTGCTGATGGGTTAAGATTTTGTTTTAGTTTACTTAGTGTTGTTCCTGCTAGTACAGAAAATACAACTCTTGCTTTTCCATTTATGCGAGTTGCGACCTCTTCAACATTTGCAGGTTTTACACAAAATATGATAGTTTTACCTTCAACATTAAAACCATCTATAATAGATTTCTCTACATGTAGACCTAATTCATTCTCAAATTTATTTAGTTTTTCTAAGCTTCTGCCAACAACTTCTATCTTATACTTATCTTTTAAACCCTTAGCGATGCTAAGTGCCATATTTCCATTTCCAATAAAAGTGATTGTGTTCATGAAGTGCCTTAATTTTTTTATGATATTATAGCATTAATAATTTTAAGGCAAAAAAATGGAACAATTTTTACAAGAAGCAAAAGATGCTAGTAGAGTTTTAGGTGAGCTTTCAGGCTTAGAAAAAAATAGAATTTTAAAAGAGATGGCAAATGCACTTAGAAGTAATACTATGGATTTGCTTGAAGCTAATGCTATTGACATTTCTGCTGGAGTAAAAAACAATCTTAGCCCAGCACTAATGGACAGACTTCTTTTAGATGAAGGGCGAATCGATTCTATGGCAGTAGCTATTGAAGAGATAGCAGCACTTAAAGAGCCAGTTGGAAAAGTTTTAGATGGTTGGGTGACAGAAGATGGACTTAAAATCGAGAAAACTTCTATACCAATTGGTGTGATTGGAATCATTTACGAGTCTCGTCCAAATGTAACAAGCGATACAGCTGCACTTTGTTTTAAAAGTTCAAATGTATGTGTACTAAAAGGTGGAAAAGAGGCTGATAACTCTAACAAAGCTATTGCTAAAGTTCTTCAGGCAGTATTGGCTAAAAACAACTTACCAACAGCCCTTGTATCACTTATTCCAGATACTTCACGCGAAGGTGTTGCAAAACTTATTAAGATGGACAAGTATGTTGATCTAATTATTCCTCGTGGTGGTGCTGGACTTATCAAGTATGTTAGTGAAAATGCAACAGTTAGTGTAGTTAAACACGATAAGGGTCAATGCCATACCTATATAGATAAAGATGCAAAACTAGATAACGCAATTGCAATTGCTATAAATGCAAAGGTTCAACGCCCTGGTGTATGTAATGCAATGGAGACTTTACTTGTAGATAAAGCAATAGCTGATAATGCTCTTGTACACTTAAAAAAAGAGTTTGAAAAAGCTGGAACAGAGTTGAAGGGTTGTTTAGATACCCAAGCAATTATAGAGATTGGTAATGCGACAGATGAGGACTACGATACTGAATACTTGGCAAATATTTTAAATATTAAAGTAGTAGATGGAGTTGATGGTGCCATTGAGCATATTATTAGGTTTGGTTCTGGTCATTCTGAAGCTATTATAAGTGAAAATATTACAACTGCTGAGAAATTTTTAAATGCTATAGATGCTGCTGCAGTTTATGTAAATGCATCAACTCGTTTTACTGATGGTGGTGCTTTTGGATTTGGTGCAGAGGTTGGAATATCTACAAATAAACTTCATGCTCGTGGACCAATGGGAATAGAGGGTTTAACTACTTATAAATTCAAAATTTATGGAAGTGGACAGATTAGATAATAAGCTCTACATGTAGAGCTTATTGTTTGTTTTCTTTTATATATTTTTCAATAAGTTCGCTAACATGTGCAAGTGTTCTTTTGAAGTTTTTAAGACTATCTATATATGCCATGTCATCAGGTGAAGCTATAGCTTGTTTTAACTCAAGTGCGACATTGCGAAGATTATCAGCCCCAATATTTGCAGCTAATCCAGTAATATCTAGTAAAAGTTTATCAGCATCTTTAACATTATTGTTATTTAGATATTCTCCAACTTTATCAGCAGAATTAGAGTAGTTTGTCATAAAATCATTTAGTATCTCTAAGTAAAAATCTTTATCACCACCACAGATTTCAAGCCCTTGGTGTACATCAAATTCTAGTTCTTGTTTTTTTATAGCTTGAGGTTTATCTTCGTTCACTTCATCGCCAGTAGTATAAATGTATAGTATATCATACAGTGCATCCATTTTTAATGGTTTTTCAAGGTGTGCTTCCATACCAACATTCATCATATTTTTTATATCATCAGCAGCAGTATCACCAGATAATGCAATTACTGGAATATGTTCATACTCTGGAGTTTTTCTTATATGTCTAGTAGCTTGGAAACCATCCACAACAGGCATATGTGCATCCATAAGTATAAGTGCAAAATCTGTATCTTCTTTTAATATATTTATACACTCTTGACCATCATTTGCCATTGTTATTTCTATCCCTGAATCAGCAAGTAAACCTGTAATTACTTTTTGATTTATAAAGTTGTCTTCAGCGATTAAAATTTTAGTCCCTTTAAAAATTCCAAAATCATCTTTAACTATTTTCCCATGAGGAGCTAACTCTCTTTTGATTCTTTTTTTAGTTTGAATATTTTCAACTTCATCTTCAGGCTCTTCTTTAACTATCTCTTTTTCATAAGTATCTTCAATAACTTCTTCTGTTTTAGTCTCTGACTTTACTTGTTTTTCAGCTTTTGGTGCAGTTTTGTTTGAAGTAGAAGAAGCAGTTGGCTTTTTCAAAATGGCTACTATAATCATAATTGTTATTACAACTATTAGTGAGAGTGTTTCTATAAAATATTGATTGATAAAGTCCATTATAAACCTCTTTTATGATTTTTATGACTTAATACTACAATAATAAAAATTAAACTTAACAAAGTTAATGTATAATGACAAAAAAATAACTCTAGGTGTTACATGCAAGATATCCCACATATTCCAGTTTTATATCGTGAAGTTTTAGATACGTTCTCAGATATAAATAATGGTATTATTATCGATTGCACTATGGGATATGCTGGTCATTCATCTATGATACTTGAGGCAAATCCAAATATAAGACTTATAGGGATAGATCAAGATCAAACTGCAATAGACTTCTCTACATGTAGATTAGAAAAGTTTGGAGATAGAGCGATTATTAAAAAAGGTCGTTTTTCTTCTGTCATAAAAGATATAGTTGAAGAATATGGAGCTGAGAGTATACGAGGAGTTTTAGCAGATATTGGTGTATCTTCACTTCAACTAGATCAAAAAGACAGAGGTTTTTCATATGATAGTGAAAATCTTGATATGCGTATGGATAAAAATGCACCACTGTCTGCAAGTGAAGTTGTAAATGAATACTCGGCCCAAGAGTTAGAGAAAATACTTTTAGAGTATGGTGAGCTTAGAAACTATAAAAAAATAGCAGATGCTATAGTTAAAAATCGACCATTTACTTCAGCAAAAGAGTTAAGTGAGACTCTAAAACCACTTTTACCACATGGTAAAATTCATCCAGCGACTTTACTTATGCAGGCTGTTCGTATAGAGGTAAATGATGAATTGGGTGAGTTGAGATCTTTACTAAAAACTATTGCTGATGCAAAACTTCCAGAGGCAAAAGTAGCAATCATCTCTTTTCATTCTTTAGAAGATAGAATTGTAAAACAAACATTTAGTGAGTGGAAACAAAACTGTATCTGTCCAGCTGAAGCTATGCGCTGTACATGTAGCCGAGATAATGCACTTGGAAAAGTTATTACAAAAAAACCAATAATGGCTACAAATGAAGAGTTAAAAGAAAATGTTAGAAGCCGCTCTGCAAAAATGAGAGTATTTCAAATGGGTAAGAGATAATGAGTGAAAAACTAGACCTTTTAGAGGAAGTAGATTTAGTACTAAATCCTAAAAAAAAGGTAGATGGTGCTAGACTTATATATACAGTTTTGAGTATTATGTTTGTTGCAACAGTATTGTTTCCAAAGATTTATATTCAACAGCAAATATATTTTAAAAGTAGAGATATATCAAAGCTAAAAGGTGAGTATGATACTCTAAAAGAGGAAAACAAACTTATCTCTGCATCGGTAGAGTCTATCCGTTTTAAAAACCAAATCCTCGATACACTTTTTTAGGACTATTATGCTTCGTCGTTTTTTAGAATTTGCAATAGATAAACCGTTATTAAACCATATGTTACTAGCTTTTATAGTTATGTTGTCTATCTTTTCTTATATAAACATACCTAAAGAGATATTTCCACCAATGACTGTGGATAAGATTACTATTAGTGGTGGTTATGTTGGAACTTCTGCAGATACACTTGATAAGATGGTAGTAAAAACCATAGAAGATGAACTGCAAAATGTAGATGAGTTAGATACCATAAAAACAACTATAAAAAATGGTTATTTCATAATATTAGCAGATATAAAACCAGGTTCAGAAAACTCAACAGTACTTAGTGATGTAAAAGATATAGTGAGTAGTGTTCGTAAAGATTTACCAGCAGATATGGAAGAGCCAATTGCTAAAATAAAATTAAATACTTTTCCCTTGGTCCTTATTGCATTAGCTGGTGACAAAAGTAAAAAAGAGTTATTAGAGCGTGCAGAAGAGTTAAAAAGCAAACTATCTCGTTTTAAAGATCTGAGTGAGATAACTATACGAGGTGACGCTGATGATGAGTTAGTTATATCTATAGATGAGCAAAAACTTTTAGCACTTGGACTTCAACCATCTCTAGCAGTATCTTCACTTAGAAACATAAGCTCAATATTTCCAGTTGGTACTATAAAAGAGCGTGGAGCACATCTATATATATCTACATATAATGGTGAAAAAACTAAGAGTGATATTGAAAATACTATTATTAGTGTAGGGGAGTATAGAGTTCGTATTGGCGATATAGCAGATGTGGCATTTAAACTTAGTGATGAATCTGAACTCTCTCATTATAATGGGATTAGAAACATATCTCTAAATGTTACAAAGTCAGAGCAGGGTAATGCAATAGCTTTAGTAAAACAGATAAGAGAAGTTTTAAAAGAGAGTGAAAAACAACATCCAGATTTAAAATATGCAATATATACAGATACTTCAGTATGGATTAAAAACCGTTTAAATACAGTCTTTGCAAATATAATATTTGGTCTTATGCTTGTTTTTGTAGCTATGTTAATCTTTATAAATCGTGGAATTGCTATGGTTGTAGCTATTGGGATTCCGGTTAGTTTTATGATAGGGCTTATTACTACAGAGTTGATGGGTAATTCACTAAATATGCTCTCCCTTTTAGGTGCACTTATCGCTCTTGGTATGCTTGTAGATGAGGCAATAGTAGTAGCTGAAAATATCTACCGCCATATGGAAAATGGTATGGATAAACGAGAAGCTGCCATAGTTGGAGCTAGTGAGATGTTTCCAGCAGTCCTCACAGCAACTCTAACAACAGTATTTGCCTTCCTACCTATGCTTTTACTCTCTGGTGAAATGGGTATGTTTATAAAGATTATTCCTATTATGATTACTGTATTGCTTCTATCTTCACTCTTTGAAGCTTTTTATTTTTTACCACTTCATGCGCATGATTTTTTAAGGGTTTCAAAAGAAGAAGATTTTACTAGAAAAATATGGAAGAAATTGGGCTATTGGCATAACAAAATTTTACATTTTGTATTTAGGAAAAAGTTTGTTTCTCTTATTGTTATAGTTGGTAGTATTTTATTCTTAACATTTGTACTTATTAAAAACTCTAAATTTCAACTTTTCCCAGATTTTGATAATACTCAAATATATGTATATGGAAAAGTAAATATAAATAGCGAGTTAGAAGATACTGAAAAAATCATTACAAAACTAGAGAAAAAGCTTTTAGCAAATATAGATAAAGATGATGTGTCATCCATAACTTCAGTAATTGGTTTTAAACTTGATGCAAAAAATGTAGCTGAGACTGGTGAGCATCTTTTTCATATATTTATAGATTTAAATGAGCGTGCACCAAGTAATCTTTTTGATACTTATATTAGCCCATATCTATCACTAGAGTATGATAAAGAGATACTAAAAAGAAAAAGAGATGCCAAAGATATAGCCAAAGATATAGAGCTACATGTAGAGCCATTTAGAGAGTTAAAAGATAAAAATGGTAAACCTGTTTATGAAGAGCTTGTTGTTAAGGTTCCAGGGGCTGGTGTAGTGGCTTCAGATATAGAGATAAGTTTAAGTGGTCAGAGTGAAGATAAAATAATGCAAGGTGTAAAAGAGTTAGAAGATGCACTAAAAGCTATTTCTGGTGTTAGCAATATCGCAGATGATGCGAATATTGGAGAAAAAGAGTTAAAACTTCGTGTAAATGAATATGGACAACAACTTGGCTTTAATGAAGAGTTGATCTCTAAAGAGTTACGCTCCTACTATCTAAAGGGTGAGTATGGAAAGATGTTCAATGAGACAGGACTTGTCCGCATAAAGATAGAAAGTTCTATAAATGAGCAGATTTCTTCAATAAATACTATTGAGGTACAAGTTCCAGCATCAGATCAATATGTACTTTTAAAAGATGTTTGTGATTTTGTAATGATTCAAGGTTTTGTAGCACTTCAAAAAGAGGATGGTGTTAGAATTAGAACAGTTGTTGCAACACTTGATAAGAAAGTAAATACTTCTGCTGAGGTTATGAAACAATTAGAGCCTACATTTAAAAAACTAAAAGATGAAGGTTTTAAAGTAGAGATAAAAGGTGAGGAAAAAGAAAATAATAAAAATAAGTCGGAGATGATGCGCTCAGCAGTTATAGCAGTTTTCTTGATTTTTATAACTTTAGTATGGCTTTTTGACTCTATAAAAAAATCACTCATAGTTATAAGTACTATACCACTTGTACTACTTGGTGTTTTCTTTGGTCATATGTTGATGGGTATAAATCTTACAATGCCAGGGATGATAGGTATAGTTGGATTAGCAGGGGTAGTAGTAAATGATGGACTAATAGTTGTAAGTTTTATAAAACATGCTAAAGATACGGAAGAGTTGATGCAACAAGCACAAACTAGATTGCGCCCAATAATCCTTACATCTCTAACAACAGTCCTTGGATTATCTACCCTGATTTTCTTCGCATCAGGTCAAGCAATGATACTTCAACCAATGGCAATTTCACTTGGTTTTGGTATAGCATGGGCGACTGTTTTGAACCTAATCTATGTGCCACTACTATATGCTGTAGTATTTAAAATAAAAGATAGACAAAAAATAAGTAAAGTATAAGCTATTATCTATTATAATTCCGCCCTATAAACAGTGGGTTCGTAGCTCAGTTGGTTAGAGCCCTCCGCTCATAACGGAGTGGTCCCGTGTTCGAGTCACGGCGAACCCACCACTTGCAAAATAAATTCACCTTCAAAATCAAAATGTTTATACATCTTTTAAAAGTTTTTAATATATTTAGAATAAAAATAAAGGATTTTGTATATATAGATTACCAAAGATTTATAATATCACACAACAAATGCTAGACGATAGCTCTTATTTCCAAGAAAATATTGTGAAAAATATGAAGAATAACTATTATTGGAGTGATAATTGGAGTGAAGAGTTTTATATAGCATTGGCAAAAGCTGGATTTATTAGTACTACATACGATACTATAAATGGTTTAGTATTACTTCCTGAACTTCAATACAGTTATGCAATCTTAGATTTTAAAAATCTTCATATATCTAAAAAGGTTAAAAAACTTTTAGCAAAAGATGATTATAGATTTTGTTTTAACACTAAATTTGATGAGCTACTAGATAAGTTTTCTAAACAACACAAAGATAACTGGCTAAAAGATGAGTATGTAGAGTTAGTTAAAAAATTATATAGCAATTATAATGAAGAAAATAATTTTAAAATTATATCTGTTGAGCTGATTGATAATTATACAAATGAACTAATAGCTGGTGAGATTGGCTATATTATAGGAAAGAGATATACAAGTTTAAGTGGTTTTAGTTCAAGAGAAAAAAAGTATAATAATTATGGGACTCTACAGTTAGTATTACTAGCTCAATATCTACAAAAAAATAATTTCTCTTTTTGGAATTTAGGACACCCACATATGGAATATAAAAAACAATTAGGTTGTGAAGTGTATTCTCGTAGTGAGTTTTTACAAAGATGGATGGAATATATATAGAGAGATAGTTAGAAATATAATTTTTAAATAAAATGGGGTATCAAAACTTTAGTTATAATGCTATATAAATAAGATATGGGGGTTATTATGCTAAAAAAGTCTATAACAGATAAAGAAGCGTTAGATTATCATGAATTTCCAAATCCTGGAAAAATATCAGTAGAAGTTACTAAAGATGTTAAAACACAAAGAGATTTATCATTGGCATATACACCAGGAGTAGCTGTACCTTGTTTAGCTATTGAAAAAAATCCAGAAGATGTTTATAAATATACAGCAAAAAAGAATTTAGTAGCTGTTATATCTAATGGTACTGCAGTTTTAGGGCTTGGAAATATTGGTGCATTAGCGTCTAAACCTGTAATGGAAGGCAAAAGTGTACTTTTTAAAAGTTTTTCAGGACTTGATAGTTTTGATATAGAGGTTGACACTGAAAATGTAGATAGATTTTGTTCAGTTGTATCAGCAATTGCGCCAACTTTTGGTGGAATAAATTTAGAAGATATCAAAGCACCTGAGTGTTTCGAGATTGAAAGACGCTTAATTGAAGAGCTTGACATTCCAGTTATGCATGATGATCAACACGGTACTGCTGTTATATCTTCTGCAGGAATCATAAACGCATGTAAAGTAATAGGAAAGTACACTCAACACTTAAAGATAGTTATAGTTGGTGCTGGAGCTGCTGCAATATCATGTGCTAGACTTTATCGTGAACTAGGAGCAGATGAGATTTATATGATGGATTCCCATGGACTTGTTTATGATGCTCGTAGTGATTTAAATAAGTATAAAAGAGAGTTTGCTGCAAAAGAGTATATGTCAAGGGCAGAAGTGTTTGAAAATGCTGATGTTATTGTTGGTTTATCAAGGCCTGGAAGTTTTACAGTAGAAGATATAAAACTTATGGATAAAGACCCAATAATATTTACTTTAGCAAATCCAATACCTGAGATATTACCAGAAGATATAAGAGCTGTGAGAACTGATGCTATTATCGCAACAGGTAGGAGTGATTTAGATAATCAAGTAAATAATGTTCTTGGTTTTCCATTTATATTTAGAGGTGCTATGGATGTAAATGCAAAAGAGATAAATACTGAGATGAAATTAGCAGCTTCAAAAGCTTTAGCCCTATTGGCAATGGAAGATGTTCCAGAGTATATTAATGAGATATATGGGAAAAAATTTTCATTTGGTAGGGAGTATTTAATCCCTAAGCCTTTTGATAAAAGACTTATTGTTGAAATATCTTCCGCAGTAGCTCAAGCAGCAGTAGATAGTGGTTCATCTAAGATGAAAGATTTTGATATAGAAGTTTATAAAAAAGAGTTAGCAACTATACTTTAGTCTACTGCATACTAACATAACCAGTTTCTGGTCTTAAAGTAAGTACTACATTTGGTCCATCACCAGTTATTGTTACAACACAGTCTTGAGTCATTAGATTTGAATATGGTGATGTAAGTGTAGGTATGTTAACTATTGGTCTTCCTACATGGTCAAAGCCGACAATTCCATTTGCTGTAGCTTGTACACATCCTCCAGTTGCAAATAAAGTAACTCCATATAAAGCATTCAAATCAATACCATTCATATCTTCTTTATTAATAGGATCTTTTGCAAATTGATCTGTACCTGTACCTGTATCACTAACAATAGAATAAGAATTATTGGTGTCGAACCTAATTTGCCATATATTTCTATACCAAGTAGGATCAGTAGCATCAAATTTATCATCAATCATTGCAAGATGTTGTGCATAACGTATATCTTTTATTAAGTGTACAGCAGCTTCAGCAGTTTTATTTGAGCCTGTTCTAGGAATGATTACAGCTGCTAATATACCTATAACAACAATAACCATAATAATTTCTAGCATAGTAAAGGCTTTTTTCATAGATTACTCCATAAGTAAAAATAATATTTATATAAGTTTTATTGTCTTGATTATATCATATTATATGAAAAAGTTTGATTGTTTTAAGAAAAAGTTGAAAAAGTGAGTGGCGCGGTGGACGAGACTCGAACTCGCGACCCCCTGCGTGACAGGCAGGTATTCTAACCAACTGAACTACCACCGCGCATATAAATTGAAAGTTTTTAAAAATGGTGGGCACTACTGGACTCGAACCAGTGACATCTACCTTGTAAGGGTAGCGCTCTACCAACTGAGCTAAGCGCCCATTTTTAAAATTGTAACACCAAGTAATGGCGACCCCTAAAGGATTTGAACCTCTGTTACTACCATGAAGTGATAGTGTCCTTGGCCACTAGACGAAAGGGTCATCTCTTCACAAACATAAGGTTTGAAGACTGTATAAATGGTGGGCACTACTGGACTCGAACCAGTGACATCTACCTTGTAAGGGTAGCGCTCTACCAACTGAGCTAAGCGCCCATCTAAACTAAAAAGTGGCGCGGTGGACGAGACTCGAACTCGCGACCCCCTGCGTGACAGGCAGGTATTCTAACCAACTGAACTACCACCGCATAATTTTAGTTTAAAAATGGTGTCCTGTGATGGATTCGAACCATCGGCCACATCATTAAAAGTGACGTGCTCTACCAGCTGAGCTAACAAGACATTTTCTCTATTTGTTTAGAGGTCGAAATTATAGGCAAATAGGTTTTAATTGTCAAGAAAAAACAGCTTAAATTTAGAAAAAGATATCTTTGTCCATTAGTATGAGCATCTTAACAGCATAAAGTACACTCTGATACTGTACATAATTTCTATCACCATTAAGGTTTAATCTTAGCTCTTTGTTTTTTGTTTTTGTCCTTATACCTACATAGACTGTGCCAACTGGTTTCATAACTGTACCACCAGTATCACCAGCTATACCGCTAATTGAGATAGTATAATCAGCATTACTTACATTCATTACGCCATCACTCATCTCTATAACAACTTCAGCACTAACTGCTCCAAACTCTTTGAGTGTCTCAGCATTTACTCCAAGCCAATTCTCTTTCATCGTGTTTGAATATGTAACGAGTGAGCCATCTAAAATCTGTGATGAGCCATTATTTTTTGTAAAAAAGTAAGTTAAAAGTCCACCAGTACAACTCTCAGCAAAGCTAATTTTTTTGTTTTGTAGTGATAATTTTTCTATTATGTATGATGCTATGCATGATGCACCTATTAATTTATTTGGTAGAAGTTGTTTTGCTGAAGCTATAAACTTTGAAATATTTCCATATTTATTACTACTAATATCTATCTTTAACCAACCCTCAATAAGTGTAACTATCTCTACATGTACATCATATGTTTGCGATATTGAGCCTAAAAGAGCAGTTGCACTACTTTTATCTTCTTCAAAAAGGTGGATAGTTGCACGAGAATCTTCAAAGTTTAAAAGAATCTCTGGCATATTCTGCATCTCGTCTACATGTAGGACATTTATAATTGCATTTTGATAATCTAGTAAGTACGAACTCTCCTCAAATACATCTACTTTTGAGGGTATAAGCATATTATCTTTTAGTATTTGATTGTCAGCAGTAACTGTACATATAACTTTACCAATAGTTGAGAAGTGTTGTTTAGTTGTAATAATAAGTAGCTTGTCTGATGAGTTTAACTCTTTTTCTAAATACAAAAATAGAGAGTTGTCACTCTCCTTAAAGTATGTTATTGAGTTTACAAATGAGGTTTTTTTCTCAATTTGCCTTAAAATATACTCTTGTAAAGATTTATTATATATGAATTTATTACCAATAAAAAGAAGATCTATTT
>Ga0256837_1000980_pt1 | contig 20992 bp, 23 predicted proteins | sample 4562384metaG_FD_185976 | JGI IMG/M metagenome (GOLD analysis project Ga0256837, IMG submission 185976) | Hydrothermal vent microbial communities from Guaymas Basin, Mexico - 4561-384 | ecosystem: Environmental > Aquatic > Marine > Hydrothermal vents | place: Mexico: Guaymas Basin | collected...
TATTAATAGTATATCGGAAGGATAATAAAGATTTTTTATAGATAATGCAAATACGTAGAAGTGATAAGAATAGAAAATAAAAATTCCCTATTTCAAATAGAGAGATGATAAAAAACACAAATCATTTATATTTAAAAGATTAAAAGGGGGCTACTCTCTGGGCAGCCCCCTTAATTAATATATTATATATTATTTTATATAATTATCCAATTAATCTAAGTGCATATTGCGGTAATTGATTAGCTTGAGCGAGCATAGCGGTACCAGATTGCATAAGAATTTGTAATTTTTGAAATCTTGCAGTTGCCTTTGCAAAATCCACATCTCTAATTCTAGAAGTAGCTTCATCAATTGTTGTCTTAGCTTGTTCGTTGAAGTTGATAATAGATTGTAATTGGTTAATAGTAGATCCCATATTAGCAGCTTGGTCAGATAAAATGTTGATTAAATCACTTACTCTTGTTGCAAATTCTAAGATTTTTGATTCTGCTTTTTCAACATTTCCAAAACCATACTTACTTTCAAGTGCCTTTGCAATTTGTTGAAAGTTTTGATCCTGAACTTTAATTCCTAAAACTTTAGAAAAAATTGTATCTGTAAATGTTGGTGCAAAAATTCTATTGTCTCCTGCTCCATTAGCTCCAAAAGATGTTTTACCGGTAACACCAGTAGCAGGACCATATTGAATCATAAAGGTAAACATTGTAACTGTTATAGATTCGCCAGTAGTTAATTCATATTTCATAGTAAAACTATGAACACCAAGATCCTTCAATTTAGCACTTTGAAAGAGCTTAAATTCGTTAAAGTCTACAGATTGAGCTAATCTATCCATTGCTTCAATTATTTTTGCAATTTCAGTTCCAATTTGCTTTCTTTCAGCTGGATTTACAGTTTCGTTTGCTGCTTGTAATGCTTTTTGTCTAACAGTTTGATAGTTATCAATCATTTGCTGAGTAGCTGCAAGTGCAACTTGAGTTAAAGAAATACCGTCTTGAGCGTTCATAATACCTTGCTCAATACCTCTAGATACTTTTGTTAATCTTTGTACAATGTTATATCCGGAAACATCGTCTGCAGCTGTAACAATTCTTCTACCAGAGGAAAGTTGAGTTACTACTTTGTTTAGGTTATGTTCAGTATTATGAAGTTGAGTTAGTGTAAAATTGGATAAGTAGTTGTAATTAATTCTAAATGCCATTTTTTACCTCCTTTACAACTTCGCTTATTTTATCTATTTATAAATTTCGTATCTTTCCGAAAAATTTTTAGAGGTAAAATTGTATTTTAGAATTTGGAGGTAAATTATGGAAAAAAACATAGGAGTATTGGTAGTAACATATAATAGGCCCAAAGATTTGGACATTTGTTTAAAAAGTATAGAAAATCAAACATATAAGCCAGAGGCTATTTGTATACTAGATAATGCTTCATCTAAAGAAACTTTAGACTTATTAGAAAAAAAAGGAATTTTAACAACCTTTGATAGGGAGAATATAGAGAAGGAAAATTTTAATTTTAAATTAGAGGATATGCCTTGCTATTTAAAAACGATAAAAACTAGTGGCAATAATTATATATATCTAAGATTAAAAGAAAATACAGGTGGCTCAGGAGGATTTTATTATGGTTTAAAGTACTTGCATGAGTATACAGATTTAGATGGTTATTATATTCTAGATGATGATGGAATGTTAGATGAAAATTGCTTAAAGGAAATTATTCCTTACACCAATGACTATTTATCAATTACTTCCTTAAAATTAGATAGAGATAATCCAACTAATTTAATACCACATACAGGATATTGTATAGATGATAATTATAAATATTTCCCAGTTAAAACCTTAGACAAAGTGGATAAAAATTTGGAAATATCTTTTTCCTCCTTCGTAGGTTGGTATTTTGCAAAAAGTTTAATAGAAAAAGTGGGTTATCCAAAAAAAGATTTTTTTATTTCTATAGACGATATTGAGTATTCTTTTAGAATCAAATACTATGAATTTAAAACTCTATTACTATACAAGTCAAAGATTTATCATCCGTCTAAGAAAAGTGAAAATTTACCTTTATTTAAGTATTTCTTTGGTTTTAAAAATATTTCTTATTTATACAAAGTTTATTATAATGAGGAAAATAATACAAAACGCGAAGTTATGAATGTATCTACAAAATTATTCTATGAATTCATAAGAAATAGATTTAATTTTAATTTATCATTTTCTGAATTTTTAAAGTTTTTAAACATGAAAAATATTTCCGAAGTTTTTAAGTTTTTAAATAATTATAAGTTTAATAATAACTTTTTAATAAATGAAGATTTTATAGTTTTTTCCACTAGTTCTTACTTACGTAGCACACAGATATATAAACATCCAAATTTTAAGGGTGCAATATATTTTGAAAAAAAAAGCAAATTTTTTAATATTCCCTTTGATAATATTACGGAAATTTTGAAAAATAACAAAGAATTAAAAATTTTATTACAATGTAGAGATTTTTTTGTATACAAAATAACAGGTCACTTAATAAGTAAAAAAAGACAGGATTTAATAAATAGAATAATTGTTTAGAAAATGAGGTTGCCATATGTTTGATTACATAATTGTAGGATGTGGATTTGCAGGAAGCGTAATAGCAGAAAGAATAGCAAATAAATTAAATAAAAAAGTATTAGTAATAGAAAAAAGAAATCATATAGGTGGAAATTGTTACGATTTTCAAACAAAAGAAGGTATTGTCGTTCATAAGTATGGTCCTCATCTATTTCATACAAACTATAGAGAAGTTTGGGATTATCTTTCTAATTTTACGGATTGGCATATATATCAACATAAAGTATTAGGCTATATTGATGGAAAAAAAGTCCCTATCCCTTTTAATTTAAACACTTTGCATGCCTTATTTCCAAAGACACTTGCAGAAAAGCTAGAAAAAAAACTTTTGGAAAAATATAAATATGGAGAAAGAGTATTTATATTAAAGCTTAGGCAAGAAAAGGATAAAGATTTAAATTTTTTAGCTAATTTCGTGTACGAAAAAGTATTTTTAAATTATACTATAAAGCAATGGGGAATAAAACCAGAGGATATTGATGAAAAAGTTCTTGATAGGGTTCCAGTAGTAATAAGTAAAGATGATAGATATTTTGCCGACAAGTACCAAGGGGTACCAAAAGATGGATACACAAAGATATTTGAAAAAATGCTTTTCAATCCAAATGTAAAATTAATGATGAATACTGATTTTAAAGAAGTTATCAATATAGATATTGAAAATAAAAAAATATATTTTTTGGGCCAAGAATTTAAGGGAAAATTAATTTTCACAGGGATGATAGATGAACTTTTTAATTATTGTTTTGGAGAGCTTCCTTATAGATCCTTAAAATTAAATTTTGAAACTTTAGAACAACAGTACTTTCAAGAGGTGGCTGTAGTAAATTATCCAAATAATTATGATTTTACAAGGATAACCGAATTTAAACATATTCATCCAACTACAAGCAATAAAACAATTATTTTAAAAGAGTATCCTCAAGAATATATAAAAGGAAAAAATGAACCTTTTTATCCTGTTTTCACAAAAGAGAATCAAGAGCGATATTTAAGATATAAAAGACTAGCAGGAAGATTCGATAACCTAATACTGGTTGGTAGGCTTGCTGAATATAGGTATTACGATATGGATGATGTAATAAAAAGAGCTCTAGAAATTTTCGAGGAGGTTATTTAATTTGAAAAAAATTGTAGATGTAAATTTATTAAATTTGATGAAAAAAAATATCTTTAAATCTATATATGAAATACCTTATAATGCAAAAATTGGACTTTACGGTGCATCTGGAACAGGAGAAATTGTTAAAAGAATTTTTAATGTATATAGGCCAGATATAGAGGTATTATGTTTTTTTGATACATATAAGGAAGGTAAATTCTGCGATTTGCCAGTTGTTAAATTTGGGACTAGGAAATTTGATAAATATTTTAATAAAGTTGATTATGTTATCATTTCTTCTGTTTTTGAATATGATATATTTAAAAATTTAAAAAATTACTTTGAAAATATAGACTTGGAACTTTTAAATAAAGTTCATCTTTTACCAATACATTTATTAGATTGTACACAAAATATATACAAAAACATTGGAAGTAGATGTATAAATTCGAGTTTAGTAAAAAAACAAGACAAGGTTTACTATTTAGTATTTTATGCATCATCTTTGAATAGGAATGTAATTCTAAAAATAGAAGATAAAATCAGAAAAAACAAAAAGATATTAAATTTATCTTCTAAATGTTCTTTAGTTCCTATAAAATTGAATTTACATGATTTTGCTGAGGATATAATAATAGAAGCGAAGAATGCTAATATAATAGCATTTTTTGATGTTAACAAGATAAAGTTGAACAAAGAATCTAATAAAAATTACAAATATTCTGTAATAGTAGTAAATTATAATACAGAAAATAATATTTTAAATCTTTTAGAAACCATAAATGAAAATACCTATGACAATTTGGAAATAATTATTATAGATAATAAACCTCAAGGTCTAGATAAATTAATAAAAGATAAATTTAAAGCTACGAAAATATTTTCGAAAATAAAATATATCCCTTCAAACAGAAATTTAGGATATGCCGGAGGTGTTAATTTAGGTAGTTTATTTGCTACTGGCGATGTTATACATGTGTTGAATCCTGATACTTTGTTACCTGAGAAATTTTATGAAACTATTAATAGATATATTAATTTATATGGTTTAAATTATATTTATGGACACACTTACAATACAGTTGGATCATTAACTAATTATCAAGTACCTGTCTCAGGAATTTATAGCATATTTTCATTAAACATTTTTAGCGTACTAAATAACTGTTTAACATTAGGAACTTTAGGAACCTCCTTTTTGATACCAGTAAAATTACTTGAACAATTTCCTAAGAATAAAATATACAACGAGCTCTATTTTATGGATGCTGAAGATTTGGATTTTTCGTTATACTCTTTATCCTCAGATATAAATAGCTTACACTTGTATGATGAGAATACTATTATTTACCATGAATCCCATAGTTCTTTTTCCTATGTAAGAGAGAAAAGATTTTATGAAGCTATTTCGAAAATTCTATATATTTACTATAAATACTATAAATATTATGATCTACCTGTTTCCTATTCCATAAAGATTAATAAACTTGTTAAGTTATACGGTTTTGAAAAAGTATTTGTAAGCTTATTAAACTTGATTGAAAATTCTTATCAGGACATATTTATCCCCAAGGAAAAATTAAAGAATGATGTAAATTTCTGGTTTAAATATAGTGGGCATATAACTTTAGAAGATATTAGTGATGAAAGTTATAATTTATGTAAACAGAATTGAAAAAAGGAACCATATATTTCAGAATAAAATATTAAGGTATGTTTAAAATTTCCGAATCCAAGAAAGAGTGAAATTATACAAGAGTGATAAAAAGTCCACTGTTGATTTAAAACTAGTTCTTTGGAGGAAAAAATAATGAGAGAGATGTTTGAATTTTTAAAACTTTTAAATAAACCGTTTTATGTTCTAAGTGGAAGTAGTTATTTAAAGAATAGCGGTATAATGGAACATCCTTTATATAAGGGTGCTATTGCTATTGAAAAGAAAAATAATTTGTTTAAGTATGATTTGGATGATGTTGATGATACCAATGGAAAAGTATTAGTATGTCAGTATAACGACTTCTTCTTAGAGTTTGTGCTAAAAAATTTTTCAAAAATTTTTGAAAAATTTAAAAATATAATATATTTTACACCTGACGATGATTATAAAAGTGAAATTTCTTTTATTTTTATAAATAAAGATGGAATGAAAAATATAAAAGAATTTACATCTATCTTGGAGTAACACGATGGCGTTAAAAGATGTAAAAATTATTAGTTTACCAAAAATAGAAGATCACAGAGGTAATTTAACCTTCATAGAAGCAAAAAAGCATATTCCCTTTGAAATAAAAAGGGTTTATTACTTATATGACGTTCCTGGCGGAGCAACAAGAGGAGGTCATGCTCACAAAAATTTGGAACAATTAATAATAGCGATAAGCGGAAGTTTTGATATTATATTGGATGATGGTTATCAAAGAAAAAGAATTCATTTAAATAGATCTTACTATGGTCTTTATCTTCCTAAAATGATTTGGCGGGAATTAGAAAATTTTTCAACGGGGGCCGTTTGTTTAGTTCTGGCAAGTGATTATTATGATGAAAGTGATTATATCAGAGATTACGAAGAATTTTTGAAGTTAGTAAGGAAGTAGCTGTATGGAAAAAAATATAATTTTCTGTACAGATTTACCATATATAGTCAAACCTTTACTTGATTTTTTCATACATAATAATTTTAATGTTTACTTATACACTAAAAAGCCCGACAAAGTTGAATTTAAGAAATTGGATCCTATTATAATAATTAGCTACAGTTACAGTCATATTTTCTCAAAAGAAATTATTGATGAGTTTTCAAATAGAATAATTAATATACATTTATCTTGTTTACCTTACAATAAAGGCTATAGACCTACTGTTTGGAGTGTTGTATATCATTATATTCTCAATTATCCAATGGGGGTAACTATACATAAAATAGATTATGATATAGATACGGGACCAATTCTATTTCAAGAAAAAGTAAGAGTAAACAAATATAAAGATACCTTGAGAAGTGTTTGGTTAAAACATCACTTTACAGTTCAAAGATTATTTTTGTTAAATTGGGATAAAATTATTAAAGGTAATGTAAAAATAAAAATTCAAAAGAAGGAGAGAAATTATAATTCAAAAAAGAAATATAAAAAATTTTTGGAACCTATAATACTTAAATATGGATGAGACATAAAAGTATATAAGTTCATAAATATGGTAAAAAGCATGTACAAAAAGGAAGAACTATGTTCGAAGTAAAAATTTATACAGATACTTATAAAAATTTATGGGATGAATTTGTAGATCAAGCTAAAAATTCTCATTTTTTCTTCAAAAGGGATTATATGGAATATCATAAAGATAGATTTAAGGATTTCTCTCTTCTAATTTTTGAGGGAGGTAAGTTAATTTCCATATTACCTTGTAACATTGAAAATGATATTATTTTTTCTCATGCCGGTTTAACCTTTGGAGGATTTCTTCTAGATAGTAAAATAAAGTTACCGAAGTTTTTAAAACTTTTTGAAGAAGTAATTAAATTTTTAAGAAAACAAGGTATAAAAAAAATAATTTATAAAACATTACCATATATATTTCATACTTTACCAGCAGAAGAGGATAGATTTGCTTTATATTTGTATGACGCAAAGCTTATAAAGAGGGATGCAAATTCTGTGATATATTTAGATTCTAATTTTATTAACATTTATTCTAATGGAAAGAAAGATAATATTAGAAAGTCAAAAAAAGCCCAAATACATATTGAAAAAGTTAGAAACATAAGAGATTTCGAAACTTTCTGGCACATATTAGAAGAAATTTTATTAAAAAAATATAACAAAAAGCCGGTACATTCTTTGGATGAAATTTGGTACTTGAAAAATAAATTTCCAAAAAATATAAAACTTTTTGTTGCAAAAAAAGAAGAAAAGATACTAGCTGGTGCTCTTATTTTTGAAAATAAATTTACTGTTCATACTCAATACTTAGCTAATTCAAGGGAAGGAAGAAAATTGGGAGCTTTAGATTTTGTGATTCACACTTTGCTAACGGATATTTATAAAAACAAAAAATATTTTAGTTTTGGAATATCAAATGTAGAAAAAGAATTAAATGAAGGATTAATACTCTGGAAAGAAGGTTTTGGTGCTCGAACAGTGGTACATGATACTTATCTTATTAACTTGTAGAAATTCTAATTCTATTTTGGGAGGAAAAATAAGAAATGGAAAACGAAATAGAAATTAAAAAAGAGCTATTAGATAAAATTTCAAAAATTTACAATCCATCCTCGGAAAAAACGGATTTTGATTTTTGGTATTCTTATTTTGATCTTGAAACTGTAAAAAAATTTATTGTAGGAGAAAAGATTATAGAATTAGGTTGTGGAAAGGGAATTATAACTTTGGAATTAGCTAAAATAGCAAAGAAGGTAATTGTTATTGAAGGATCAAAAAATAATATTAATTATGTGAAAAATATTGCAAAGGAAAGAAATGTAAATAACATTGAATTTGTTTACAGTTTGTGGGAAAAATTTCAATATAATTCTAGTGACATAAGCGACATATTACTTATAAGTGGTCCACAATACTTAGAACCCGAACGGTTTCTTGAACTTCTAAGAAAAGCTAAATTGTGGTTGAAGCAAAATGGAAGATTTCATATAATAGCTCCTAATGCTTATTCTATGCACAGAAGAATTGCACGTTATATGAACATAATAAAAGATGTTCACGATTTAAGTGATAGAGATAAAAAGCTGGGACATAAAAAAGTTTACGACAGGGAGGAATTATTTGACATTTGTACAAAGGCTGGATATAAAATTTTCCATTGGGAAGGAATATTCTTAAAACCTTTTCAAAATGATATTCTAAAAAACTTAAATAAAGCTATAATAAGGGCTTTATATGAGATTGGGAAAGAACTTCCTGATTATTGTGCGCATATATATATATGTTTAACTAAATAGTAAAAGAGGGAAATTATTATTATGCATATTCCATTTCTAGACTTAAAAAGATTAAATGAACCCTATAAAAAAGAAATTTTGAATGCAATTGAAAAAGTTATAGAAAAGGGATGGTATATATTAGGTGAAGAATTAGAGCTTTTTGAAAATGAGTTTGCAAAGTATTGTGGTGTAAGATATGCAATTGGAGTAGGTAGTGGATTAGATGCTTTAACTTTAATTCTTTTGGGATACAAAGAATTAGGATTATTAAAAGATAATGATGAAGTTATTTTACCTGCAAATACCTTTATCGCTACAGCCTTAGCTGTAAGAAGAGCTAATTTGAAAGTAGTTTTAGCTGATATAGATGCTAAAACTTATAACATAGATCCTGAAGATATTGAAAAAAAGATAACGGAAAGAACTAAAGCTATAATTCCTGTTCATCTATATGGTCAACTTGCTTCCATGAATGAAATTATTGATATAGCGAAAAGGTTTAATTTACTTGTTATAGAGGATGCTTGTCAAGCTCATGGAGCAATTTATGATAATGAAAAAAAAGCTGGAAGTTTATGTCATGCTGCAGCATTCAGTTTTTATCCTTCAAAAAATTTAGGGGCTGTGGGAGATGGAGGAATAATAACCACAAATGATAAAAATTTAGCCGAGGTTATTAAAGCTTTAAGAAACTATGGAAGTAAAAAAAAATATTATCATGATTATATAGGTCTGAACTCTAGATTAGATGAAATTCAAGCTGCGGTCTTGAGAATTAAACTTAAATATTTAAATCAAGAAATAGAAAAAAGAAGGAAAATAGCTAAATTTTTCTTGGAAAATATAAATAATCCTAAAATTAAGTTGCCTTTGCCGAAAAAAATAAACCCTTTAAAATACAAACAGCATGTTTGGCATCTTTTTGTTGTTAGATGCAAAGAAAGGAATAAATTGAAAAAATATTTGGAAGATCATGGTATATATACCCAGATACATTATCCGATACCCATTCATAAACAAAAAGCATTTAAGGAATTAAATAAAAATAGGTTGCCTGTTACGGAACAAGTTGCTGAAGAAATTTTAAGTTTACCAATAGCTGGTTATTTAAATAAATTAGAAATAAAGTATATCGTGGATGTTATTAATAACTTTTAATTTTTAGTGAATTTTTCTATTTTAAAATGAAACTACTAATTATTATTATAAGGGAAGTTTATTTTTATGAAAGTATTTAGTCAGCAAATTTCGCCTTTGGTAAAAACATTTGAGTTATTGATAATTGAATCAACCAATATATATAATCTTAGATGTAAGATATGTCCAGTAAATACTATAATGACAAGAAGGAAGGGATTTATAGATTTTAAAAATTATAGGCACTAATAAACAAATTAAACGTTTATACAACTTGGGTGAAGATCTTCTTCATCTGAAGTTTTTTAAATGTGTGAATATGCTAGAAATAATTTAAATTTGGATACTTTATAAACGAACAAAAAGTAATTTATTAGTTGCTAGTTATAAGGATAAATGAACAAATAATTTCCCCTCCCGCGGAAATGGTATAAATATTAAAAAACTAAACGGGAAGGAAAGCAAAATGCATAGCCAAATAGAAGAAGCTATCGTTATATATATTATCATAGATGAAGTGTTAAAAGCTCTTAAACATAAAGATGATATAAGAGCTATTTTTCGTGAGGCTGAAAAAACAGAAATTAGTTGCTTATTTTAGAAAAAAGTGGAAATGGTGGGCAGTGTTTTGATTATGAATTTTCTTAAAAATTCACGCTGTTACTTTAAACGGTTTTATTCGCAAAATTCACTACTTTGTTTTATCGTTCAATATTAATTAATTGACTTATAGCCAGAAAGTTAAGTTATATAAATAAAGGGGTTATGCAATGGCTATTTTATTAACAAATCTAGAAAACAAAAGAGAAAAGTTTTTTAATATTATAAAAAGTATAAAAGATTTAATTTTTCAATCAAAAGATATTAAAAATATAATTTCTTTAGCTGAATTTTTTGGAATACTAAATGTACAAAATTTTGCAGGTATATACTTTGATGATGAAATAGAGAATTATATTTTTGAAATTATAAAGAAAAAAATTAATAACAGAAATTTTTACAATAAAAATTCTAATACTATAACTTTTCTAGCTACCGAGCTATATGAATATGGTGGACATACCTTAGCTTTACTAAGTTGGATAAAATTTTCTAAAAACTTTAAGAATAAAAAATTAATAATAACAAAGGCAATTCCAGCTAATGTAGAAAATATTCTAAAAATTTCTGGAGTTTACATTTATAAATGTAAATATCATTATTTAGAGAAGATTAAAGAAATTATAAATGAAGCTTTAGGTTCAAAATATATTGTGTTATTTACCCATCCCCATGATATTATTTCTATTATGGCTGCCAAATTTTTATCTGAATTGGGGCATATGATTTTATTTTATAACCATGCTGATCATACCTTTTCATATGGAATAACTTCTTCGGATATTGTTTGTGAAATTAGTGAATTTGGTTTCGAATTAAACAAAAATAAAAACAGAAAAGGGAAAAAACATATTTATCTTGGTATTCCTGTACCAACTGAAAAAGAAATAGATGTAGACGTTTTAATAAAAAAATATAATAGTATAAAAGATAAAAAAGAAAAAATTATTTTGTCCTGTGGAAGCTTTTGGAAGTATGAACCTTATAATGATATATCTTTTGATAGTTTTATAGATAAATTGCTTAGTAATCGAAAAGAAAGAGATATAAGATTTGTGATAGTTGGTTCTACTGGAAAAGAAGGCTTCTGGAGAAATGTTAAAGCAAAATGGAAAAAATATGTAACTTTTTTTGGTTTTCTTCCGTATAATAATCATAGAAAACTTTTAGATAAAGCAGATATATATATTGATAGTTTTCCTGTACCCGGTGGTACAGCATTTCCAGAAGCGTTATTAAGAGGGATTCCCTGTCTTGGGTTAAAAACATATTTAAGGGGCTATCACTGCGCTGAGAATTTGCATTTTAAAGATATAAATACTTTGGTTGATAAAGTTTGTTTATTGTTAAAAGGAGAGCAAAATTTATTAGATTTAATAGTAGAAGCTTTCCTCAAAACAAAAGAAATTAACTCAGAATTAGCATTTAAAGATAGATTGGAAAAGTTATATTCAAATCAAATAAAAACATATATTCATCCATGTTCAAAAAGTAATGGCAGAATTGATACTTCTTGGTTTGAAAAATTTTGGGAAGCGAATAAAAATATATTTATACCACCTTTAAATATTATTGATGATCTTACACCTACTTTAAAATTTAAACTTATAAAAACTTTGGGCTTTTCTTTTGAAGATAATAGATATTTTTATAGATTTATAAATCTTCTTTTAAAAGGTCCATAAGTAAATTTTATTTCAGCAGTAACTGGAATTTTGAACTTATCCTTTGGAACTGTTTTTGTTTGGGTTGAAAAGGAAAGAAATAACTAATACAAGAAAGTTTAAAGCAAGAGATAGAGGAAATCAATATGGATGAAATGTGAACTTATTTAAAAGCAAAGAAGGGAAAAAAAGGAACTCTAAATATATTTAGACAATATGTATGAAATTAGTAAAATAAGATGAAGAAGACTTTATAAAATTTCTGAAAATTTACCGTTTTCAAAAAATATTACTCTGATGATTAAAAAATATATGTAAGTAAAATATAAATAGCAATAAACTGGAGAATGGAAAGTTTAAATGGGTAAATAGGAATGAATCTTTACGTGTATGGTTAAGAAAAAATACTAGATTAATAAGAAAATTAAAGCTTATAACAAAGATTTAGATATGCTTATATATTTTTTAGTTGTCAGTCTTTAAAGTTAATAAATTTACTAGATTTTAGGTTGAATACTAAATGCTTTATATAGGTTTATTTTCGAGTTTGTAAAAAACTTTACCATAAATAATTTGGGGGCAATGATGATTTTACAATTTGGAAATAAAAAAATAAAATTACCAGACTTTTTTATAGTAGGAGCAGGGAAAAGTGGAACTACTTCTTTAGCTAAGTATTTATCAGAACATCCACAAATATTTATTCCTAAAGTGAAAGAGTTACACTTTTTTGCATTTGCTAATGAGAAACCAAGTTATTATAAAGAACATATTTTGGGCCCTGTTCTTATTACGGATATAAATGAATACTGTAAATATTTTGACAAGGTAAAACAGGAAGTAGTTTTAGGTGAGGCTTCGGTTACTTATTTATACTATGATTTGGTAGATAATGTTATTAAAAACATAAATACCTATTATGGGGAAAAAAAACAGGATTTAAAAATAATTATAATATTAAGAGATCCTGTTGAGAGAGCCTTTTCCCAATACAAAACGAGACTTTTGCAAAAAGAAACATTACCTTTTGTAGAGGCCTGCAAAAAGTGGGAAGAAAGGAAAAAAAACAATTGGAGCATCGCTTATGATTATCTGGGATTCAGTTTCTATTATAATTCCATCAAAAAATACATAGAAGCATTTGGAAGAGATAAATTAAAGATTTATTTATTTGAAGATTTAAAAGAAAAACCTATAGAACTACTTAAAGATATTTTTAGATTTCTAGGAGTGGATGAGAATTTTATACCAAAAAATGTAGGTAAAGTTTATAATAAATCTTATTCACCAAAAAATATTTTATTACAGAAAAAAATATTTTTAAATCCTTCTATTATTAAAATGTTAGATACTATAACACCTAAATGTATGAAAAGTAATTATAAAAGTTTCATTGATCTTCTTTTAGATAAAAATAGAAGAGATGAAAAAATGGAACTAACGAGGGAGGTTCGCAGAGAATTATTAAAAATTTTCAAAGAGGATATTCTCAAACTTCAAGATTTGATTGGCCGTGATTTATCTCACTGGCTTAAAGTGGATTAAATAAAAAACGACATTAGGTTAGCATTTTACGGATAAAATATCATATCATAATAAGAAAAAGGTGTACATAAAAATGAAAGAAAAAATAAAGGGAGTAGATAAGAAGGGATTTAGTCCAAAAGATATTTAAAAATATCATAAGAAAGAAATGAAGACTAAGAAAACATAAAGGTATTCTAATCAGGATACGATAAAGTAGTATATTATGGGGAGAAGAGGAAGACCGAGAAAATGTCCACATAAATATAGGTGCCCTGAATGTGGTTCTAACTGGTGCGTAAAAAATGGAAAATCAAGAGATGGAAAACAAAGATATCTGTACAGAGAGTATGGGAGACATTTCACTATAGGAGCAGAAAGATTAAAGAAACCAGAATCTTTAAAAGAGCAAGCTTTAAAAATGAATAGCTAAAGGCTCTTCGATTTCCGTCGTATCAAGAATTTTGAGTATTTCTCCTTGGACAATTTCCACTTGGATTCAAAGAGAAGGAAAACGTTTATTGAAAGAGCACGAAAAAAAAGCAAGAACTTTTGCAAAAAAGTTTGAAGGAAAAAGTAGAAGAAATAGCAATGGATGAAATGTGGAGTTATGTAGGTGCCAGAAAAGGTAAAAAAAAGAAATTCCGTATACATTTGGACTGCTTGTATAAAAACAAAAGATAATAAGAAAATAACAACTTTCTATGTAGGAAAAAAGAGATGAAGATAGTTTCATGAAATTCTTTGGAAGCTTACCTATTGCAAAAAAAGTATTATTTAAATGATTACAAAGTATATTGGGAAAATATAAACGAGAAAAAGTTAAAAAACGGTAAGTTTAAAGAGGTAAATAGAAATGAAGCTTTGCATTCTTGGTTAAGAACAAAAAATGCAAGACTTATAAGAAAAACTAAAGCTTATAGTAAGAGTTTAAACATGCTTAAATATTCGTTAGCTATTAGCTTTTATTATGGAGGCAAATCTAATGAATTTATCAGATTTTGATAAGAATACCTTTATCTGTTACTCTTCTAAAAGCGCTATTTATACTTTCTATTATATTTGTTGTATACATTATTTTTCTCATTTCATACGGATATCTAAAGTAGGTCGGGGGGGTAAAAGGAAAAATTGTGTAAAAATAATAACATAACTTAACTTGCTAGTTATAAGTCAGTTTAATTAAATAATTAATATTAAACGATAAAACGAAATAGTAAATTTTACGAATAAATCCGTCTAAAGTAACAGCGTGAATTTTTCTAGGAAAATTCGTAGTTAAAATACTACCTGCTGTTTCCACTGTTTTTCTAAAGTAAGCTACTAATTTCTGTTTATAATAATCAAATCTTTTGGAATTCTTCTTTCTTATAACTTCTAGCTTTACGTTATCGCATTCTCTAAGTGCATCTTCCGCAAAATAATCATTATATGCTCTATCACCATAAAGTATCTTTCCTTCCAAATTTAAGGATAAAAGATATAAAACTGTTACATCATTTTTAGATGCTTCTGTTACTTCAAATTCCACTGTATATTTTTTATCCGATACTACTATATGTAATTTCAAACCATAATAGTATCTTCTTTTAGATGCAATATAGCCCCTATAAATTTTAGTCCCGCTAATGGACGATTTTGTCACTTTCCTTTATTCCTGGCTCTAAACGTTCTGTTATTCTTGATATTAAACTTGAACTTACTTCTTTTCCATATATTTCTTCAAAAAGCTCTTGTATATCTCTTGTTGACATACCTTTTGCATACAGGGAAATTATTTTATCTTCTAGTTCTCCTAATACCGTTTGACGTTTCTTTACTATTTGAGGCTCAAAATCTGAATTTCTATCTCTTGGGGTTTTTATCTCTATTTCTCCAAGTGAAGTTTTAAGGGTTTTAGAACTATAACCATTTCGATAATTATTTTTCTCTTCTCTTTCATATTTAGCGTAGCCGAGAAATTCTTCCATCTCAGCTTCTAACACTTCCTGGAGAGCTTCAGCCATTAGCTTCTTTATAGTTTCTTAGACTTCTTTGAATTTTTCGAGTGCTTTTGCTACTTTTTCTCCCATTTTCGTGTCCCCCTCTTATTTTACATATTTTGGGGGGAACTCCCTTGTATTCCGAATAAAAATTAACCCACTATTTACAGTTAGAAATTTCCAAGGAACGTTTAGAAGTATAACGAAATTTACATACTTTTTAGAGCGCTTCCGTATATCTTTTTTTTTACCATTTCATTACATCCTTAGAACGCTCCCATTCTTAGCCCATTCAATTAAGATATTTGCAACTTCTTCTCTAGTAAACTCTTTAGGAGGTTTTATGCCTTTTTTTAACATAGCTCTAACTTTAGTGCCACTAAGAATAACTCTATCGTTTTGAGAATGAGGACATGTTTTAGTGGTAGCCATGCTTTCACATCTTTTGCAGTAAAAGGCATGTTCAAAAAAAAGAGGTTCTATTTCTAATTTATCAATATACCTTTTCACGAATTCTTGAGCTTCATAAGCGCCATAAAAAGAACCTACTCCAGCATGATCTCTTCCAATTATCATATGGGTTGCACCATAATTTTTTCTTATAATCATGTGATGAAGAGCTTCCCTTGGCCCTGCATAATGCATAGCAGCGGGAAGTACAGACAAAAATACGCGTTCTTTATTATAATAATTTTTTATTAAAACCTCGTAACATTTCATACGAACACTCGCAGGAATATCATCTTTTTTAGTATGCCCTACTAAGGGATGTATAAAAAGACCATCTACAATTTCAAGGGCACATTTTGTAATATATTCGTGGGCTCTATGAATAGGATTTCTAGTTTGAAAAGCTACAACGCTTTTCCATCCTCTTTTTTCAAATTCATATCTTGTATCCTTTGGATCTAAATAATAAAAGCTTTTTATTCCCTCTTCTCTCTTTGGACGATTTAAAAGAAATACCTTACCGCTTAAATAAAAATTACTTTCCTTTATAAATTCTTTTACTCCAGGATGCTCTAAAGAAGTTGTTTTATAAACAGCTTCCGCTATCTTTTTCTTTTCTTCCTCATTTAAAGTAAATTTTTCTTCTATCTCTAAAAGAGCTAGAGCTATATCCTTATATCTTAAAATTGCCTTATCCTTTATATTTACCCTTTCAAAAACCTCTTTACTTACAGGTAACATAATAGGAATAGACCAAAGAGTTCCATTTAAATCAAGATTAAAAGCTACCTCCATTATTTCATCTTTATTCATGAAGTGATCTAAAGGTGAAAAAGCTCCATTACATATTAGCTCTATATCACAGGCTTTTCTTTTATTTACTTCTATATTTATAAAGTTATTTATATTTTTTAATATATTTTCTTTTTCATCATCTTTAAGGATTTGGTAAACATACTTTCCACCGTGAAAAGATAACAAAGTTACTCCTCCTTTAAAACTTTTTCTATTTTTTCTCGCAATTCCTTTAGTGACTTAATCCCAGTTTTTTCCAAAGAAATAACATTTTTTTCTATTAATTTTTTTATTATTTTATACACACATGTAGATACATCTTCTATATGTGTTTTTAAATTAACCTCTGGATTTTCTGGTTTTTCATAAGGAGAATCTATCCCTGTAAAATCTTTTATAATTCCTTTTTTTGCTTTTTCATAAAGACCTTTCGGATCTCTTCTTTCGCACACATCTATGGGACAATCTACAAATACTTCTATAAACTCATTTTTTTCTACTAAAGAACGGGCAAATTTCCTATCTTCCTTAAAAGGAGATATAAAAGCTGTTATTACTATAAGACCAGCATCCACAAAGAGTTTTGCCACTTCTGCAATTCTTCGAATATTTTCCTTTCTATCTTTTTTACTAAAACCTAAATCTTTATTCAATCCCCTTCTTATATTATCTCCGTCTAAAATATACGTATGAGCTTTAAAAAATTTATTTAAAATGTATTCAAGTTCACTTGCAATAGTACTTTTCCCACTTCCAGATAATCCTGTTAGCCAAATAATACAGGGTTTATGTCCTTTTATACGTACTCTATCTTCTTTTTTTAACTTATGTTTGTGCTCATATATAAATCTATTCAAAAATATCTCCCTCCAATTGCTATTTATAAAATTGTAAAACTTATTTTACAAAAAGATCTTTTATTTTTTTATATATTTCTAAAGCCGCTTCTTTAGGAGACATCTTTCTTGTATCTATCACAATATCTGCATCTAAAGGTTCTTCATATACATCCGAAATTCCAGTAAAATTTTTTATTTTTCCCTCTATTGCTTTTTTATACACCCCCTTATAATCTCTTTCTTTACAAGTTTCTATATCTGCCTTTATATAAGCAATAAGAACATTTTTACAAAGTTTCTTTATAAACTCCCTGGTTTCTTTATATGGAGACACAAAAGAAGCTATAGTGCTTATATTATTATCTTGTAATATTTTCGCAAGATAAGCTATTCTTTTTAAATGAATTATTCTATCTTTTCTTTCATATCCTATTTCTGGAATAAGATTTCTAATATAAGATGAATCTATATGATAAATTTTTATTCCTTCTTTTTCTAGAATTTTTTTTAGTTCTCTTGCTATAGTTGTTTTTCCAGATAGAGGAAGACCTGTCATCCATATTACAAAGGGTTCTACTTTTTTTATTCCAAAAGGAATTTTGTTCCAGACCCTGTCGTGAATGTAATATAAAAAAATCTTTACTAAAGTTTCTAAAATTCCTACTGTGGCTGCTAAATCTAATCTTCCAAAAAAAAGATATACTAAAATTGTTGTTGTTAAACTTGCTATTACTCTCCAGCTTATTGCCTTTATTAGCGTTCGCATATGGGATTCTTTTTGATACATTTTAAAACCTCCATAGGAAAGTTCCTCATAAATCAAAACAAAACTTAACTGAATAGTAATACTGAGGAGTGTTCCCCTAAATGTGTAAAATAAAAAAAGGGGAATAAAAAGCCGTTCCATTACTTATGGTTAGTTATCCGAAATTTTCAAAAAACGCCTGTAAGTGTGATAAAATTTACATAGTTTTCGGGACACTTCCTAAAAGTTTTGTTTATTCTTTCGTTAATTATATTAAATTAAAGTTTGGAAATTTCTTAAAGTTAAAAATTTTGGAGGCCAATATGGGAAAATTTAAAAAAATACCGACAAAATTGGAAGGAGTATATATTCTGGAACCTACGGTGTTTGAGGATCACAGGGGATTTTTTATGGAAAGTTACAATAAAAAAGATTTTGAGGAAATAGGATTACATTTTGATTTTGTGCAAGATAATCATTCTCTAAGTGTAAAGGCTGGAACATTAAGAGGTCTTCACTATCAGTTACATCCAAGGGCTCAAACAAAGGTAGTAAGATGTTTAAAAGGAGCCATATATGATGTTGTTGTTGATATTAGAATAGGAAGTCCAACTTTTGGACAGTGGGTAGGTGTTATTTTGACTGAAAATAATAAAAGACAAATAGTAGTTCCCAAAGGATATGCTCATGGGATTTTAACTTTGGTCGATAATACCGAAATTTTATATAAAGTAGATGAATACTATTCCCCAGAGCATGATAGAGTAATAAGATGGAATGATCCAGATTTAAATATAGATTGGCCTATATCTAATCCTATACTTTCTGAAAAAGATAAAAACGCTCCGTTTTTAAAGGATGCGGAAATTAATTTTTACTATAAGAAAGAAGGAGATGAAAAATGAAAACTGTATTTGTAACTGGAGCTGGAGGATATATAGGTAGTATTCTTGTTCCAAAATTAATAAAGAAAGGTTATAAAGTAAAAGCTTTGGATAGATATTTTTTTGGAAAAGATAAATTAGAAAAGTTGGAAAATTTAATTTTAGTTCAGGATGATGTAAGAAAATACGATCCAAAATTACTTAAAGATGTTGATTATGTTATTGATTTAGCCGCTGTCTCAAATGATCCAAGCGGAGAGTATTTTGATAAAGCAACTTGGCAAATAAATTTTATGTCTAGAGTAAGAACAGCTAAATTAGCTAAGAAAAAAGGAGTAAAAAGATATATACTTCCTTCCAGTTGTAGTGTTTATGGTTTTCAGGAGGATATAGTAGATGAAAAAAGTAAAACCAATCCTTTAACAACTTATGCTAAAGCTAATAAAAAAGCAGAAGAAGAAGTTTTAAAATTAGCAGATAATAATTTTGTTGTGACGGTAATTAGACAAGCAACTGTATTTGGATATAGTCCTAGAATGAGATTTGATTTAGCAATAAATGGTATGACTTATGGAGCTTGGAAGACAGGAAAATTACCATTAATGAGAGATGGAAGTCAATATAGACCTTTCGTTCATGTTCAAGATACTACGGATGTAATGATAAAACTTTTGGAAGAAGATGAAAATAAAATAAATGGAGAGATATTTAATGTTGGGGGAAACAATTTAAACTATCAAATAGGAACTTTGGGGAAAATAGTTGCAAATATAGTTGAAAAATTAACAGGTAGAAAAGTAGAAATTAGTTGGTATGGAGATCCAGACAAAAGAAGTTACAGGGTTTCTTTTGACAAAATAAAAAAAGTATTGAACTGGGAACCTAAATGGAATGCTGAAAAAGGGGTAAAGGAAATTGTAGAAAAATTGGAATCAGGAGTTTTGGATAAAACAGAAGAAACTATAACTTTAAATTGGTATAAAACTTTAGAAAAATGGTATCAAATAATAAAAGAAATGGAAATGTATGGAGGAATTTTGAATATAAATATTGACGAGGAAAAGGAGTTATATCCTTATATTAAAAACTAATGGAGGAAAAATTTGAAAGTAGCTATTATAGGGGCAACCGGACAGTTAGGTTCAGATTTAGTTTTATATAAACCAGAAAATGTAAGCATATATCCCTTATCTAGAAAAGATATAGATATTACAAATAAGGATCTTGTTGTCAAAGTTTTAAAGGAAATTAAACCAGATATTGTTATAAATACGGCAGCTTTTCATAAAACAGATGAATGTGAGGATAAGGTAGGGGAATCCTTTAAAATAAATACTGTAGCTATTAAATATTTATGTGAAGTGTGTAAAGAAATAAATGCAAAGTTAGTTCATATAAGCACAGATTTTGTATTTGATGGAAAAAAAATATTAGAAAGAGAGCCATATTATGAAGATGATATACCAAATCCAATTAATATATATGGACTTTCAAAATTTTCAGGCGAGAAAATTCTTGAGAATTATTTAGATAATTACTTAATTGTAAGAGTATCTAGTCTTTTTGGTAGAAAAAAATCAAAAGAGAAAGGTAGCAATTTTGTTTACAAAATTTTGGAACTGGCAGAAAAATTTAATGAACTTAAGGTGATAAATGATATATATATGACTCCAACTTATACAAAAGATGCAGCTAAAGAAATTTGGAATTTGATAATTA
>Ga0256837_1000981_pt1 | contig 20985 bp, 23 predicted proteins | sample 4562384metaG_FD_185976 | JGI IMG/M metagenome (GOLD analysis project Ga0256837, IMG submission 185976) | Hydrothermal vent microbial communities from Guaymas Basin, Mexico - 4561-384 | ecosystem: Environmental > Aquatic > Marine > Hydrothermal vents | place: Mexico: Guaymas Basin | collected...
AACTTTCCCAACTTTTCTAAAACTTCTTCTGTGTTTATTAGGTCTTTTATTTTTATTTTCATACCTACTGTTTAACCATAATTTCGCTTATATACTCTTTAAAATTGTATGAAAATGACCTATGCTAAGGAAAGCAAAGCTTATAAGCAATGAAGATTTACCTCAAAGAGATGATGCAATATATAAAGGGATAGAAGCATTTGAATCATTTGAATTAACTCAATCAGTAGCTTATGAAATGATGATAAGGAATAAAGAGTTTAGAAAAGATAAATTAGAACTTATTCTATTTGACCCAAAAAATAATGAAGATAACGATTATGATAGACTTAAAAATATGAATTATATTTTCCCCTCTTTCACTACTTCCAATACTAATTTATACACTTTTCCTAGAATTGATACAAATTCTGCTGAAAATGAATGTATAAGATTAGGAGAATTTAACACATTAGCTTTATTTTATAAGGGTCATTCTGATACACCTTCTAATTATCAAAAAAAAATAAAACTATTCCATAAAAAATGGGGTATTATTTATAATGATGAAAAATATTCATTTAATTATAAAAAAAGATATGCAGAGAAAAGATTCTTACCAAACCCTCAAACAATGCTAAATAAAAAGGGTACTATCCTTAAAAATAATCAAACAAAAAAAAGTATCTCTAAATCAGAATATACCTTAGAGGGTTCAAGACCTAAAATCATATTAGATAGTTCAAAAATAGTATCAGTAGAACTTAATCTATCTCTCCCATTAAACGAATTAACAGAACAAATTAAATTTTTAAAAAATGAAGCTGAAAAAAATCAAATAGTATCTAAAGCTAGTTTTTATGATAAAGAGTTTAATCAAGTAGGAAGTACCTCTAAACAAAGAGCTAAAAAATGGGCTGATTATTTTTATGTTTATGATGCACTTGATAAAGAGATGCCTAAAGTAGATATACAAAAGAAGTTATATAACTATTATTATGATATGAATATAAAAACTAAAATGTTTGATAACAAAACAATCAATAGTTATCAAAAAGCTATGATTAATTTTATAGATAATATGGGATATAAAGAGCTTTTAACAGATATAAATGTATCTCAAACTATATAAATAACTAAAGTAGGAATATAATTTTTTTTAATTCCTACTACAAAATCACTTTATTGTATTAAAATTTCCCCAATTAATTAATAGATAGTAAGCAAATTCAAAACAAGCTAACTATCAAAATCTAAAAGCTTTTAGTAACTTAAATAAGGAATTATTATGAGTGCTAATATAGAAACACAAATATTAAAAAAATACAATGTAAGTAAAAAGCTATTAAGAGCTAAAGAGGTAGCCGAATATTTAGGAGTAGGACTTTCTACTGTATGGCTATATGCAAAACAAGGGAAAATCACACCTAATAAGATTAGTTCAAGAGTAACAGTATTCAGTATCAAAGAGATAAACAAGAGTTTTAATATTGATGAGGTTCTTTAGTATGAGAGATGCAGTATATAACACTCTTAAAGCATTATATGAAACTAAAGAGGTAGCGGTTAACAAGCAGTTAGAATATGCTACTACTCGTATAAGTAATATAATAGGAATACTTAGAAATGATTTTAATATTGATATTATAACTGATAGAATTAACACTAAAAATAAAAAGTGGTATGGTAGTTATAGATTAGTTAGAACAGATAAAAACCTAAAAATTGTTAGAGAGATGTTAGATAAATATTCTCTAAAAAACAATGATAAGAACGGGGGTAATTGACTCCCTAAATCTTAGTAGTAGCAATTTAGAAAGTTTATTTTTTGATGAAGATAATTATATCATAGAACCTATAAAAGGGATAGGAGTATTTGAACCCGAAAGATGGAAAAGTACATTTAAAAAGCCTATCACTCAAAACATTATAGAAGCTAAAATATTACATACCTCAACGGGTTTAAAACTTCCTATTAAACGCTATTCTACAACTAAAGAGAAACAATCTTTAGAGTTTGCAGGGTTACACGGTTACAATGATAAATCAAACATTTTAAAAGAGCTACTACAAAGCCTTAAAGGACAAATACAAGATAAGACCCTAACACGGTTAGATATAGCGATAGACTTTAAAGAGAAGATACCTACAAGGGTTATCAAACATATAAAGAAAGTTAGAGTACCTTTTAATTGGTACAACTCTACATATTTTAAAACAGAGAAAGAGAGAAAAAAGAATTATCACATAAATATTTTATTTTATGATAAAGGTATCAAAGAAAATCTTAATGATGATATTTCAAGGTTAGAGTTTAGTTTTGGTGGTTCTTATTTTAGAGGTAAGTACAAGATTAAAGATTTACCTCTTTTATATGAGAAGATGGAAAAAGCTATAAAAAGATTTACAGGCTTAGATATAGACATAGAAAGGCTTTAAGTTTTCTCTATAAGTTATGTTGTATATTTTTTTTTCAAAACATCGTTTAAAGCACTATTGCAAGGGAGCTAACAAGGTGTTTAAGAATGTACCAAAAATTAAGCTCTAAACATACTACTATATAGCTATATTTCAGTATAATTTAACTATCTTATACTGTAAAATAGCTATATTACACTAAAAAGGTATAGATAAATGAATGAAAAACAAAAAAGATTTATAGTGTTAAGAGCTGATGGATTAAGCTTTGATAAGATAGCTAAAGAGATAGAAACAAGTAAACCAACTCTAATAAAATGGAGTAAGCTATTTAAAGAGGATATAGCAGATTTACAGTTTCAAGATATGAGCGATTTAAAAGAGAAGTATCGTTATGATAAAAAATCTCAGTATGAGCAACTATTACAACAGTTAGAAAAGTTTAACAATGGTATCAATGATGCTGATTTATCAGAAGCTAAGATAAAAGATTTACACTCTATACGAAATGATTTACTCTTAAAAATAGAAGCAATAGAACAACACACTACCTATAAAAAGGAAGATACAATAGTACAACTCAATGAGATATAAAACTAAAAGTTATCCAAAACTTAACCAATTAAATAACTATTTTATAGTATAACTTAACTGTTTTATACTATAAGATAGCTCAATTATACTAAAAAGGCTTATAATGTTTATAGAGATAGAAGATGATATATTTGCTAAGGTTCAACAGATAGTAAAGATAAGAAATACAACAGTATATAATCAGATAAAAGATATTCAACCTATTACGATGGTTAATATAGATGATACACTTACAAAAGCTAGAGAGGTTAAAACATTACAAGTTAAAGAGAAGATAGCAATATCTATCAGAGAGCTTATACAAGCAAAAGAGATACCCTCTAAGTATAAAGTACATAAAAGCACTAATATAGCCTATGTAACCCTTAATAAGTATTTTGATGAGATTTTAGATGAGGTACAATCTTTTAAGAGTTAAAGGTACTTTATCAAAGTTAAACATTTAACGGGTTGTAAACTCCTATCAATTCACTATTTTTACATTTTTAAAAGTAGGTATCTAAATGATAGAGGGATTATATTTAATATATATCCCCTCTATTATCTGCATTATCCATATAGATAATAAGCTCACTATCTACAACATCATATAAAAAACGATAATCTCCAACTCTTAACCTAAACCCATTCTTACTTTGAAGCTTTTTTATATCTGCATTATCATTTGGAGGATAAGGATTTTTTTGTAACTCTAAAAATTTTTCTCTTATTCTCTCTTTATCTTTAGGAATTCGTTTATTGATAAATTTAATAACTCTTTTATGAGGAATGATATTAAACATATTTAACCAAAATCTATATCATCAAAAGAGCCGTAATTTTCGGGGTGTTTTATTCTCTCCTCTCTCCCTTTTAATATTAGTTGATAATCGGGGTCATTCTCTTTTATTCTCTCAATATTAAGAGTTTGTATACCATCATCTTTAAAAACCTTTACACCCTCAGTTTTAAGATGTTCTAAAAATGTTAAAACTTTATTTGCAATATTTTCATTTGGTAACTCTACGGCTATCTGCATTTTTATATCCTTTTATATTTTAAATAAACTCTATTATATTTGATTACAAATAAAAGGGTCATTAGGTACTGGGAAAAGAAATAAAATATTTTATGTAGGGGTAACATCGCCTTACTCTCATACAACCAAGGGGATTTTTTTCTAGCTTTCCATTACCAACAAATTAGAGAGGTAGGTATAAGCTATTTTTATAGTCAAAATATATTTTGATACTACTAAAAAGAAAAAGTGTTTATATGAGCTATATTAAGCTTTTTTCACTTGTCCACCTATGGAAAATTAAACACTTAATTACTCAATATTTCTAATTTTTTAAAATAAGTGATATAAAAATCATACCTTTTTATAGTGGCTTTTATGGGGGCTTATTTTAAATATTTTTCTCTTGTTTACCTACTATATATTATGTTTTATTCCCTAGCTGTCCACCATCTAATCAATTAACCTAAAAATCATCATCAAAAACTAAACTACCTTTAGAATAATTAGTAACTGTACTCTCAAAAAAGTTAGTCTTTTGGTCATTAAATTTTGAAAAATCATCTACCCATTTAATAGGATTAGTAACATTATATAGTTTTTCAAAACCAACTGAACTTAATCTATCATCTGCTAAATATTGAATATATTGCTCTACAATCTCATCTGTAAGACCTAAAATTTGTCCTTGAGTTATATATTTACCCCAATCAGATTCTAATTGAACTGCTTGTCTATACATCGCTATAACTTCATCTTTTAACTGCTCTGTGAAAAGGTCTGCTCTCTCTTTTCTTAATGTATTTATTAAATTTTTAAAGAGTACTAAATGTGTTACCTCATCACGCTGAATAAAACGTATCATCTGTGCTGAACCTAACATTTTTCCTGCACGTGCTAATGTATAAAGATATGTAAAACCACTATAAAAATAGATACCTTCTAATATTTGATTTGCGAAACAGGCTTTTAAAAAATTATGTTCCGATGGATTTTCAGCTAACTCTTCATAAACAGAAGCTATCGCATCATTTTTCTGTTTTAACATCATATCACGACGCCATAGGTCATAAATCTCAGCAGAGTTTGTTGAGATAGTATCTACCATAACTGCATAAGATTGAGAGTGCAAAGCTTCTTCAAATGATTGACGGACCAATATAAGATTTACTTCTGGTGATGTTACATAGGGGTTAATATTATCTATCAGATTATTTGTTTGTAAAGAATCCATAAAGATAAGTTGTGAAAGAGCTTTATCATAAGCATCTTTTTCAGCATCTGTTAGCTGTTTATAATCATTTACATCACGAGTCATATCAACCTCTTTAGGAAACCAAGTGTTGTTTAACATCACTTCCCAAAGGTTATATGCCCACTGATATTTTATATTATTTAACTCAAATATACCTGTTGGGTCACCACCAAAAATCTTTCTATTGTTCACATCTTCTGTTGAGTTTGGATTATATATTTTTTTTCTATTCATCTTTTGGTTCTCCGTTAGTTTATTTTTTGAGGAGGGGATTATATCCAAATATAGTATAATTCAATCAAAAAGGATATGAGTTGAAAAAATATTTTATTTACCTTCTTTTTGCCACTGTTCTTATTGCACATCCTCATACATTTATAGATGTATATCCAACAATTAATGTAGAAAATGGCAAGGCAAAAACTATTAAATTTAAGTGGAAAATTGATGATATGACCTCAAGTATACTTATTTTAGATGTCGACACAAATGGTGATGGAAAAATAAACTCAAAAGAAAATCAGTTTATAAAAGATAACTATTTTACAGTTTTTGAAGATTATCATTTTTATACATATATACGTGTAAATGGCAAAGTGATACCTTTTCCTAAAACAAAAAAATTTCAAGCAAGTATTGAAAATTATAGAGTTTGTTATACATTTGAGATAGAGGGAGATTTTGACATGAAAAAAACAGTTATAGAGGTTGGCGATACAGATTTTTATGTTGCTATGGTCATAAAACAGGAGTTTTTAAATATTTCAGGTGCAAAAGCTACGGCAACTGGGGTTGATAATGATTTTTACTATGGTTATAAAGTGGAGTTTAAATAGATGGAATATTATGCACAATTTATGCAACAACTTGTAAATTATCAATATGAATTAAACAGATATATATCTACAACTATTAGAAGTTTGAATGATGAAAACTCTCTCTCTACCTCTTTAGTTATTTTAGGTATAGCTTTTATATATGGTCTAGTTCATGCTATCGGTCCAGGACATGGAAAGGCTCTTGTAGCACTTTACTTTACATCAAATAAAAGTGATTATAAAAAAGCATTTAAAATGGGATATATGATTTCAATTATTCATGCTCTTTCTGCACTTATATTTACTTTTGGAATATTTTTTATACTTAAAACTATGTTTCGCCAAAACTTTAATCAATTCTCCGATATAGCGATGCAAATAAGTGCGATTATGATTATAAGTGTAGGATTATACCTTATCTATGAAGCCTATAAAAGTAGAAAAGAGAAAGAAAAAAAGCTTATCAAATCAAATAAAAGTGAAACAGCAGTTGCTTTTAGTGCGGGAATAGTTCCTTGCCCTGGGGTTATGACTATTGTACTTTTTTGTATCGTTTTAGGACACCATACATTGGCAATTCTTTCAGCTATATCTATGAGTATTGGAATGGGTTTAACTATCTCTGTTGCAGGTATACTCTCCATAGCATTTAATAAAAAAGCTGGTAGTTTTATGGATGGAAAAACTTATATCTTAGAGATGATTGGTGGAAGTTTAGTACTTCTTCTTGGTACATTTCTTTTTCTAGGGACGATGAGATAGAGATGAAACCATTTAATCCATCATTTTGTTTAAAAAACAGACATATCCAAACACTCTACTCCTCTTTTTTTAGAAAATCACTTCACCTAGATTTAGAGGTAGAAACATTCCCTCTTGAAGATGGTGATTTTGTGGAGTGTCATTGGCATAATAAACCTCTTGAGGGTTCAAACACTCCTATCATTATTCTTTTTCACGGATTGGCAGGTTCATACAAATCTCCCTATATTCAAGGTGTAATGAATGAAGCCCAAAAAAATGGTTTCGCCTCTGTTGTGATGAACTTTAGAGGATGTTCAGGAAAAGAGAACAGATTAGCACGAGCCTATCATAGTGGAGATAGTGCTGATGCACTCTCTTGGATAAATAGTGTAACAGATAGATTTCCTCACTCTAAAATATTTACAATAGGCTACTCTTTGGGTGCAAATATGATGTTAAAACTTCTTGGAGAGTTAGGAAAGAACTCTCCTATAACGGCTTCAGTAGCAGTCTCTGCACCTTTGCAGTTAGATATATGTGCAGATGCAATAAATAGGGGTTTTTCAAAATTTTATCAATGGCATCTACTCAAAGCACTTAACATCTCTTTAGAAAAAAAATATCAACAACACAATATGGAAAAATTGATAAATTTCAAAAAAGAGAATGTTAAAAATATTAAAACTTTTTGGGAATTTGACAATATATATACAGCACCAATGCACGGTTTTAACTCAGCACAAGATTACTATACGCAATGTAGCTCAAAACAGTTTTTAAAAGATATTCAAACACCTACACTCATCATTCACTCACTAGATGACCCTTTTATGGATAACAGAATGATTCCCTTATCAAAAGAACTCTCCTCAAATGTCACTTTAGAACTCTCTAAGTATGGGGGTCACGTTGGATTTATAGAGGGGAATCTTTTGAAGCCTGAGTATTGGTTAGAGAGGAATATTGTTGAATTTATTAAAAATCGCTTAGAAATAATTAAAGAAAAATAATTATTTTCTAAAGTTTACTTTTTTAGCTAAAATATCAAATGGCTAAAAAAAATAAGAAAAATATAAAAATCAACCAAAAGATAAAACACTATTTTGATGATGACCCTTTTGATGTTGGGATAGAGAGAGTAAGTGCTGAAACTTTGAGTGAACTCTTTGCGACTCTTGGCATCTATGATATAGAACATACAAAAGATATTCTCTTAAAAACTGTTCGTATGCTTTGGAGTGAAGCAGATAGTGGTATTCGTCAAGAGATACTTGCATTTTTTGAGGCAAATCAAGAGGTTTATCTCTCAGGAAAACCTAAAAAAGATAATAATGTAGATAAAGAACATAAACTTGAGGAGCTTATATCTCAACTTGATGTAACACTTGAGGAGGAGATTGCTCTTTATGATAGTTTTAGTGAAGTAAGAACAAAAAAAATCACTTTACTTAAACTTGAATCAACATTAATTCATATCCGATTTGAGATGAAGAAAAAAAGAGTTGAAAAAGCTTTAGATGGAGTTTTTGATATTGATAACTCTTTAGAGTTTAACGCTTCTCTTCGTTATAAAATCTTTATGCAACATTTTCATAAGATTTTAACACTTAACACAAAACCATATAGTTATGAGTACCTAGAATCTAACACAGAAGAAAATATTATTTATAAAATCTCCCTCGATAAAGAGAAAGTTGTAGAGTTAAAACAGTTAGCTATTGAAAAGTTTATAGAGGAGATTCCAAATCCTCACGAATATCTAACAAACAAAGAGATAGAAACTGCTTTTCGTTCAGCACCTCCAAAAAACTCTCTAAAATTTCCTCCATTAAAAGAGCATATTTTACAAAGTCTTATAGAAACTCAACTTGATGTTTTATCACTTGAGATAGAGAATCAAGAGGTACTTATAACTACTCAAGAGAGCTTTAAATTTCCCTATTCAGACATATCTCATCCCTATATTTTAGAGCTTCATATAGAGTTAAATTCTCTTTTAGAAACTATTTGGAAAGGGGAACTATTAGATTTTACAAATGTAGTTGAATCTGCTAAAAAAGAGAATGAGGAACATTTTGTAGAGCAACTTGAAGATTTAGTAAAAACTTGTGCAAACTATTCTACACTTCTACACTTTTCAAAAGAGGAGCTTCATAATAAAGTTTATCAATATCTTATAGAACTACTTCCAAAAGCTCTCAATATTAGTGCAAAAGTGACTAAAAAAACAGTTAGAACATTTATATATAATATTCAAGAACAGCTGATAAAAAAACAGCGTCATGCTCTTTTAGCTCGGACTATACGAGATTTTAAAAATCTCTTTCCTATGGCTAGAGAGATGAGAAGAAAGCTTACTCTCCATATAGGACCAACAAATAGTGGTAAAACATATACTGCTATGCAAAAACTTCAAAAAGCTGATACAGGATATTATCTTGCACCATTAAGACTTTTAGCATTAGAGGGGTATGAAACACTTAAAGTACAAGGGATAGAGTCTTCACTTATAACAGGTGAAGAGCAGATAATCGATGATGAAGCAACACATATAAGCTCTACCATAGAGATGTTAAACTTTGAGGTTGATGTAGATGTTTGTGTGATAGATGAAGTACAGATGATAGATGATAGAGACCGTGGTTGGGCTTGGGCAAATGCTATCATTGGGACTCCTGCTAAAGAGATTATTATGACTGGTTCTCCTAACTCTAAAAAAGCTATTATCGCTCTAGCTGAGTATCTTGGAGAGGATCTTAAAATAATTGAGTTTGAACGTAAAAACTCTTTGACACTTCTTGAAAACTTTACTTCTGTGGAGGATGTTGAGGAGGGAACTGCTGTTATCGCTTTTAGTAGAAAAGATGTATTACGTCTTAAACAGAATTTTTCTAAGTTTTTCAATGTAAGTGTTGTCTATGGAAACCTCTCCCCAGAAGTACGCCGTGAAGAAGCAAGACGATTTAGAGATGGTGAAACTCAGATACTTATAGCTACCGATGCTATCGCTATGGGTATGAACCTTCCTATAAAAACAGTATTGTTCTCAAAGGCTGAAAAGTTTGATGGAATTAGACAACGTCATCTAGGAGCTTCAGAAGTTGCTCAAATCTCTGGACGTGCTGGACGTTATGGGCTTCAAGAGGAGGGATATGTTGGTGCATTGAGTCAAGATGTTTTAAAAATTATCAAAAAAAACTTCTATAAAGATGCTCCCGATATAACTATTCCCTTTAAAGTGATGGCAAATTTAGAACATATAAAACTTGTTGGAACTATTTTAGAGGAGAGTGAACTTAAAGAAATTTTGAAATTTTTTGTGGAAAATATGGAGTTTAATGGTCCTTTTCACGCATCAAGTTTAGAAGATATGGTTGAAGCATCTATTATTGTAGATAAATATGATTTAGATTTAGCTACAAAATATCATCTCTCTTGCGCCCCTTTAACCCTTAAATCTCCCTATATTATATCAGCATTTGAGGAGTATCTTCACGCTTTAGAAAGAAAAGAGCCTGTGCCATATAATCCTCCATCTCTTAATGGAAACTATGCACAAACAACAGATGAACTTCTGAGAGCTGAAGATATGGTGAAAGAGATTTCACTCTACTTATGGTTAAGTTACCGTTTTGATGATTATTTTGTAAATGAGAAAAAAGCACGAATGTATAGAGGGGTTTTAAATAAGTATATAGAACAATCCCTTCAGCAAGGAAAATTTGTTCAAACTTGTAGAATGTGCCATACTCCACTTCCAGTAAACTCAAAATATAATATCTGTCAAAAATGTTTTAAGAAAAATTATAAACATAACCACTCTCATAACAGAAGAAGATAGCAATTTAAACTTTTATCTTCTTCTTTTTTTAGAAGATAAAAGTTTATGTGCATCATAAGCAAGACGTAAAACACCTACTGCATAATTTGAAGAGTTATTATATCTCATAATTTTTTGAACATACTCTTTTGTATATTGTAAAGATTTTCTTTTACAGCTAAAACAATCATACTTTTTTTTAGTTCTTCTACTTTTTGCATATACAAATGAGGCATTTTTCTTTTTAAAATCAAAATTATACCAATCAGATTCTATTTTTTGCATATTTGGAATTTTACTCCAGTTAATAAGTTTATCCCATGAAGCTTTTTTATGAAGAAATTTACTTGCTGAAACTATTGCATCCTCCATCTTTGTTAGGTCTGCTATCTCTTTTTTATAACCATCCGTATAACTAAAACTATTTGGCATAAATTGAGGTATTCCTACTGCACCAGCATAGGAACTTGGCAGATTACACTCATAAGGTTCAACCCCTTTTTTATAACAATATTGAATAATAGAAGCCATATTACTTTTACCCATATTTAGAAGCCATTTTTCTCTTGATGTTTCTGCTTCTGTTCTTACTACCATTGTATTAAATACTATAAAAGCATCATGTTTTGGTTTTATCTTTCCTAAGCGAGTTTCTTTCATCAAGATAGCTGAGATTATCTCTCTGTTTACACCATATTTTTTTTCACTATAATCATAAACTTTTTTATACTTTTTAAGATGTTTTACCATTTCTGGAATATATTTTGCAAGGACATTATTCGCTTTTTTTTCATTTGCTCGATGTGTTTTAATATGACGAGGTTGTAAGTACTTCCAACTTATCTCATCATAAAACTGTGTTTTAAAATAGGATAATAAAAATTTATTTGCATACTCAACAGAAACACCTTTTTTTATAACTTTTTCACAAATATCTATATAATCTTTATTTTGAAATTCACAATTTGTATATTTTGCAAAAAGTGTTGTTGTTACTAAAAGTATCAGCCATAATTTTATCATCTTCTTTTCTCCCTTGTTAATAAAATATTATATCAGATATAAGTAATAAATGTGTCCGATAATGAATATCATTTTAAATAACTCTTAAGCTTTAATTGGTAATAATTCTCATATTCAAATGAAAAGGTAGAAAATGAAAGATATAATAAAATTAAGTCTAATAGCAACCCTAGCAATAAGTTCATCTTTGTATGCAGATAATAGTGTAAAAAAGATGTTTTATGATGCAAAAGTAAGTGGTGAAGTTCGTTCTCTTTATTCAGCATACAACAACGAAAATAACACAGATAGTTATGCTTCAGCAGTTGGTACAGCTTTAAAATATGAGTTAGCATCATTAAAAGGTTTTAATGGAGCAGTAGCATTTAGAACATCTCATACTATCTCTTCGTTAAGTGGAGAAGATGATAAATACAATGATGAACTCTCAGGAGAGATAAAAAATTATACAAAATTAACACAACTCTATCTAAACTATAAGTATGATGATTTTAATTTCCGTGCTGGTCGTCAGATTTTAGATACACCTTTAGCTGATAGTGATGATATACGTATGATGCCAAATAGTTTTAGAGCTTGTGTAGCAACTTATGATATAGATAAAATCTCATTAACAGCAGGACATATTGTAAATTGGCAAGGGGCTGATGCTGGTTTAGAGCATGAGTGGAGTAAAACAGGTAAGGATGGTGTAAACTTTGCTGGTGCAATATTTGAAAGTGATACTCTTAGCTCAAATTTATGGTTTTATAACATTGCAAACTTTAGTGATGCCAATAATGCTTTTTATGCAGATGTTACAGGGATTATCGACTTAGGCAATAGTTTAGAGTTAGCTTTATCTGCACAGTATCTTAAAGAGAGTGAACTTGATAATAGCGGAGTAGAGACTAATATCTATGGGGCAATGGCTGAATTTTCTTTTAAAAATTTAGGGATGATGATTGCATATAATAGTTCATCAAAAGAGAAAAGTAAACATAGTTTTAGTGGCTTTGGTGGAGGTACACTCTATACAAATATGGATACTATGATTTTAGATGAGATAACTGAAGATAGAGATGCTCAAGCTTTTGTTATTGGTATAAGTTATGAAGTGGAAGATTTTAATCTTGCTTATGCTTATGGTAGTTTTCAAGGAGATGCAAATACTCAAGGAGAAAAAGCAGAGATAACTGAACATGATATATCTGTTGAGTATACTCCAACAGAAGATTTGACACTTAGTGCTACATATATTTTAGATGAAAATAAAGAGAGTACTACAAGTACAGATTTTAATAATGATAATGTAAGAGTTTTTGCCTCTTATAGTTTTTAGTAAAAAAGGTTTAGTATGAAATTACCAGATTGTAAAATAGGTGAAATATATAAAGTAAAAAAACTTTATGCCGAGGGAGCTTTAAGACAAAGACTTGTTTCTTTTGGGATTATCAAAGGGGTTGAAATTAAATATCTTGCACATACAAATCTTAAAAGTAACTATGAGATACAGATAGGAAAAATTTCTCTTGCTCTTCGTAAAGAAGAAGCACAAAAGATAGAGGTTGAGTAGATGAAAGAACATATAAAAATTGCACTTGTTGGACAACCAAATGTTGGAAAAACAATGTTGATTAATGCTATCGGTAAATCTGCATTACATGTTGGAAATTTTTCAGGGGTTACAGTTGAAAAAGAGGAGATAACATTTGAGTATAAAGATTTTATCATAGATGTTGTGGACTTACCTGGAACATATATGCTCTCTGAATACTCATTAGATGAAAAAGTAACAAGTAATTTTTTAAGAGAGGAGGAGTATGACATCATTCTCAATGTTGTAGATGCTACAAATCTCGATAGAAACCTTCAACTTACAAGTGAATTAATACAATTAGATAAAAAGATGATTATCGCTTTAAATATGATAGACGAAGCAAAAAAAGAAAATATTGAGATTAATTCAAACTATATGAGTGAACTATTAAAGATAGACTGTATAAAAATTTCGGCTTCAACAAAAGAGGGTTTAGACCAACTTTTAGCAACTATTGTTAAGACACACTCTATGAAGCAAATGGAACCAAAATTTGTTTTTAGTGAAGATATGGAGGAGGAGATAAGAGAGATAGTACAATGTTTAGAGGAACATCAATATCCAAAATCTCTTTCTCATCGTTATATTGCGATAGGTCTTATAAGTGAAAATAGCGAGATTTATAAACAGCTTCATGATAAACCTATATGGATATATCTTGAACCTTTGTTACTAAAAGCTCACAAACATATAAAGATACATCATGATGAGAATGCTATGTTAGATATTATGGCTAATGAATATAAAGCTTATATAGATGGTCTTTTATCTTTAACTATTAAAATACCTAAAAAAATAGAAGAATTAACAGTTACACAAAAGATAGATAAAGTGTTAATCCATCCTATCTTAGGGATACCTATATTTTTATCTTTTATGTGGTTGCTTTTTCAATTAACATTTGAAATTGGTTCTATTCCAATGGATTATATAGATGCTTTTTTTGGTTACCTTGGAGATACTCTCGGTGCAACTATATCAAATGATGAACTTCGCTCTTTAGTTGTTGATGGTCTGATAGGTGGTGTGGGTGCTGTTGTTTTATTTGTACCTAATATTATGATTTTATATGTAGGGATTGCACTTCTTGAAAGTACTGGTTATATGAGTCGTGTTGCGTATCTTCTTGATGGATTTTTTCATAAATTTGGACTGCATGGACAAAGTTTTATACCATTAGTAACAGGTTTTGGTTGTTCAATCCCTGCTTATATGAGTGCTAGAATTTTAAAAAATGATAGAGATAGATTACTTACACTTTTTATCATTGGATTTATGAGTTGTGGTGCTAGACTTCCTGTATATGTTTTATTTGTAGGTGCATTTTTTGCTCCTGAAATGGCTGGAAATGTGTTATTTACTATCTATATGGGTGGTGCATTACTTGGTTTAGTTATGGCAAAAATTTTAAAACTAACAGTATTTAAAGGGGAGAGTGAACCTTTTGTAATGGAGATGCCAAAATACAGAATGCCATCTGTTATGCTTATTTGGCACACTGTAAAAACAAAAACATGGCTTTATCTTAAAAAGGCAGGTACATTTATTGCCGTAGCTTCTATGTTAGTATGGTTTGGAAGTAACTATCCAAAAAATTTAGAACTAACAGAAAAATATGAACAGATGATAGTAAAAACAGAGGATAAAAGTAAAAAGGTAGAATTAACAAATCAGCTCAATGAGGAGCTTTTAAAACAAAGTTATTTAGGGGAGATAGGACAAGCTATTGAACCATTATTTGAACCTTTAGGTATGGATTGGAAGATGGCAGTAGCTTTACAAACAGGTTTAGCTGCAAAAGAGGTTGTTGTTTCTACTTTAGGTGTTTTATATTCACTTGGTGATGAGGTAGATGAAGAAAGTAGTTCTCTTATACAAAGATTACAAGAAGATATCCCCTTTGCATCAGCAGTAGCATTTATCATTATAATGATGATTTATCTTCCTTGTTTAGCTGCAACTATTGTATTTGCTAAAGAAGCAGGAGGTAAAAAATATGCTCTATATCTTTTTATCTTTACATCAACTGTTGCTTATCTACTAGCATTTATTGGTTATCATTTGGCTCTTTAAATAACTAATCTTTATCAATCAATATTTTGAATAATATTGGTTGATATTTTTTATCATATAGAAAATATTCTATTTCCTTATTAACATTACCTTATTATAAGAATAATTACTATAAACTCATTTTTATGAAAAAAGAAAACGTTGTAGCAAAGAAAAAGTTCGGTCAAAATTTTTTAAAAGATGAAGGCGTTTTAAGAAAGATCGTCGAAGCGATGCCCAAAAACGATAATAAAATCGTAGAGATTGGACCTGGCTTAGGTGATTTAACTAAATTTTTAGTTGATGTCAAAAGTGTAGAAGCTTTTGAGGTAGATACCGATTTGTGTAAACTATTACAAAATGAATTTAAAGAAGAGATTGCTACCGAGCGACTACATATAAATTGTGGTGATGTTTTGAACGCTTGGCAGAGTTCTTTAGTTGATGAGCCGTATGATTTAGTAGCTAACTTGCCCTATTATATTGCAACAAATATCATCCTAAAAGCACTCGCAGATCCTATGTGTAAAAATATTCTAGTAATGGTTCAACTTGAAGTAGCAGAAAAATTTTGTGCTGATTCTGGTGATAAAGTATTTGGTTCTTTGGGAATTATAACTCAAAGTGTAGGAAAGGCTCATATAGTCGTAAAAGTTCCTCCAACTGCTTTTGACCCTCAACCAAAAATAGACTCTGCTGTTTTTCTCATACAAAAAAGTACAGATAGAAGTGATAAGAGTTTTGAAGATATGCTACGATTAGCATTTACACAACCACGCAAAACTCTTATGAAGAATCTCAGTGCAAAATATGAAAAAACTATGCTTCAAGATGTTTTTCTTGAACTTGGATTTATAGCAACTATTCGTCCTCATCAAGTCGCAACCGATAACTATCACCAACTCTATAAAAAAATAACAGGGAGTTTGGATGGCAGAAGAGAATCAAGGGACTGAAGAAAAAAGCAGACCTCAAACAGAAAGTAAACCAAAGACAAACAACAATAGAAGACCGAACAATAACCGTAAACCTAATCAAAATAGACCAGCTGGTAATAAACCTAACCCAAATAAAAACAAAAATCGTAATCGACATAAAAGACAAGCTACACCTGTTGATGAAAATTTAAAATCTTTTGTTCTTAAAAATCAAGAGGGTCATAAACAGAGACTCAATCCTCACTATAAACTAGACCTAAACTCTAATGCAAAAATTCGAATAACTCCACTTGGTGGACTTGGTGAAATTGGTGGAAACATCACTGTTTTTGAAACTGAAAAAGAGGCAATTTTAGTTGATGTTGGTATGAGTTTTCCAGATGAAGATATGCACGGTGTTGATATTTTAGTACCAAATTTTACATATATTCGTGAGATTAGACATAAGATAGTTGCTGTTATTATTACTCATGCTCATGAAGACCATATCGGGGCTATGCCTTATCTTTATAAAGAGATGCAATTTCCAATATATGCAACACCATTACCACTTGCTATGATTGGAAATAAGTTTGATGAGCATCATATTAAAGAAGCACGTCGTCATTTTAATCCTATTGAAAAAAGAAAACTGTATGAGATAGGAAATGATTTTAAAGTAGAGTGGATGCACATGACGCACTCTATCTTAGATAGCTCCTCTTTAGCTATTACAACAGATGCTGGAACTGTTATCCATACAGGTGACTTTAAGATAGACCATACTCCAGTTGATGGATATACGGCTGATTTACACCGTTTAGCTTATTATGGAGATAAAGGTGTTCTTTGTCTTTTAAGTGATTCGACAAACTCACATAATCCACTAGCAACAGGTTCAGAACTAAGTGTCGCTCCTGCATTAGATAGAATTTTTGCAAAAGCGGAAGGACGTGTTCTTCTTTCAACATTTAGTTCAAATATTCACCGTGTACAACAAGCTATTCAATATGGTTTAAAGTATGGTCGTAAAATCTGTGTTATCGGTCGTTCAATGGAACGTAATATTGAGATAGCTATGCAGTATGACTATGTAAGATTTCCTAAAAATATCTTTGTAGATGCAGATGAAATTTCTAGTATGAATGATAAAGATGTTCTTATAGTAACAACAGGTTCTCAAGGAGAGCCAAATTCAGCACTTTTTAGAATGTCAATAGGTGAACATAGACATATAAAAATCAAACCAACAGACCTAATAGTTCTTTCCTCACGTGCTATTCCTGGTAATGAAGGTTCTATATCTGGAATGTTAAACCATCTGCAACGTGCAGGTGCAAAAGTAGCGATGGATAAAGATATTCATGTCTCTGGTCATGCTTCTATTGAGGAGCAAAAACTTATGTTACGTCTTGTAAATCCTAAGTTCTTTTTACCTGTTCATGGTGAGTATAATCATGTTATGAAACATAAAGAGACAGGTATGATGTGTGGTGTTCCTGAAAGAAATATTTTACTTATGATAGATGGTGAGCAGATAGAGGTTGCACCTAAATTTATGAGAAAAGTTAAAACTGTTAAAACAGGTAAAACATATATAGATAACCAAAATAATCATCAAATAGAGGATGATATAGTTCTTGACCGTCAAAAACTTGCATCAGATGGAATTGTGATGATAGTAGCTCAAGTAGATGGACAACACTCAAAAATGACAGCTAAACCTAAAGTTACAACATTTGGTATCGTAGCAAATAAGCAAGATAAAGCTTTTGCGAAAGAGATGGAAGATGTTTTAGAGCATTTCTTACTACATCTTAAAGATGGTATGCTTGAAAATACTCGTGCTTTAGAGAATGATCTACGTCAAATCGTTAGAAAACATATTTATAGAAAAATGAAAAAATATCCACTTATTGTTCCTCACGTTTTAGTATCTTAACAAAACTTCCGTGCTTTGCACGGAGTTTTCTTCTCTTACCCTATTTTAGAATCGATAATATTTTGAATAACAGATGCTATAAGAGTATCTCTAGCCTCAACAGATGTCCATGCTATATGTGGAGTTATGTACAATCTATCGCTATTTTTAACGCTTAATAATGGATGATTTTTTTCCATAGGCTCTTTTGTTAAAACATCTAAACCAAACATCATATTTTTTTCATCAACAATCTTTGCCACAGCTTCTTCATTTATAATTCCACCTCTCCCAAGATTTAAGATGGTAACACCCTCTTTACACTCTAATAACTCTTTATAATCAAGTAAATTTTCTGTTTGTGCATTTAAAGGTGCATGAATAGAGATAATATCGCAAGAGTTAAGCATCTTCTCTAATGTTACCTGTTTAAAATCAGTTGTAGAGTTCTTTCCACTTGTTGAAAAGTAACAAACCTCAGCACCAAATGCCGTAGCGATATTTGCTACACCTCTACCGATAGCACCAAGTCCTATAACTCCCCATTTTTTCCCTTTTATCTCAAAAAATGGTTGAGATACATCTGTAAATATAGGTGACTGAGAATAAGTTCCACTCTTTACAACCTCATCATAATATTTAGAGTGTCCTAAAAGATAAAAGAGCATAGAAAAGGTGTGTTGAATCACTGACTGAGTTGAGTATCCAGCTACATTTTTTACCTCTATTCCTCTTTGTTTTGCAGAATCTAAATCAACATTATTCATTCCAGTAGCTGCAACACATATAAGCTTTAACTGTGAAGTGTTTTGCATAATTGAATCTGTTATAACCACTTTATTTGTAACAATTACATCTGCATCTATAACTCTTTCTTCTACTTCATCAGCTGATGTTGTTTGATATACTTTTACATCTCCTAAACTATCAAATGCACTTAAATCTGTTTCGCCAAAAGTTAAGGCATCTAGTAATACTATTTTCATCTTTTTTCCTTTAAGTCCTCTATTCTTTAATCTCTGTTATACTATTTTATCATATTTAAAGGTTTAATAATGGGTGCAAGAGAATATTTAGAATATTATACATATGAAGATTATCAAAATTGGGAAGGGGATTGGGAACTTATAGATGGTTCTCCCTATGCGATGAGTCCAAAACCGATGATAAAACATCAAAGAGTTTCTGGGCGTATATTTAGCCAACTTGATACACATAGTTGTGAAAAATGTATGGTAGCGATGGAGATAGATTATAAAGTATCAAATGATACTGTTGTTTCTCCTGATGTTTTATTTGCTTGTGGGGATGATTTGGGAGATAAATATCTTAAAAAAACTCCTGAGATAGTATTTGAGATTTTAAGCCCCTCAACACAAAGAAAAGATAGAAATGAGAAATACCACCTTTATGAGAGTGAAGGGATTAAATACTATGTAATAGTAGATTCTCAAACTAAAATAGCTGAAATCTATATTTTGAAAAATAGTAAATATGAGTTAGCCTTAAAAATTAGCGAAAATAACTTTCTTTTTGAGATGAATAGATGTAATGTTGAATTTAATTTTGGAGAGATTTGGGTTTAATATGGATATCGGATTTACAATTAAAAAATTTATAACATTTTTTATAGAACCATTTGGACTTATTATAACTCTGCTTCTCATAGGAGTATATTTTCTATTTACAAAAAAAGAGCTGTATTCAAAAATATTTCTCTCTTTAGGAGTAACTCTATTATTAGTTCTCTCTTATGCACCATTTTCAAACCTTTTAATAACAAATTTAGAAAAAAACTATCCAAAATATAACTATAAACATACTATAAAATATATTCATGTTCTAGGTTGTGGACAAAATGATGATAAAACACAACCTCTCTCCTCTCAGTTAGCTGATTGTAGTATAAAAAGGGTTATTGAGGGGATTATGATATATAACAAAACTCCTCATGCTAAACTTATCTTCACAGGTTACAAAGGAAAAACTTCTATCTCTTCGGCAGAGATAAACAAAAAATTTGCCATAGAGTTAGGGGTAAAAGAGAAAGATATTATAACAAGTGCAAAACCAAAAGATACAGCTCAAGAGGCAGATTTTACAAAAAATATTGTCAAACAAGAGCCATTTGTATTGGTCACTTCAGCTACTCATATGCCAAGAGCTATGAAACTTTTTCTATCAAGAGGAATGCACCCTATTCCAGCTCCTACACTCTTTTATAAACGAGATATTAAAACATATTTTGAGTTACCAAGTATAAAAAATTTGGAAAATTCACGCATAGCTATTCATGAGTATTTGGGTATGTTGTGGAATATTGGAACAGTAATTGCTTTATATTAAATATACAAAGAGTTTAGGTATTTAGCAAAATTTAACATAAAGACCTAATCTTTACTCAGTAGTTATTTACTCGCTATTTGATAAAATTACGTGATTTGGTTAAAGAATTATTTTTAAGTGCCGATATTAGTCTAAATTTAAAGGATGAAAAATGAAAAAAGTTAGTTTTATTATAGCTGGTTTAGTTTCACTATTATTAGTAGGATGTGGTGGGAGTGAAGGAAATGTTGCAAGTGCTGGTGATGATTCTACACCATCAACAGTTGTAGGTGGAACACCATCAACAGGTGTTGTTAGTTTAAATAGTGCAAATAATGCAGCTATTCAAGATGGACTACCTTCAATTCCAGATATTCCTAACGAATAATATGTTGGAAACTAGTGTATAGTGTTTAGAATGAAAAATTTCATTCTTGTGTTCTTTGTAATTATTGGTTTTACTGGATGTGGAGTTGAAACAGATTCTAGTAGTAAAACTGTAAACACTACTGCAACAGAGGGTAACCCCGATAATAACAATAC
>Ga0256837_1000982_pt1 | contig 20975 bp, 14 predicted proteins | sample 4562384metaG_FD_185976 | JGI IMG/M metagenome (GOLD analysis project Ga0256837, IMG submission 185976) | Hydrothermal vent microbial communities from Guaymas Basin, Mexico - 4561-384 | ecosystem: Environmental > Aquatic > Marine > Hydrothermal vents | place: Mexico: Guaymas Basin | collected...
AGGTGTAGTAACAGCAAGTGTTACAAGTGACACTGCAGCAAATTTAAATACAAATCTAAGTAATGCAACTGAGAATGATGCCTTAACATTAACTGTAGCTGATGCAGCAACAGATGCAGCAGATTTAGTAGGATTAAATGCAAAAACAAATCAAGTAATAGATGTAAGTGCAATAACTTCAACAATAAATGGAGATATAAGTGAATTACTAGATATCTATGATACAAATTCAGCTCAGTATAATGGACTTGGAAATGAAGATGTAGAAGTAGATGATACAGCAAGTGCTAGTGATGCTAATACTTTAATGGGAGCAACAAGCGGAGTAGTAACAGCGACAGTAACAGCAAGTGGAAGTGTAGCAGATTTAAATACGGCACTTTCAAATGCAGGAGGTAATCATGATGCCTTGAGTATGACATTGGATGCAACAAGTGCAAGTGCAATTGATCTAAATACTTTAGATGATAAAACATCTGTGAATATAGATGCATCAAGTATAACAGATATAACAAGTAGTGCAATAACAGATGTACAAACACTAGTAACAAATTCAACAAGTGCAGGTATAGATAGTGATTGGAATGTAGTAATTTCAGATACAACACTTAGTGCAGCAGATGTAGATGATGTAAATGATGGAACAAGTGGAACAATAAATATAAACAATGCTTCAACTATCAATGGAACAACTGCAGATATGTTAAAAATAGTAAATAATGATGGAGCAACATTTACAACAGCGGGTGATTATGCAACAACTTTAAGTGATGAAGCTAGTGCAACAGATACAAATACAATTTTAGGGGATACAACAGGTGTAGTAACAGCAAGTGTTACAAGTGACACTGCAGCAAATTTAAATACAAATCTAAGTAATGCAACTGAGAATGATGCCTTAACATTAACTGTAGCTGATGCAGCAACAGATGCAGCAGATTTAACAACACTAGATAGTAAAACATCAGTTGATATTGATGTGTCTAGTGTAACAAGTATTAATGGAACTGTAACAGAAGTAAAAGCATTATATGATAACAGTGATAATTTTACAGGATTAGGAGATGAGGATATTACTATAAGTACAAGTGATTCATTTACTGGTTCAGATATACTAGATATAGATACATCAGGTGATTTAAATTTAGCAAGTGGAGATGATACAATTACTTTTGCTGATAAGGCAGAATTTGATAGTTTTATTGGACAATTTAGTGATATTAAAGATGATGGTGGTAGTGATACAATATCATTTGATGCAACAGCTGTTAGTGGGGACTTAGATTTTAGCAAATTAAGTGAATTTGAAAATTTAAATCTTTCAAGTGTGGCAGATGATATAACAATAAGTGGTGATGAATCATCAAATATAAATGGACTTGGTGGTGATGATGATTTTACACTTGATTTTTCAAATATAGATAACTTTGTAATAGATGGTGATAGTGGAACTGATAGTGTAAGTGTAGGTGGAACTACAAATGATATTGGATCAACAGATACAGAATTTGGACATGCTAATAGTTTTGATAATATTGAAACTTTAGATTTTACAAATCTTACACTTGATAGTGATGATACATCTACTGAATTTGAGATAACAGAAAGTCTAATAGAAGGTTGGACTGGAGCTGGGAATGATTTAACATTAAAATTAACAGATACAGATCAAGCTGATAGAATTAAATTTACAGATAAAGATGGTAAAGTATGGGATGGTAGTGATGTAGATCATACAGTTACTGATGGTACAACATATGAGATTGATAATGATGGAACAACGTTAACTATTGACTTAACATCATAGTATTGAAGGGATATAATGAATAATTTTAATGAACTTATAAGAGGTCGAAATGGGTATTGTTTATATAATAAAAATGATATATATATTGGAAAATCTTTAAAATATTATGGTGAATTTTCACAACTTGAAGCAGAAGTATTTAAACAAATATGTAAAAGTAATGATACCGTTATAGAAGTTGGTGCAAATATAGGAACGCATACCCAAATATTTTCTAAACTTGTTGGCAATAAAGGTGTTGTATTAGCTTATGAACCACAAAGAATTGTTTTTCAGACTTTATGTGCAAATATGGCACTAAATAGTATCACGAATGTTTATACATTTCAAGAAGCTTTGGGAAATGAAGAAAAATATATAAAAGTTCCAGATTTGAATTTTAAAAAACAAAATAATTTTGGAGGAGTTTCACTTGAAAAACAATTAAATGGAACACCCGTTAAACAAAGTAAATTAGATAATTTAGTAAATAAAATTAATAGATTGAGATTTATTAAAATTGACGTAGAAGGGATGGAAATAGATGTTTTAAAAGGTGCAAAGAACTTAATAAGTAAGTTTAAACCTATGATATATGTAGAAAATGATAGACAAGAAAAATCTAAAGAACTTATAGAGTTAATACAATCTTATGGATATGAGTTATATTGGCATTTGCCACCATTGTTTAATCCAAATAATTTTAAAAAAAATAAAAAAAATATATTTGGAAATATTGTATCTGTAAATATGCTTTGTGTACATAATGATAATAAATTTGTAATAAAAGGTTTAAAAAAAGTGGAAGACACATCTTTTCATCCTATGAAAAATAAGCAAAATAGTAAAAAAGATTTTAGATATTTTTATAATATAGCATTGCAATTTGAAAAACAAAAACAATATAGTAAAGCTATACAAGCATATAAAATGGCAATTAAATTAAATCCAAAATATACAAAAGCTATTAATAATCTTGCTATTTTATTCTATAATATAAAGATGTATGAACAAAGTGCAAAGATTTTTCAAGTAGCACTTGATATTGATCCAAATTTTATAGAAGTTTATTCAAATATGGGAGCAGCATTAAATAAAGCAAAAAAATACGATGAAGCTATAAAAGCTCTTGAAACAGCAATCCAAAAAAGTCCAAAACACGCTGGTGCATATACAAATCTTGGAAATGTTTATAATAAGTTATATGAATATAAAAAAGCTATAAAAATGCATGAAAAATCTATAAAACTTGATCCAAAAGGGTGTAATGCCTATAGTAATGTTGCAACTTCATATAAACAATTGGGACAAACACAAAAAGCAATACAAAACTACAAAAAAGCTATAGAGTTAAAACCAGACTTTGTCAATGCACATTTTGATTTGGCTACAGTGTATTTAAGTATAGAAAACTTTTTAGATGGATTTGAGCAATATGAATGGCGATTTAAAAAAGATGAGATGATTTCACATATTATAAAATATAAAGAGATATATACAAAGTCAAGATTTGATGGAACTCAAGATATTAAAAATAGAAAACTTCTTGTGCATAGTGAACAAGGATTTGGTGATAGTATTATGTTTGCTAGATTTGTTTCATCTATAAAACAAAGATATGGTTGTGAAGTTATTTTACAATGTAGAGATGAACTTAAAACTTTATTTGAAAACTCTATAGAAAATGTAGATTATTTTTATGCTAGAGGGGATGAAAAAACTCCAGATTTTGATTATCAAATATCTATGTTATCTTTGCCATATTTATATAAAATATCTGAAGCAAAGCAAATTGATTGTGGATATCCATACCTAAAGGCACAAGATGATGAAGATCTTAAAATCAAAAAAACAAAAGGGATGATTGATATTGGTATTTGTTGGAGTGCAAGTGTGACAGGGGAAAGTTATGATGGGAAAGTTTTTGATCTGAAATTTTTAGAGCCACTTATAAAGCATCCTAAAATAAATGTTTATTCACTTCAAGTAGGGGTTGAAAAAGAGGATATCAAAAAGTATGGTTATGAAGATGATATTATTGATTTAACTGATAAACTAACAGATTTTAATAAAACAGCGAGTTTGGTAAAACAGCTTGATTTAACAATAAGTTCAGATACATCTGTAGCTCATTTGTGTGCAGCTCTCGATCTTGAAGTTTGGGTTCCATTACAAAAAATACCAGATTGGAGATGGTTAAATAAAGGTGAAAAAACACCTTGGTATAATAGTGCAAAACTTTTTAGACAAAAAACAGCACGAGTGTGGGATGGAGTTTTTCAATCAATTTTTGCTAAACTAAGTAAACAATTTAAAATAAAAATAAAATAGGGTGATTTTTGAGTGAACAAATAGAACAAGATAGCTTTGATACTAAACAACATAGAGAACAATTTCCATTATTATTTGGATTAAAATATATTTTAGATTTTTATTTTGGAAATATTTCTTATGATACTATTTTAAATCTTGCACCAAAAAGTTCTCAAGGATTTAGTGATGAACTATTTATAGATGTAGCATCTGAAGTTGGTTTGACTGCTGTTTCTAAAGATATGAATATAAAAGATATTCAAAACCATTTTTTACCTTGTGTTATTATGGATAATCAAAATAATACTTTAATACTTTTAAAAAAATCAAGCAAGGAAATAGATGTATATGATCCAAAAGAGGATGAAAGAAAACAGTTAAAATATTCACAAATAAAAGATTTTACAAAAGCTATATTGATATTTAGAGATAGTAAAAAACAAGAACTTATAGATAATGAAACACATGAAAATTGGTTTTGGGGATCTATAAAAACTTTTTGGAGAAATTATATTGAAATAGGTGTATTAACTATTTTTATAAATTTATTTGCTTTGGCTGTACCACTTTTTACTATGAGTGTATATGATAGAGTCGTACCAAATAAAGCATATGATACACTTTTTGTATTAGCTGTTGGGGTTGTTATTATACTAATTTTTGATATATATTTTAAAAGTGTTAGAAATCATATTATTGAAAAAGTTGGTAAGAAGCTAGGAGTTCATCTTGAAGAAGAACTTATGAAAAGAATGCTAACTTTAGAATCTCAATATGATTCTATGCTTGTTGGAACAAAAGCAAATCTTTTTAGAGAATTGAATCAAGTAAGAGATTTTTTTGCTACTAAATCTATAGTACAAGTAATTGATTTACCATTTTTCTTTATATCTGTAACTGTTATATTTATAATTTCTCCTATGGTAGCATTGGTTCCTATTGGAGTTGCTATATTTATTTTATTATTCAATATTGCTATGCAAATACCTATTTCAAATCTTAGTAAACAAAATATACAAAATACTCAACAAAAGCATAGTTATTTAGTAGAAACACTTCAAGGAAGTGAGATAATCAAACTATCAACTGCAAGTTCAACTAAACTTTTTGATTGGAGAAATATTGTTGCTATTACAAATAATATTGCACATAAAATAAATGCTCTAAATGCTTTTTCTGTAAATTTATCTCAAACTGTAGTTCAGCTTGTAACAATGCTTGTAATTGTAGTAGGTGTATTTGAAATAGGTGAAAAGAATTTAAGTGTAGGTGGTTTGATTGCTGTTACAATTTTAGCAAGTAGAGCTATGGTACCTGTGATTCAAACATCTATGATGGTAATACGATTTAAAGAAGTTAAAGAATCATTAGCATCATTAAATGATTTCTGGAAAATGCCATTAGAAAATAGTAAAAAAATTGAAGTTGGTATTGGAAAGCTAAAAGGGGATATTGAGTTTAAAGATGTAAGTTATTATTATAATAATAGTAAATATCCTTCACTTCAAGATTGTACATTACATATAAAAGCAGGGGAGAAAGTAGGAATTATTGGCCAAACTGGATCTGGTAAAACTACCTTTTTAAGACTTTTAACGGCGCTTGCTACTCCTACAAAAGGAAGTATTTTTATAGATGGGCATGATATTAGTACTATTCATCCTGTAGAGTTAAGACAAAATATTGGTGTTATGACTCAAGAGCCATTTTTATTTTCTGGAACATTAAAAGAAAATATAGAGCTATCTCATCCTATAAGTAAAGAGAAAATGATGGAGATTATAAAACTTACAGGACTTGATGATTTAGTGAAAAAATCAGGGCAAGGAGATGGGCTTCAAGTTGGAGAAGGTGGTATGAATCTATCAATTGGTCAAAGACATTTAGTTGCACTTGCCCGGGCAATTTTAAGTAATCCCCCTATGTTGATACTTGATGAACCTACAACAGGACTTGATGTAGGACTTGAAAATACTCTTATAAAACATATGAATCAGATAATAAAAGATAAAACATTAATAGTAATTACACATAGATTTGCTGCACTAGATCTAGTAGATAGAGTGATTGTACTTAATAATGGAAAAATAGTAGCAGATGGACCAAAAGATAAAGTTCTAGCTGCATTAGGTCAAAAGAAGGTATAGTATATGAGTAAAAAATTATTTGAAGATGAAAACTGGAACTATTATTATACTGTCGTACCTATGATGCTATTTTTTATAATATTTTTAACATGGGCAGCAAATAGTGAAGTTGATGAAGTGGTAAAAGGTGTAGGTAAAGTAGTACCATCTAGTCAGACTAAAATTGTACAAAATTTTGAGGGTGGTATTGTTGAGTCTATTTTAGTAAAAGAGGGTGATAGTGTAAAAAAAGGACAGGTTTTATATATATTATCAAATAAACTTTTTTCATCAGATTTAAAAAGTAAAGAGCTTGAGCTTATGTCATTTAAGGCTAGTTTATTACGATTACAAACAACAATAGATGGTAAAAAGACTTTAGAATTTCCAAAAGAATATAAAGAAAAAATTCCAAGAATTATTCAAAATGAAAAGTTAATTTTTCAAGAAGACAGAGATAATACACAAAGAAAAATAGATATATCAAAAGATCAAGTAAATCAAAAAAAGTATAAACTAGCAGAAGCTAGAAGTAAATATAAAAATTTAAATATTGAATACAAATTAGCATTAGAAAATATGAAAATACAAGAAAAACTGTATAGAAAAAATGTAATATCAAAAAAAGAGTATTTAAGTGAGATATCAAAAAAACAAAATCTTGTAACTAGACTTGATGAGATTAGAAATTCAATACCAATTATAAAAGAAGAGTTAAAAGAAGCTCAACGAAAAGTTAATACAGTAAAATCTGAATTAAAATCAAAAATGTTAAATAAATATTCAACCCTAAAAGTTGAGATGAATAAGCTAGAAGAGTCTATAAAAGGAAATAATGATAGAGAACTAAGAAGATCTGTAACTTCTCCTGTCAATGGGGTAGTAAATAAGATGTATTTTAATACTGTGGGAGGGATAGTAAGAGCTGGAGATAATATGGCTCAAATAACACCTATTGAAGATTCTTTGACTATTGAAGCAAAAATAAAAACTTCAGATAGAGCTTTTGTATGGAGTGGACAAAAAGTAAGTATTGAGATAACTGCATATGATTTTTCAAAATATGGATTACTGGAAGGAAAAATTATTTCTATATCTTCAGATAGTTTTGAAGAAAAAAATGGTGCGAGTTATTATTTAGTAAAAGTTAAAGCAAATGACTTCCAATTTGCACCAGATCTTCCAATTTTACCTGGGATGGTTGCAAATATTAATATTTTAACAGGTAAAAAAACAATTTTACAATATATCTTAAAACCATTAAAGGATATAAGAAGAAATGCACTGGTTGAACAGTAAGTGTAATAAAATAGTAATAAAAAGTAAAATATTGTAAAAATAAATATCAATAATAAGATTATTTAATAATAATAACATATTAATTATAGTAAAATGAATAGATTTTTGTATAAGGATATTTATGTTTAGCTTAGTTAAATGGTTAAAAGGTTTTATTTCAAACTTAAAAAAGAAAAAAGGTCTTTGGTTTACACTTCTTACTTTACTGTCAATTGCTGGAATATCTTTATCTTTATTTTTATTGACAAGTATGACACAAAATGTTGCAAAAGATGTGTATGTAAATATGTCAAAGAGTTATAAAACTACATTAAATAATAGAATTGCAAACAAAGAAGAGATGTATCTGCGAACTTCTATTGCTGTTGTATCTGATAATACACTTTTAAATGCGATGTCTCAAAATGATATAGTTACTGTTGATACAATGCTAAAATCATACAATGAGAATTTTATAAAAAGTGGATTTAAAGATATTAAATTTGCATTTTATTCTGCATCAAATCAATTAAATCAATATAGAAGTACCGTAAATGCAGTATTAGGAACAAAAAATAGACTATTTGGTCTTGAGGTTCTTAGTGATGGAGTATTTATTCAATTATTGGAGCCTATTTACGAAAAAGATAAATTTTTAGGTGTACTAGAAATACGAGAACCGATTACTTCAATGAAAAACTACTATAAGATTAACAATCAAATATTTGTATTTGCACTAGATAAAAAAATGATAAAAAGACTTTCAATAAAAGCAAAACAAAATAAATATGAGGATCTGTTTGATGATCTTAAAGTACAAGTAGCTTCTTATGATGGAAAATTTGTAAGTAGTATTTTAAAAGATGGTGAAGAAGAATTTAAAAAATTCAAAAAAGTGGGATATATAGTAGATGATGCATATTATAAAACATATGCAAAAGTATCTGATATAAATGGTGTAGATATTGGTGTGTTTATAGTTGGAGAAAGAATTGAAGGAAGTGGAGCTTTTGTAAATGTTGTAGATAATATGACAAAACAAGTTACAACAGTTGCTCTTGGTTTAGTTATCTCTATTTTACTATTTATGTTTTAAGGAATATTGATGCGTCGAGTAAAGATACTTAAAATATATGTAGTTTTTATACTATTTGTTCTCTTCTTAGTTTATGCAAATATAGATTTAATTGCCTCATTTTTTATGGCAACACTTACATTTAATATTGCAATTTTAACTATGTTTACAATTGGTTTAATTGTTTTATATCAATCAGCAATTAGACTTACTATGCTTGCAGGTACTTTTGGAATTCTTGCGTACAAAAAAGGTAAAGATTTAGAATTTTATCTACAAGGTATTACAGATATTATGCCTGCATATATTGCTCATATGTTTAATAGAAGAGCTAAAAAAGGGGTATTGTATTTTACTCAAGATGAAGCAAAAAATGTAACTGAATGGCTTGATGAACAGTTTTTTAATCAAAAAGGATATACAACATTTTTCGTTGGAACTTCTTTGATGCTTGGACTTTTTGGTACATTTACAGGTCTTTTAGTAGCCATTGATCAAATGGGCGCTATTATTTTATCATTTGGTGGAGATGATATTGATCTTGGTGAAGTTATGACAAGTTTTGCTGGACCACTTGGTGGTATGTCTATTGGTTTTGCATCTTCACTATTTGGAGTTGCATCAGCAATTATTTTAAATGTATTACAATATTTACTAACAAGAAATCAAGCAAGTTTTCTACATGATGTAGAAGATTGGTTAAAAGGTAAAGTTATAGATTCTCAATCAAAAGATGTAATTCAAGAAATAGCAACAAGATCACCAAATGGTGAGTTTGAACAAGGTTCTGGAAATATGTCTAGTGGTGGTGATATAAATACAGGATTTTTAGATGTATTTATAAATACTATGGGTGACTTTACACAAAAACTAGAAGAATCAAATAGATCAACACAAGAGATGTTTAGTACAATGATTTCAAATGTAGATAATAATACAAAATCAATAGATAACGAATCTGTACTTTTAGAAAATATGTTAACTACCCTAAAAGAGTTAAATGTAAATCAATATTCAAATATCAATATTATGGAGGAATCTTTACAAGAGATATCAAATGTAATTTTGGCTGAACATAAAACAATGAAACAAAGTTTAAAATTGCAAGAAGAATATAATCAAAACTTAGTAGATATTGTGCAAAGAATGAATAATAGAATAGAACAATTAGAAAATCAAAAATAGATGATTGAGAATTTAGGATAGTTTATGGCAAATAGATGTGAAGAAGAGTTTAATCCATGGCCATCATTTGTGGATATATTCTCTTCTGTAATTTTAGTTATGCTTTTATTTTTATTGGTATTGCTTGTAAATTTAGGTTACTATGCACAATTTAAATATAAAGTTTCATATACTGGATCAATCTCATCAAATGAGTTGCAAACTCAAAGTGCAAGTAAAACCACTGTTGACACAACTATAAAAAAGAAAGTTGAAGCAAAAAAAACACAACAAGAGAAAAAAATTGTTGAGATGAAAAAGCAGATACAAAAATTAAAACAAAAAATACAAAAAGATAAAGTTGTAATACAAAATAAAAATAGAACACTTGAATCTGCTGGACTTGATATTGCTAAAAAAACAGATGAAAATAGAGATACAAAACAAAAAGTTGTTCAAACTGATAATTATTTTATAGTTACATTTAAAGGAAGTGAGCTGTTTATTGATGATGCTATTATTAAAAAAATAAAAGTATTTATTAAAAACTTTCAAAAAAGAGCTGGAGCAAATAAAAAAGTATATATATCTGCATTTGATCCTAAAAATCAAGTTAGTGCAACTATTGCTAAACAAATTTCATTAAGTAGATCTATTGGAACAAGAAACTTGATTCGTAAACTTGGATTTAATAAAAAAGATGTACGAATAGATTTAAGAGATAAAACGAAAATAAAAGAAAATATTGATAGAACAAATGGATATTTAGTTATAAAGGTAAAAAAATAGATGAAAAGTTATAATATTTTTATAAAACTTATTATTGCTCTTATATTTATATGCAATAGCCTATATGCTATGAAAGAAGATGTTTCATTAAAAGATAAAAAAGATATATTAAATGCCAATCCAAAATTATTTAAACAAAAAAATATTGATATTGTTACAAAAAAAATAAAACAAAGTGATGAAGTTAGCTCAAAATCAGTTAAAAAGTTATTAGAAAAGTTTATGGCTAAATCAGATATTGATATTAGCAAATATGATAAAGTTACATTAAAAGATGCAGTGTATGAAGCAGTGTCATATAGTGATAATATAAAAGCTCAAAGAGAAAAGGTAATTCAAGCACAGCTTAATTATGATGATGCCGTGGCACAATACTCTCCAACACTAGACGCTAAATATGAAAAAAAGAAAACAAGAACAACACCATCTGGAGAAGATGGAATAAAATACAAACATTATACAGATGAGAGTTATAAATTTACCTTTAGACAAAATATATTTTCAGGTGGACAAACTCACTGGAATATAAAAAGTTTAGAACAAGTTTTACAATTAGAAAAAAATAAATATAGAATCACTTTACAAAAAGAGATTGCAAAAGCTATAAAAGCATATTTTGATGTGGTTTTTAATAAAAAAACTGTTGAAGTAAATGAAAGAAATATGAAATTACTAGAAAAAATTCTAGAGATTGTTAATATAAAATATGAAAGTGGTGCAGTTTCAATTGGTGATCTTACTTCAGTAAAAGCAAGTGTTGCAAATGCAAAAGGGAAGCTTCTAAAAGTCAAATCAAAACTTGCTGAAGCCCTAAAATATTATGAATATATAGTTGGTATAAAATTTTCTAAAACATTACCTTATGAAAAAGATTTTGATATACAAGTTGGAGATTTTGATTCATTGTATCAGCGAGCATTACAAAATAATCCAAATTTAAAAAATTATGATTTTAATATGAAAGCACAAACATATAAAGTAAAAGGTTCACAAGGTAAATTTATGCCTAAAGTTGACTTTGAAGCTGGATATGAAAATATTATGCAAGCTGATGGACAAATAGGTGATGTGTATAATAGAACGGCTGGATTTAAAGTTACATATAATATATTTAATGGTGGCAAAGATAAAAATGCAATATTGCGAAACTATAGTAATTTAAGAGGTTTAAAATATAAACTTCAAGAGGAAAAGAAAAAACTTAAATGGAATTTATCCAAGCTACATACTTCGGTATCAACTGTAAAAGATGTACTTCAATCAACTTATTCAGAGGTTAATTCTTCAAGACAGATGGTAAAATCTTATTGGGAAGGTTTTAATCTTGGAGAACAAGATTTAGCTACACTTCTTCAAGGTCAAAGACAATTAAATACAGCAGAGAAAGATTATGTAAAATTTAAAAGTAGTATTGTAAAAGATTTTTTCACAATTTTAGAATATACTGGAGACTTAATTCCATATTTTGGACTTGATCCTGATAATAAAAAATTTATAGATTTTACAAATAGTACATATGCGTATAATAACTATACTATCAATTTAGATGAACTACCTAAAGAAGACAATTTAAAAGATTTAAAGATTGAAAAAGATATTAAGAAAGAGCAAAAAGTAAAAGATGAAAAAAAGATTCAAGTAAATAATGATTTACTTGTTTTTGCTAATAAATTTCAAAATGCATCACAAGATAAATATACTATTGTAATTAATCCATTTGATACAATATATGGGGCAATAGATTTTGCAAAAAGATATAAAATTCAAAATGAGTATTTAATCTTTGATAAACTTAATGGATATAATCATCAAACAAATATAGCATATGGTATTTTTGATAACAAAGAAAAATCTTTAGAAGTTTTAAATAATATGAAAAAAGAGGATAATTTAACTTATAAAAGTAAACCAATTAAAGAGATACAAGATGCATATAAAGCTTATTTAGATGGACTTAAAGTTGTAATACCAAAAACAAAACCAGAAGTAAAAATAGTAAAAAAATATATAAATATAGTAAAACTAAAAAAACCAATTGAGTATGAAACTAATCTTGAATTTAAAAGTGAATTTCTTGAAGCAAATCCATCATCATATAGTATAAATATTGGTTCATTTAGAACTATGAAAAGTGCTGTAGAGTTTGCAAGAGAAGAACAAATAGATAATGAAACATTTTTATTTAGATACGGTGATGCTAGACTTGTTAAGATGATGTACGGAATTTTTGATACTTATTCATATGCAAATGATGCACTTAAAAATTTAAGCAATATCAATAAAGCATACCATCCAATTATTGAAACAGTTGGATTAAATCAAAAGTTATATAATAAGAATATTGAATTAAATATCAAAGAAGAACCACAATATGAGCTAATTGATGAAAAGAAAAATAAAAAAACTAAGAAAATAGATAAAAAAACAACAAAAAAAGTACAAAAGAAGATTGTGCCTAATATTGATAAATTAGATGAAATAACTGAAAATACAGAAAATGAAAAGATTGAAACCCCTAAAGTAATTGAACCAAAACTAGCAAAAAGTATTGAGATAAAATCTATAAATCAACCTTTACAAAAAAGTGTGGAAGTAGAAGAAAAAACTGAAAAGTTAGATAATTTTAAAGAAAAGCTTATGAATGCACCAAGTGATTATTATACTATAAACCTTACATCTTTACCTTCAATGTCTCTTGCTAAAAAGTTTCAAAAACTAAATAAGATTGAAGATAAAAGTATAATTGCAAATATTGATAACCAATATTTTAAAGTATATTATGGGGTATATAAAAATAAAAAACAAACTCTAAAAGAGCTTGAACTCTTAGGTGATAAATTAAAGAAAAATCATCCGTTTATAAAAAAAATATATAGAGTTCAAGCACTATTTAATGATAAGCAAATAAGAAAACAAGAGATAGTAAATCAAGAAATTGTAAAACAAGAAATAAAAAAAGAGATGAAACCTGATGTAAAGAAACCTAAAATCATAGTTACTAAAATTATAAATAATGATATTTTACTAGAAGATGAGGAGAATCAAAAATTATTTGATGCTATGTTTTTATCGGCACCAAAAGATTACTATACTATAAATCTTTCATCTTTCCCTTCTCTAAAATTAGCTAGAAAATTTATAAAATTAAATAAACTAGAAAATAAAAGTATTGCAATTTTAACTAAAAATGATTATGCCTTTGTATATTATGGTATTTATTCTTCAAGAGAAGATGCTTTGAAAAACTATAAATCTTTAAATAAAAAGCTATTAAAAAATAAACCATTTTTAAATAAAATTAAAAAAGCACAAAATAGATATGAAGTATATATGAAACCAAAAGTAATAGGTTCTTTATAATATGAAAACTATTATAAAATATTTTCTCGTATTGACTATTATATTTGTGGGTTTATTCACCTTTGTAATAAATCAATTTTTTTTAAGTATCAAATCAAATATTATAGATGATTATAGTAGTAATATTGATGTTACGGTTAAATATAGTAATACTCAGCTTACAAATCTAATGATTGAAAATAGACATAATGATATAATTTTATTTATAGATAAACTTATTAAACAAGATAAATTTTATAGTATTGAGTTAGTGTATGATAGAATGATTTTTACTAAAAATAGTCTATTATTAAATACTCAAAATTTCAAAGATAAAAACTGGTCAATAGATGGGGTATCAGTTGATGCTAGTTATGGACTTATTCACAAAATAGCAAATACTCAATATTATGAGTATATGCCAATAAAAAAGCGTTCAGATATTAGTATTGTAAATATAAAATATCAAGCATTTAATGAATATGATATTAAAAATTTATTAGCAACTCTAAACTTTTCAAAATATTTTCAACAAAATAAAAATAATATTCAATCAAACATACCTAACTTTTTATACAAATATTTTAAAGTTACTATAAATGATATAAATCAAAAATTATCAATAAATAATTATCATTTTGGAACAATTTTATATAAACCAAATACAATAAAATTAGAAAATGAGATTTACAATATATTTGTTAAATTATTGATATTATGCTTATTGTTGTTTTTCCCTATTACTTTATTTATATTATGGTATTTTTCTAATAAACAGAAAAAATATTTTTTAGATCCTTTGGATGAAGTTAATTTATATCTAGATAATATTGAGCATAATAAATATATAAAATTAGATAAAGAGTATGAAAATGAACAAATAAATAGTCTTGTAAAACATATTGATACTTTATCATCAAAAGTTGCAAAATCCATAAATGAATTAAATATGAATAAACAAGTATTAGAATTAAAATTATCTTCAGATTCTATTACAGGGCTTCCTAATCAAAATCGTTTTGAATTAGATATAAAACGGATGTTTATTTCTAGTTTAGATGGTTTTGTTATGTTAATAAAAATTGATAACTTGACAAAAATATCTAAAGAAAATAGTAGCTTTTTTACTAATGCTTATATTAAAGAAGTAGCATATACTTTAAAAAATATTGTTGATACTTTAAAGCAATATGATTTGACATTATATAGATTTCATGGTTCTGAGTTTGCTTTAATTGCAAAAAAAGTAGAACAAAATGATGTTAATTTTATTTGTACACAATTAACCAATAAGTTAGAAGTGCAAATACCACAAAAATATAAGATTATAGAAAATATGATAAATATAGGTATAACACCATTTGATAAATATGGAACGATGGATTCAATTATGGATTTAGCACAAGAAGCACATAGCATTGCATATGAAAAACCAGGAAATGCATTTCATATCATAGATTTTAAGCCTCTAGAGTTAAAATATAATAGATTAGAAGATGAAATATTAAAAATTATAGATGAAGGAAATTTTAATATCGATCTTAAATATGATACTTATTCATTTGATGATAATACATTATTGATGCAAGAAGTTATTCCTAAATTAACTGATCATAATGGAGATCCTATAGCAATTGGGTCATTTGTAGCTATTGCACAAAGTATTCATAAGATAGTTGAATTTGATATATTAAATATTAAGAAGTCTATAGAATATATACATGAGAAAGATATTAAACACGCCTTGGTAATTAATTTATCTATAGAAACAATAAGTAGTGCTAAATTTATTAATTGGTTAATAAAAGAGCTAGATAGGGATGCAAAAATCCATAATAAACTTATTTTTAGTATAACTTCATATGCTGCATCTATTCATAAGGTTAGATTTAAATCATTTGTAAATCAAGTAAAAGATCTGGATGTAGAAATGTTGATTAAGAGATATAATCCAAATGAGTTTACATTTGATGATCTTGAAAACTTACCTATAGATTATATTAGAATTCATCAAGATTATACTATGGGTATGTTGCATGATACAATTAAAAAGCATAGAGTTAAAGATATAATTATATTTGCAGAATTAAATGATATAAAAATATTATGTGATAGTATTAGTAATGAAGAAGAATATAAATACTTAGATAGATTGGGTGCTTATGGTACAAGTAGATAAAGGAAAGTTATGTTGAAATATTTATTATTAGTTAGTATTTTTATTTTTACTGGATGTGTAAATAATAATAGTTTTTCTACAACAAAAAGATTTAATCATATATCAAAAGATGCAGTTCTAGAAGCATCAAAAAAAGTTTTTACAATTAGTGATAATCAACAATATATTATTGATTCATATAGAGATGCTCTAAAAGTTACACAAGTTAAATTTTCAGATATGATATTAACTACAGATTTAAATGTAAATCAATGGATTATAGATGTAAAACAAGATGAGAATGGTACAGATGCTAAATTAGAAATTGTAAGTGCTGATGCTTTAGATCTTGATAATAAAACTTATATAAAAAATAAAAAATTACATAATATATTTTGGAAAAGAATAGAATATTTTTTAAATAACAAAAAAGTATATTGGACAAGATGTAATGATAATTTAGAGCAATTAACTAAAGAAAGAGGGCTATGTGATGATACAAATCCTGTGGATGTACAAAAAGTAAAATATCCGTTAATTGAACAATCTGTCCAAGCATATAAAGAGATTTCAGATCATAATTTAGAAGTATTAAAAAAATCATCTATGAGTATTACAAAATCAAATAAAGAAGATATACTTGATTTTGAAAAGAATATAATTGATTTAGAAGCAACAAAAAAACAAGAAGATCAAACTAAAATAACGCAAGAAGAATCTACTGAAACTACTACTGATAAAGAAACAGTAGATGAAAAAGATGACTTTGAAAAAAAGCTTGATAGTATAATTAATTCAGTTGAATAATAAAAGAAAGATTTAAAATGAAACTACTTTTACTAACTATTTTTATAATTTTAAATTTAAATGCAAATATCTTTGATGATGCAGTAAAAGATTTTCAAAATAAAAGTTATCTACAAGCATTTAATAAATTTGAAAAATTAGCCTTACAAGATGATATAAACGCACAATATAATACAGCACTAATAGCCTATACTGGATATAAAGGTGTTCCAAGAAATCTTCAAAAAGCTTTTTTATGGTATGAAAAAGCTGCAAAAAATGGGCATATGGTAGCTCAAAATAATTTAGCACATATGTATTTTATGGGTGAATATGTCACTAAAGATATTGATAAAGCTATATATTGGTATAAGAAATCTGCACTTCAAGGTTACGCTCTTGCACAGTTAAATTTAGCAATGTTATATGAATCAAAAGCAAATAAAGAAAATCTTGAAAAGGCATTTTACTGGTATAAAAAAGCAGCAAACCAAAATGTAATTATGGCACAAAATAATTTAGGTGAGATGTATTATCATGGTAAAGGTGTAAGTAAAGATATATCCAAAGCTATAAAATGGTTTACTAAAGCAGCAAATGCATCAAATCCTGTTGCTCAGTATAATTTAGCCCTACACTATAGACAAGGAGATGGAGTTGCTGTAGATGTTAATAAAGCTATAGATTTACTTACAAAAAGTGCAAATGCAAATTATTTAAAAGCTATAGTACGATTGGCTGATTTATATAGAGAAGGTAAATTTGTAAATCAAGACTATAAAAAAGCATTTGAATTTTATAAAAAAGCTATAGAACAAAATAGTGTAAAATCAATCTATTATGTAGGTTTGATGTATTATCATGGATATGGAGTAAAAGCTGATAAGCGTAAAGCTATTCAATATATGAATGAAGCTAAAAATATGGGCTATAAACGTGCTGCTAATTTTTTAAAAGTACATAACCTATAATTTATATTATCTTAATATTTAGAATAAAATCTATAACTTTTTTATCACTCATCTCGCATGGCTTAAGAAGCCCATTTTTAATACTTAAAAAATAGTTACCAGAAACTATATCATTACCTTTTAACTCTTTAGCATATATTTTAATAATCTTATTATTTGAAAAAAGCTGTTTTGTTAATAGGTATTTTGAATCATTATATTTTACAAAATAACTATTAGTAGGTAATGATATAAGTTTTTGTTTAAATTGTTCATGCATATATAAATTTATTTACAATCTAAATTTTCAATAAGCCTATTTGTATGATTGATGATTATAATAAATCCTTTACAATGTTTGTTTGTCTCATTATTATCAAAACTTATTGTAAATTGTACACCTTTATCATCATTTTTATGACTAACCATATCATGACTTGCATAAACTGTCACATCCGATATATTTTTATAGCCATTGTCTTTTAGTATATTTGTAATTTTATATGATTGTACTAAACTATTATATATAACAAATCCAATACCAAAAGCTACTATTAGACTAATCCATATTATTGTTCGTTTTGGTAATTTTCTTGTTTCATATTGTTCTTCCATCTATATTCCTGATAAATTTTTATGCAATTGTATCGTTTAAGTGCTTATAAATGTATCTGAAATTTTATTTAGGGCTTTTTTTAACTCTTTTTTATTAGTAGCAATATTTAATCTAAAATGTTTATATCCATCTTTCCCAAATGATACTCCATCATTAAGTGCTACTTTTGCTTCATTTATCAGTTTATTTCTGATTTGTTTATGAGGCAAATTTATATTAGTAAAATCTAATAATATTAGATATGTAGCTTGCGTTTTAGACACTTTAATTTTTGTGTTTCTAAAATGTTTTTGTGTTAATTTTTTATTTTTTTGTAAATACTTCACAAGTTTATTTAGCCATTTTTTACCTTTTTTAGAATACGCACTATTGTATATTTCATTAATAAAGATATTTGTTTCGTGTAGTACTCTGGCAGTTAAAATATTTTGTAATTTCTCTCTTAAAATTTTGTTTTGAGCAATAACATAAGACATTGTAATCCCTGGAAGGTTAAAGCTTTTCCCACATGAGTTTAGAGTGATTGTTATATTAGCTGCATCTTTTGATATTTTTGCTATAGGGATATGTTTTTTCTTAAAAACCAAATCAGCATGTATCTCATCACTTACAATTATGATATTGTTTTTTTTACAAATCTTAACTAATTTTTTTAACTCTTTTTTGTCCCAAACTCTACCGCTAGGATTATGTGGGGAGCAAAGAAGTAAGATTTTTGTTTTTTTAGTAATTTTTTTTTTTAGATCTTTGAAGTCAATAAAATACTCATTATTTATTTTTTTTAGTGGATTGCTTACTAATTTTCTATTATTTTTTGTAACTACACTAAAAAATGGGGGATAAATTGGTGGTTGAACAATTATCTCATCACCAATATTACTAAATGCTTCAATACAAGCACTTAAAGAAGCAACTACACTTGTGCTTGTAAGAATATCCTCTTTTTTTATTTTATAGTTGTGTTGAATTCTCATCCAGTTGATAATTGATTTATAAAATTTATCATTTGGTTTTGTATATGCATATATTGGATGTTTTAGTCTTTTTTGCATAGCTTTTGTTATAACTTTTGGTGTAGCAAAATCCATATCAGCTATCCATAGAGGTTGAAGATCGTTTGTACCAAAATAGTTTTTCATAAAATCATATTTTGTGCAGTTTGTATTTTTTCTTATAATCTTTTTATCAAATTGTTTCATTGTAATTACCTAAATTAAATATATTTTAAATGATTATATCAAATATTATGTTTATTTTAATTCACTTTTGATACAATCAGCCCATGAATTTAATACAAAAACTTGAAACAAACCAACGACTAACTTATGAAGATGGAATAGCTTTATATGATTTGGATCTTTTTACTTTAGGTAAATATGCAAATAAAAGAAGAGAAAAATTACATCAAAGAAAAACATATTTTAATATTAATCGACATATTAATCCTACAAATGTATGTAAAGATGTATGTCAATTTTGTGCATATAGCGCAAGTAGAAAAAATCCAACACCTTATACTATGAGTCATGAACAAATTATGAATATAGTTGAAGAATCAGTAAAAAAAGATATAAAAGAGGTGCATATAGTTTCTGCTCATAATCCGGAAACTGGACTTCAATGGTATGTAGATATTTTTTCCAAAATAAAACAAAAATATCCACATCTTCATATCAAAGCGCTAACAGCTGCAGAGATAAATTTTTTAAGTGAACAATATAATCTTACACACCAAGATATTATAAATATGATGCTTGAAGCTGGTGTTGATTCTATGCCTGGAGGTGGAGCTGAAATATTTGATGAAGATATTAGAAAAAGAATATGTGCAGGAAAAGTTACTTCAACTCAATGGCTAGATATTCATAAACTTTGGCATAATGCTGGAAAACAAAGTAATGCAACAATGCTTTTTGGTCATATAGAAGATAGAAAACATAGAATTGATCATATGATAAGGTTAAGAGATTTACAAGATATTACAGGTGGTTTTAATGCTTTTATACCACTTGTTTATCAAACTGAGAATAACTTTTTAAAGGTAAAAGAATTTTTAACAGGTCAAGAGATATTAAAAACTATGGCAATATCTAGACTTATGCTTGATAATATTTCACATCTAAAAGCATATTGGGTAACATCGACTGTAAAGCTTGCATTGGTTGCTCAGGAGTTTGGAGCAAATGATTTAGATGGTACAATTCAAAAAGAATCTATAAACAGTGCTGCAGGTGCTGCTAGTGCAAATGGAGTTGATTTAAAAACTTTTGTGCAGTTGATTAAAAATTCTGGATTTACAGCTGTTGAGAGAGATTCGTTATATAATGAATTAAAGGTGTATTAACACCTTTAATTAGCTAGTTTTAGTTTTTATTTAAACAGTTTAGATCACTAAAGGCTTGTTCAAGTCTTTTGATTACACTTTCTTGACCAGCTCTTAGCCATTTTCTTGGATCATAGTATTTTTTATTTGGTTTATCTTCACCCTCTGGGTTTCCAATTTGTCCTTGTAGATAGTCTTTGTAGTATTTTTCATACTCTCTTACCCCATCCCAAAATGCCCATTGAGTATCTGTATCAATATTCATTTTGATA
>Ga0256837_1000983_pt1 | contig 20883 bp, 23 predicted proteins | sample 4562384metaG_FD_185976 | JGI IMG/M metagenome (GOLD analysis project Ga0256837, IMG submission 185976) | Hydrothermal vent microbial communities from Guaymas Basin, Mexico - 4561-384 | ecosystem: Environmental > Aquatic > Marine > Hydrothermal vents | place: Mexico: Guaymas Basin | collected...
TATAGAGATATTGCCATCTAACAGCAATAATCAACTTTTAAACAACTCTTGGATATAATCGCGAAAAATTTATCCAAGAGAAGCTTACAATGGTAACAGTACAAAATCTTACAATGCGATACGGAAACAGAGTTCTGTTTCAAGATATTAACTTAAAACTTGACCGTCATAAACGTTACGGTCTTATCGGTGCAAACGGTGCCGGAAAAACTACATTTTTAAAAATCCTTTCAGGTCAGATCAACGAGTATGAGGGTGAAGTTATCATCCCTAAACAAAACAAAGTTGGTGTTTTAGGACAAAATCAGTATGCTTTTGAAGACTTTACCATTATGGATGCAGTCCTTTATGGAAACAAACGTCTTTACGATGCCATTAAAGAAAAAGAAGAGATCTATATGACAGGTGACTTTGAAGACGATGCAGTTAATAATCGTCTTGCAGAGCTAGAGACTATCTGTGTTGAAGAAGATCCTACGTATGAGTATGATGTAAATATCGCTAAGATCTTAGAAAATGTCGGTATTGCAGCTGAGAAACACAATGAACTTATGAGTACACTTGACTCTGCTGATAAATTCAAAGTTTTACTTGCACAAGTTCTTTATCCAAAACCGGATGTACTCTTCCTTGATGAGCCTACCAACAACCTCGATATTGAAACCATCAGCTGGTTAGAGAATGAACTCCAACGCCACGAAGGTACTATGGTTGTTATCTCACACGATAGACACTTCCTTAATGCTGTTGTTACAAACATCTTAGATGTTGATTACCAAAAGATCCGTGAATTTACAGGAAACTATGATGACTGGTATATCGCTGCAAATGTAATGGCAAAGCAGATGGAACTTGACAATGCAAAAAAACAGAAAGAAAAAGAGCAACTTGAAGCTTTCGTTCGCCGTTTTAGTGCAAATGCATCAAAAGCAAAACAGGCAACTTCACGTCAAAAACAACTCGAAAAACTCAATATTGAAGAGATTAAACCATCTTCACGCCGTGATCCTTCTATTGTTTTCAAAGCAAAACGTGTTATGGGTGATGAAGCACTCAATGTTGAGCATATCTGTCACGCTTACGGAGACAATGAAGTACTCAAAGATATCACTTTTAAAGTTGATCCGGGTGAGAAAATAGCAATCATCGGTGGAAATGGTGTTGGGAAAACAACACTTATCAAGATCCTTATGGAGGAGCTAAAACCTAGCTGTGGCGGAACTGTTACATGGGGTGCAACAATTGAGAATTCATACTTTCCACAAGATACTGCAGATATCATTGAGGGTGATGGAACACTCTATGACTGGCTCCGTGCTTTTGATCCAAAACGTGATATTGCAGAGATCAGAAACTGTCTTGGACGTATGCTCTTTAACGGTGAACAGCAAGAGAAAAATGTAGAAGCAATTTCAGGTGGAGAGAAACACCGTATGATGCTTTCTAAAATGATGCTTGAGGGTGGAAACTTCTTAGTACTGGATGAGCCTACCAACCACCTTGACCTTGAAGCTATCGTTGCACTTGGTGAAGCACTTCATGAGTTTAAGGGTAATGTCATCTGTGTCTCTCACGATAGAGAGTTACTCGATGCTTTTGCTACACGTGTTATTGAGATCCATGAAGATCATACTTATATAGATTTCCAAGGAAGCTATGAAGAGTTTGCTGAGGCTAAAGAGGCTGGTAAAATCTAGTCATGGCACAATACTCTGATTATTTAGGTTTGGGAATTGCAGGCAATTTTGCCCTGCATCTTGCACAGGCCGGTGAGCTTGAAGATTTTAAAGATGTCATTACAGAAGATGAGGCTGCTCCAAAAGGTATTTTTCCCTTTTATCTTCCATGTACAAAAACACAAAAGAGTGAGCGTCCTCGTAATATCCTTTTTACCTATCCCCTCTCTAGCACAGAGATACAACTTCCAAATGAAAACGTAAATGTTCAAGCAGAACCTGAAGTTGGACTTGTTTGCGATGTTGTTTACGAGAATGACAGTATCAAAAGCATTACTCCAAAAGCTTTTGGAGCATATAATGACTGCTCCATCAGAGAAGCAGGCAGAGAGAAGATCAGTGACAAAAAGAACTGGGGTGTAAACTCAAAAGGTCTCTCTGAGCAACTCCTTGAAATAGATAAATTTGAAGCAGGCTCTGTAATGGATAACTACTCAATTTGCAGCTTTTTACGTCGTGATGGAGCACTGCATCCTTATGGTGAAGATGTAGAGCTTAATGGATATAGCTACTTCTATGAGAAACTTACACAATGGATAGTCAATCAGATCAACACACAAGAAGATTTTGGACCACTTGAAGATATAAAAAGCTATATCAAAGCATGCAATAATCCCAAAAAACTTATCATCAGCATAGGTGCTACGCGTTATACGCCTTATGGAGAATCAACCTTCTTACAAATCGGGGATGAAGTAATCATTGCACTCTATGATCACAACAGATACACACTTGAAGCACTAACAGACGCTATAAAAGAGGCAAACTATACTCAAGAAGCTATGAGTATCTTGGCACAGAAAGTACGCTAATGTCACGCGGTAAAAAACTCGATCTCTTTATCGGTGCAGATATTGATGATGGATGGGCAGAAGTTGCCTCCCCTCGCAAATCTAAAATCTCACATGAGATTTTAGAGCCACAAAAACACCAACTCCACTTTTCAAAAGAGAAACGTCGCGGTAAAACAGTCACACTGGTAGGCCCTTTTCAACTTTCAAAAGAGAATGCAAACAAAACACTCAAACTTTTAAAGAAAAAACTTGGATGTGGCGGTGCTTATAAAGAAAATTTTATGGAGTTTCAAGGGGAGTTAAAAGAGAAAATTCGCCCTCTTTTGCTTGCAGAAGGTTTTCGATTTAAACAGGGGCACTAAGAGGCATCCCGATCCTCTTCTATACTCTTTGTTGCTGCACTGCTGACATTGGATGTAATAACATAGCGATCACGCCCACTCTCTTTTGCCTCATAAAGCATCTCATCAGCACGTGAAATCAAGATCTCATTATCGAGTGCCTCATCTGCTATACAACAGACAACACCAATGGAAACTGTTACAAACTCACATACAGTCGATTTTTCATGTTTTAACTCTCTATCACGCACGGCATCACAAATTTCACGTGCAATTTTTGCACTATTGGATTCACTTGTATCACTCAACAAAATACCGAACTCCTCTCCTCCAAGTCTAAAAACATAATCACTTGGACGTTTGAGTGTATCTTTGAGTACCTTGGCGACAGATTTGAGTGCAAAATCTCCTTCAACATGCCCGTAAGTATCATTATACTGTTTGAAAAAATCAATATCAACCATCATAAAAGTAATATAACTTTTACTTCTCTTTGCACGCTGTAACTCCCGATCATAAATAAAGTTAAAATATCTTCTGTTATGAAGCGTTGTCAAAGAATCTGTATAAGAAGCATTTTCTAGTTTTTTATTCACACGTTTTAATTTTCTTGCAACGATCTCAAGCTGAGAGTGATCTTTTTGAATACTTCTAAAAACATAAAATAAAACAACAAGAACAATAAAAGTGATAAGAGTAAGAATTGTACCAATTTGAGTTAAAATTGATTTATATGTATGCAAAAATTTCTTTCGCTCATAATTGGCAATACTTACTTCATAGTTGATAAGCTTTTGTAAAACTCGATGAATAGAAGAGACTTTTTTTTCTAAAGTACTGATAGATATATGACTCAAATCTCTACCATTTTTTGCAGCCAAGAGAATTCTTGTAAAATATCTGTTGGTAGATTTAATCTCCATATCTGTATATTCTACATACTCCATCTCATCATCGCGTTTAAAATGAGACATATAACTTTTCCACTTCTTATCTATATCAAGAAGAGCATCTTCAAGATTTGAAATAATTTCAGATCTGCTCAGCTCTTTTCGCGAAGCTTTATAAAGCGTATCTGCCAAACCATTATGATACTTTTGTAAAATCTCATTAAGTTCTGTAACGGGAACCAGTGAACCAAAATATAAAGAATCTATATTTTTTTTCATTGCATTCACATAGGTTGTTCCCATAATACCGATACTGACAAGTCCCAGCGTAATAAGTAAAAAAAGAAAAAAAAGCTTACTTCTAAGCTTCAATGCTTCTATAAATTGCATATGTCTCCCTAATATCTTCTTTGAACAAAGCATATTGTGTACCAGATAGTTTGCATTTTATGATAAAATTTCAACAAGAATAAAAAAATAAACAATTTGTCATACAAAGAGGAAAAATGGAAGCAAAAGCAATAAAGACAGAGAGATATCTTTCAACAAAAGATATTCAAAAACATCTGCACAATGTTGAATATATCATTATGGCAGCACCTGCCCCAGAACACTTTAAAGATACCCCTATCCACTTTACAATCTTTTTAAATACAGCAGATACAATCCCGGCAGATATCCAAAAAGCCATCTTAGATAAGTTTAGAGATGAGCATAAAATAGGTGAGCCTCAAGAACTTATGAGTCAACTTATGCCTGTCGGTTTTGCAGTCAGTCAAGCACAGGAAACGCCTATGCCAATGCTTCTTGTCAAGCCAGAAGATCAGCGAACTATTCCACACACCGTAATGCATGTTATGGATTTTTTAGCTGATTCTGATGCATTTTATGAAGCTAAAGAGAAAAATCTTACCGGTTGGAGCTATGCTTACGAATAAATTTGCAGCTTTGCTACTAAAGTAGCATTTGCTGTTACGTACTCTGCTTATAATTCTGCTTAGATATTAAAAAAATACTTTACAATTCAAGGAGAATATCATGAAAAACATTTTACTATCAACTCTTTTATCATCACTCTTACTCAGCAGTGGTCTCTATGCACAAAGTGAGATCAAAAGTGTAAAAGAAGTAAATAAAAGTGCCGTAAACAAAGGTACACAGGATGCACTTGCTAGTCAAAAGAAACTTATTACCCAAGCGGTTAACTCTTTAAAATTCACCAATGAGGCACTTGTTGCTCTCAACAAAAATGACAAAAAAAGTGCTCAAAAAAACATTGAAAAAGCACTTGGCAAACTTGAAGTTATCTTAGCAGCAAAAGATGCTCCAAAATTTCTGCCAATAGACAGCAGAGTCTCAATGGTTGAGTATATAGGAACAAAAAAAGATATAGAAAAAAAAGTTGATGCGGTAGAGGATCTTCTTAAAGACAATAAAATTCAAGTTGCACGTGTATTGCTCAACAGTTTACAAAGTGAAATCGACATTACAGTTGTCAGTCTTCCACTTGTAACCTATCCTGATGCGCTAAAACTTGCAGCGAAATATCTTCATGAAAATCAAGTGGATAAAGCAAAAAGTGTCTTGGAAGTTGCACTCTCAACATTTGATACAACAACAACGGTTATTCCATTGCCACTCTTAAAAGCAACAGATCTGATCAATGTCTCTGCATCGCTTTCTAAAAACGGCAAAAAAGAGGATGCTCTAAAATACCTCCAAGCAGCAGAAAATGAACTTGATGTTGCACAAGCACTTGGCTATGTAAGTCACTCAGATATAAGCTATAAAGCACTTCACACTGCAATTAAAAGTGTACGAAAAGAGATCAAAGGCAAAAATAAAGCTGAAAAACTTTTCGATGAGTTAAAACACAAAATCAAAGATTTTAAAGATAAAATCTTTTCTGAAAAAACAAAATAATTTTATCTATGAAGAGGCTAAGGATTCTATATCCTTAATCTCTTTTACTATTGCTTTGGAAAGATTTTCATACCCATTTTCTGTTACTAAGATGTCATCTTCTATACGAATGCCGATTCCTCTATATTTTTTTGCTACAGTTTTATCATGCTCATCTATATAGATCCCCGGTTCAATAGTTAAAACCATCCCTTTTTGCAGCGGTATCTCTTTGCCTTTTGTATCTTTATAAGGACACTGATCATGAACATCTATTCCCATCCAGTGCCCTATTCCATGAGGAAAGTATTTTTTATGAGCCTCTTTCTTTAAAAGCTTTTGAACCTCTCCTTTTAAAATTCCAAGATCAACTAAACCCTGACAGAGTAATTGTTCTGCTTTTTTTTGTAATGCACTACGAAGAACATTCGGTGCAACCATAGCAATGATCGCTTTTTCTACATCTAGAACAAGCGTATAAATTTCTCTTTGTGCTTTTGTAAATTTGGCACTTGAGCTGATTGTTCTTGTGATATCACTTGCATAATAATTATATTCACACCCTGCATCTATCAAAATTAATCTATCAGGTGCTATCTTATCGCTGTTTTGAATATAGTGAAGGGTATTTGCATTATTTCCGGATGCTATTATAGATGTATAGGCATCACTTTGTGCACCTTGCTTTTTAAACATGTACTCAAATTCTGCTTGCAATTCGTACTCATACTCCAACTCTTTTACTTTTTTCATGGCTCTGTGATGTGCTGTTTTTGTGATATGAAGAGCTTTTTTGATCAAGGCAATCTCAGCATCTGATTTGATTAAACGCATCCGCTCAATTATTGTTGCAGCATTTTGAAAACACTCTACTTCTTTTGCATAGCGTTTTAAGAGTTTGACCTTGGAGTAATCCAACTTAAAATCATAATAGAGTCTTTTGATTTTTGTATCTAAAAAAGATTTCAACTTCGCTGTAAGTTCACTCTCATCAAATACATCATCAAGATCAAAAAGCTCTTTTGCTCGTTCTTTTCCAAGACGCTTACCATTCCAAAGTTCCTCTTGTTTCTCTTTTTTATAGACAAAAAGATAGATTTTCGTATCTTTTTTCTCTTTAACAAAAACAAGTGCAGCCCTATCTTCTGTAAAACCACACAGATAGTAAAAATTACTGTTTTGACGATAAGGATAGTGTGTATCATGTGAACGTGTTTGATACTCTGCGCTGAACAAAACAGAAACAGATCCTTTTTTTAAGCTTTTTGCAAAAGCCTCTCTTCTGTTTTTATATTCAGACTCTTGGATCATTGACAACTCCCCGCTATCCACTTACTCATCTCAGAGAGTGTCTCTGTAAGTGCTTCATTTAAAGCCGCAACACCGCTGGCTGCATTAGCCGTTTTTGTATTCATTATTTTTTTAATATGTTTGCTTGCAATGACTTTTGCACTTTTGTTATCTATGAGTGAAAATGTTATATCTACCACGACAAAAGAGCTCTTCTCATCTTCACTAAAATATTGTGAAAAATCATCAACTCTACTCTCTAGTGTATAATCACTTCTGCTAAAAGATTTGTAACTATCTACTGTTTTAAAAACATGTGAAGCCTGTAAGAGCTGTACGATTTCATCTGTGATAGCTCTGTTTGGATTCTCAGCCCACTCTGAGTGATTATAAGCATACTCTTTATATTTTCCAACAATATATTTCATCTTCTTAGACATCAAAGAGCTTGAAACAAAAACCTGTGCAACTGTTAATGATTTTTTCTCGCATCTACTTACAATAGTATCTAAATTCCCTCTGTCTGTTTCAATTCTATACTCAGTAATAACAGGATATGTTGTTGAACATCCAGCGAAAAAAAGCAGTGCCAAACTTAGTAAAATTCTTTTCATTTTATCTCTCCTGGAGCTATTCTTTGCTGCGTTTTTTTGTAAAGTATATCGGAAGGATTACGTTGAAACTCTTGAAGTGTTCCCTCTAAATCTATCATCATATTTTGGCTCTCTAACATTGTATTGTTCACAGTATGGCTCATTTTCTCAAAAGTAAGCGCAGAGTCTGAAAAGGATACGGCCATATTTTCCATAGTTTTATTCATATTCAAATAAGTATTTTTAATAGATTTAAATGAATCATCTATCTTGGATTCCCAAGCAATACTACTTCGTACCAAAGCATCAATTCTAGGAACTAAGTGATCAACCTTATATGTTATGTTATCAAGATTTTCTATACTGCTTTGAAAATGCCCTACTGTTTTTTGATCAAGTAACTTATCTATTTTATTCATAATGTTTGCCGTATGCTCTAAAAGATGACTCATCTGCTCTTGATTTTTTTTATTTAAAAGTTGTTGCATCCTATCAAGCGTTAAAGAGAGTTGGCTTACGACATCACCAAAAGAACGTTCTAAATGTTTGAAAAATGATGGAGTAGTTTTAATTACAGGATATCTTTGTCCCTTTTTAGCCTGTAAAGGCGGTGCATCATTTTTTCCCTGTGTCAAGTTAATATAAGTTAAACCTGTTATCCCCTGTGCTGTTAATTTTGCAACGGTATTTTCTTTAATCGGAGTATTTTTTAAAATATCTACCGTTACTTCTACCTGTTCTGTATTTTTTGGATTTATTCGCAATCGTGTAACTTTGCCTACTTTAATCCCTCTGTATTTTACAGGAGCATCCATATTTAAACCAAAAACTGATTCATTAAAATAAATAAGATATTTTTGTGTCTCTTCAGCATTTGACGGTTTTAACATCCAGTATGCAAATCCAAACATCATAGCTAAGCCAAATAAAACAGATATTCCAATGAGTGTATAGTTCACTTTATTATTCATTTGCTATTCCAAAAAAAGTTTGTATAAATTCATTTTTAACATTTTTAACACCTTCTAACGTTCCTTCATAGACTATTTTCTTATTATCTATTATAGCCACTTTATCTAAAGTATCATAGATGGATTGCAAATCATGACTGACCATAACAACAGTAAGTCCCAACATATCTCTCAACTTTAAGATCAAACTGTCAAATTCACGTGCAGAAATCGGGTCAAGTCCGCTTGTCGGTTCATCCAAAAAAAGTAGTTTTGGATCCATAGCAAGTGCACGAGCCAAGCCTGCTTTTTTTTTCATTCCTCCGCTTATTTCTGAAGGATAAAGATTTGCATCTTTAGCTTTTAAACCAACTAAATGTATCTTGAATCTTACAATTTCATCGATCATACTTTTAGACAAAGAGGTATATTCTACCAAAGGCAATGCAATATTTTCTTTGATGGTCAAAGATGAAAAAAGTGCTCCGAACTGAAATAATACGCCCCATTGCTGTCTGAGGCTTTGAGCATCTTTTTCACGAATACCATTAAGATTTTTACCTAAAACTTCAATAGTTCCTTCCCTGAAATCCTGTAAAAGCACCATCTCCCGAAGCAGTGTTGTCTTCCCGCAGCCACTTGGACCCAAAAGTCCATAAATTTCACCTTCCTTTACATTCAGATAAATTCCATCATGAATAACAGTATCACCAAAAACAGTTTTGACATTTTTAAGCGTAATAAGAGCCATCTATATTCCTAAAATTGTAAATGCAATAGAGAAAACTGCATCACATACTATTACTGCAAAAATAGATTCAACAACACTTTTAGTTGTATTAAAACCTATGCTTTGTGTATCTGCTTTAACCATAAGCCCTCTGTAAATCCCAATAGATGCTATCAAAAATGCAAAAAAAGGACCCTTTATAATTCCAACATAAAAATGTTTTGCAGCAATAACCTCACTAAATCGATCTATAAAAAGTGAAGGTGTGATATTAAGATCAACATGGGCAACTATCATACCACCTAACATCGCCATCATATCAGCAATAAAGATAAGTATCGGCATCGTAATAACCAATGCAATGATACGAGGGAGTACAAGAAAGGCAAAAGGTTCAAACCCCATAGTCTTCATTGCATCAAGTTCCTGTGTAATCTTCATCGCTCCTATCTGTGCTGCATATGCCGATCCGCTTCGTCCGGCAATTACTATTGCAGTAATGAGAGGAGCAAGTTCACGGAAGATCGAAATACCAAGCATATCTACTATAAAAATATTGGCTCCATAAAGCTTTAGCTGATAGGCAGACTGATAAGCAACAACCAAACCAATCAAAAAACTTGTCAGAGCAATAATACCCAGTGCACGTATAGCACTGTCATTAATTTCAAATGCGATCTCTTTAAAGCGTATATTTTTTAAAGAGGTTAAATATCTTAATTTACTGACAAAAAGTTGCCCAAAAAATTGTAAAAATGAGAGTAGTCCGATAAAATAAGCATAACAAATTTCTCCGATCTTCTCAAAAATATTTTTTTTAGGCATCTTTTTTACTATCTCAGCACTAGCCATATTTTTTGCCACCAAATCTAAGGTTGCTTTTTGCCTAGCATCATTTAAGCATAGTGAAACATCTATTTTTTTTGCACAAAAATCATTTTGAAAATTATAAAGAAAAATAGCACCCCCTGTATCTAAGGATGTTATATTATTTCCATCTATAAGGAGCTTTTTAAATGTGTAGTTTTTTATCTTTTTTACTTCTTGCTCTATATCAGCAACAGTATAAATGCTCAGCTCTCCTCTAAAAGAGAGAAGAAGCTTGTCATCTTGGAGGTCTATAAGAGGTTTTTTATACATCGAGATATTTTAAAAATCTCTCTCTAGCAGTTTATTTACTTTTAAAATAGTAATAATTTTATCGGCCTGTTTCCCAACTCCCTCAATGATAGTATCATCACTATTGGTAGTATCGGGTGCCGGTCCGATATTCTCTTTTTTAATACGTATCGCCATTGTTAATCTGTCAATTACAAAACCTGCAACATCATCACCATGACGCATTACTATAAAACGTGTATCTTCACCCTGTTTTTTTGTTTGCAATCCAAATTTTGCACGAAGATCTATCAATGGAATAACAGCACCACGAAGATTAAAAACACCCATTACATAGCCTGGTACCTGTGGTACTCTTGTCCATGAAAATGGTTTAATAATCTCTTGGATAGAAAGAATAGGCACTGCATACTCTTCATCTCCAATCATAAATCCGACAAGTTGTACAACATCGTCAAGCTGTTCTACAACACTCTCTTGTTGCTCATTTTGTTTATTAATTATATCTTTTAATTTATCACTCATTATAAGAACTCCGATTTAAAATTAACATTTCTTTGTACAACACTCGCTAAATAATCAGCTGAATATGGTTTTGTTATATACTCAACCATTCCAGATTCAACTCCACGCATACGATCAGATTTACTTGTTCTAGAAGTAACTGCAATAAGTGGAAGATTTTTATATCTGTTATATTTTTTGATCTCACTTGCGAGTGAATAACCATCCATTCTTGGCATCTCTATATCTATAAGCATTGCATCAAAGTTATAATCACCTGCTTTTAAGATATTAAGCGCTTCTTGTCCATCACCTGCTTCAACAAGCGTTATTCCCATCGGCTCTAATGCTTTACGCATAATCAATCTATCTGTTTTGGAATCATCAACGATCATAACAACATAATCACTCGGTTTTGTTTTTTCTTTGCTTACGGCACTGTTTTGGTCTTCTGACAAAGCAGAAACTTTTACATTTTTTGCAATATCCATCAATGCTACAACATCAACTATCAGCGTTACTCCGCCATCGCCTCTGATGGTAGCCCCTGCAATTCCCTCAATACCTTTGAGATAATCACCAAGAGATTTAATAACGATCTCTTCTTGACCTACCAAAGTATCAACAATAAGACCTAGTTTACTTGTACCCAAACCAAGCACAACAACATAAGCATGTTCACTGGCATCCAGTATTCGCTCAACTTCAAAAATATCTCCGATATGAACAAGCGAGAGTACCTCATCACGAAGACGCATCACACTTTTACCTTCAACAGTATAAATCTCATCTTTGGAAATTCTTACAGTCTCCAATACTGAAGCAAGAGGAATTGCATAATACTCTTCTTGTACACCAACGAGTAAGGCTTGAATAATTGCCAAAGTAAGTGGAATTTTGAGCTTCATCGAAGTCCCTTTTCCTACTTCCGAATCAATATCAATCATACCGTTAAGCTTTTCAATATTTGTTTTTACAACATCCATTCCTACACCACGGCCAGATACATTTGTCACCTGTGCAGCTGTTGAAAATCCCGGTCTAAAGATTAAAGTATATGCCTCTTTATCACTCATAGAGTCAGCTTCTTTTTCTGTAATGATCCCTTTTTCCAAAGATTTGCTTTTTAACATTTCAGGGTCAAGACCTTTTCCGTCATCATCGATCTGAATAACAATCTGATTTCCTTCATTATACGCTTTTAATGCAATGGTACCCATTTCAGGCTTTCCTTTGGCAACACGTTCTTCAGGCAATTCGATACCATGATCACATGAGTTACGAATAATGTGAACCAGAGGATCTCCAATCTCTTCAACAATTGATTTATCAAGTTCTGTATCTTCCCCAGAGATAACAAGTTCAATCTTTTTATTTAGTTCACGTGAGAGATCCCGAATCATACGAGGAAATTTGTTAAATACTTTTCCAATTGGAAGCATTCTTGTTTTCATAACAGCGATCTGTAAGTCTGTCGTAACAAGAGAAACAATAGATACAACCTGATTAAGCTCTTCTAAAAACTCTTCACCTTCATAACGCTCTTCAACATCATCATTAATTTTAATGAGTCTGTTTTTTGCAAGGACAAGCTCACCAATAAGATTCATAAGGTGATCCAGTCTTTTTACATCTACACGAATTGTCTGCTCAACCTGAGCCGGTGCTTTTTTTGCCGGAGCTGCTGCTTTTGGTTCCTCTTTTTTTGTCTGTTTTTGTACAGTAGGAGCCGGTGTTGGAGCAGGAGCTGCTTTTTTAGGAGCCTCTTCTTTTGGCTCCTCTTTTGATTCTTCTTCATCTTCTGCTTTGGGCATTTCAGGGACAGCTTCACCCGCAGCTATTTTTGCTTCACGTTTTTTTCTATCTTCTTCTTGGCGCTCAGATAAAAGTCTCTCTATTTCAGCTTCAACCTCTTCTGGAGACATACTATCATAATCTATCTCATCTTCATCATCAGAACTGCTCTCTTGTGCCGGCGTCTCTTCCACTGTTTCTTTAACAGGAGCAACAGCTACCGGTGTTTCAACTTCACCTGTACCGCCTGTAATCTTATCAAGACGAGCAACACATGCTGAAACATCAATACCATCATCACTGCTTGTATCACGAATTTTTTCCAGAAGTGCTTTCATTAGGTCAACGGATTCTAAAATAACATCCATTACATCCGGTGTAATAGTTAGCTCTCCATGACGTGCACGATTAAGAACATCTTCCATATGGTGTGTAAGATGCGTAAGTACATCAAAATTTAAAAATGATGAAGCTCCTTTTACAGTATGAGCCACACGGAATATTCCGTTTAAGAGTTCTAAATCCTCAGGATTTGACTCTAACTCTACTAAATCCTCATCAAGTTTTTCAACCAGTTCAAACGATTCAACTAAAAAATCCTGCAGTATCTCTTGAAATTCATCCATATTTTATACTCCCTACTTCATATGTGCACGTACTACACGTGACACTTCATCATAAAATGAGCTTGCCTGAAATTTAACCAAGTAAGCTTCTCCTCCGGCATCTAAACCTCTTCCTTCACTGAAATGGTCACTGATTGAAGAGTTAAAAACAATAGGAACTGCTTTAAAACGTTCATCCTCTTTTACCTTTGCTGCAAAATGAAAACCATCCATTTTTGGCATTTCTACATCTGAAATAATTATTTTTAATTTTTCAGAAAGAGCTTCTCCATATGTTTCATAAAGTTCATTCAGTTTACGAAGACCCTCGTCCCCATCCATAGCTTCTACAACAGTAAAGCCCATTTTTTGCAATGCATCTTTGACAATTTTACGTGCTGTTGTACTATCATCAAGCACCATTGCCAGTCCGGAAAATGTATCTATCTTTGTTGGTGCTGTTTCAGTTTCCGGTTCATAAAGTCCAAGATCCTGAACAACACTCTCCAAGTCTAAAATAAGAAGAACATTATCTCCCTCAATTTTAGTAACACCCGTTATTTTATTTGCCTCAAGTCCACTTGAGCTGTTCATAAAACTTGCAGGTTCAATATCACTCCATGAAATTCTTCGTATTCTTTTTGCTTCATGAACAATAAAACCAATAAGGACATTATTAAACTCAGTAATAATGACACGTGCATTTTTCTTTGCATCTTCTGGTTCAGTTACCCCCATCCATTTTGCAAGGTTTACGACCGGAATCACTACTTCACGCAGATCAAAAATACCTTCTATAAATTCTGGTGTTCCAGGTAACTCTGTCAAAAAAGGAACACGAATAATCTCACGTACCTTTGATACATTGATACCATAGATACCTTCATATACCTGATCTTCTTCTTGTTTAAGTATACGAAAATCTACAAGTTCCATCTCATTGGAACCGACTTTTAGGGAGCTTTCATCCATTTTTATATCTCCTTAGAGAATTGGTTTTCTTCTAACAATTCTTTATCTTGTAATGATTTTACAATAAAATATCTTTGATTGCAAGCAAAAGCAGCTAAATTAATATAGATAAAGCTACTAAGCTTAAAGCTCTTGTTTTGATGAAAATGCCCCTCGATAAAATAGTCACATTCAAAACGATTTGCAAAACGATTTTTTATAAAATCTTCAAACCAGCCAAGCTCTTTACAATCATCCTTCTTATCAAGATGCTCTTCTATTTTATTAATAATAAAATGACCAAGAGCAATATCAATATATTTTAAAATAAAAAGTATAAAAGGATTACGGATCAGTGCAGTATAGATCTTATAACCTACTTTACCATCAAAATCACCATGCGCCATACAAACTTTTGTCTCACCATAATGAAGTACTTGAGGTTGTTGTGCTAATGGAAATATTTTTATGTTTTGAAAAACAACCTTAAGATTAAAATCATGATTGCCTTCAAAATATATAACTTCTATCTCTTGTGCTATTGCTTCAAGCAAATTGATCATCTCTTGATTTTCTTCATAAGTATAATCTATCAACCCAAAAAGAGCATCAAAAATATCACCCATTAAAATAAGTTGAGAAGGTTGCAGTTTTTTAGAGGCTATCGCTTGTATAAAAGCAAGAAGTTGTGGTCTTTGATGTGAGTAGTGCGCATCAGCGATGATATATGCACCCTCACGTAACTCTAGTTTATGGGACATACGCTATATCTGGAATCCCCATAGTCTCATCAAGCCCCATCATAAGGTTTGCATTAACAACTGCCTGCGATGAAGCTCCACGCATTAAGTTATCAATGGCACTTGCAATAAAGAGCATATTGCCTTTTTGTTTGACATAAATATCACAAAAGTTTGTCCCTGCAACATCTTTCATTGTTACGGGCTTTTGTGATATACGGACAAAAGGTTCATCTTTATAATACTCTTGTAAAAGTTTTTCTGCATCAACACCATCTTGAAGCTGAATATAAATAGAGCTAATCATTCCACGCGTTACGGGAACCAAATGCGGTACAAAATTTACAAGTTCAAAATCAACACCGAGTTTATTTGCTATCTCTGGAGCATGACGATGCATCAGTGGATTGTAAGCAAAAAGATTATCATTGACATTGACAAAATGCGTTGTATCACTCAGTTTTTTTCCAGCTCCGCTTACACCTGTTTTTGCATCAACAATAATGGGCGTATTTTCAAGACGACTTTTCATAAAAGGTAAAAGTCCTAGAATTGCAGAAGTAGGAAAACAGCCTGGATTTGCTACAAGTTTTGCAGATTTAAGCTCCTCACGAAACATCTCAGGCAGACCATAAACAACATGAGAAAGATTCTCACTGTCAACATGAGGACAATAAAACGCCTCATAAACATCTTGCGGCAGACGATAATCTGCTGAGAGATCGACAACTTTTACACCTTTGGCAATCAAAGGCTTTACATATGCCATCGCTGTTTTATGTGGCAGTGCCAAAAAAACAAGATCACATAGAGCAGCCATTGTATCTATATCTGCACGATGTACTTCATCTTCACAGACACCATTTAAAGAAGGATGCAGTGCATTTATTGTCGTTCCACCTTCTGAATTTGCAATATATGCAAGTTCAAATGCAGGATGCTTTACAAGCATTTTTACGAGTTCCAATCCGGTATAACCTGTTGCTCCGACAACACCTACTTTAGTGCGCATCAAAAACAATCTCCTGATATTTTACCTCTTCGATCTCAAACTCTTTTTTACCGCCTGGAAGTTGAACAACTACATCATCCCCTTCCTCTTTTCCCAAAAGCTGTTTGGCAAGTGGAGAGTTAAATGAGATCAGCCCAACATCAGGATTGGACTCGGCACCACCTACAATTGTATAAGTAACTTCTTCATCTGTATCCATATCTGTCATCACAACTGTTGATCCAAAACTTACTTTTGAGTGTGCCAACTCACTAGGATCAACAATTTGAGCATTTCCAAGAATCGCTTGTAGCTCTGCTAAACGGTTATCAATATTTTTTTGTTGCTCTTTTGCTGCATGATACTCAGCATTTTCTTTTAGATCACCATGTTCTAATGCCTCTTCTATGGCCTTTACAACACCCGGACGTTTTACCTCTTTGAGATCTTTTACCTCAGCTTGAAGTTTTTCATACCCATAAATTGTCATTGGTTCTACATTTTGCATAGTTGTTCTCTTTTACTAATAATTTTTCTTTTGATGATTATAGCAAAATTTCATATCAGTAGAGCTGTTTTTGCTCATTTTTTTCCCAAGCTTCAAAAAGTTTTTTACTCTCTTCATAATCTATCTGCTGCATATCAAGTTCTTTTGTTTTTCCCAATATGATCTCATAAAATTTTGCATCATCAAAACCAATGGCTGCTGCATCTTTTTCATCGGTTCCATAATAAACTTTTGGTATTCTAGCCCACATCACAGCGCCTAAACACATAGGACAGGGCTTACAGGTTGTATAGAGTTCGCAACCGCTTAGATCAAAACTCTCTAACTTTTTACTTGCTCTTCGTATGGCCAAAACTTCAGCATGTGCCGTTGGATCTTTACTGCAAAGCACCTCATTATGTGCAACAGAAACAAGCTCTCCATCTTTAACTATTACAGCACCAAAAGGACCACCCTCTTGATTTTCCATTCCCTGCAATGCTGAATTATATGCTTCTTGCATCCATCTGTTCATATCTTTTCATTCCTGTTCATTATTTTTAAAAGTTTATCATAGAATTTTCTGCCTTTAAGTTTGGCTTCGATAAAATTGAGTTAAACCTCTTTCAAATAAAAGGATAAAAAATGGGATCATATCAAAGAGTACACACAAAAAAACCACAAGATATTCAAAACAAAAGGGCTTATCTTATTGGTTCTGGAATCGCATCATTAGCTGCTGCACACTATCTTATTCGTGACGGACATATGGATCCTTCACATATTACAATTTTTGAACAAGACAGCCTCAGTGGAGGAGCGATGGACGGAGCAGGTAATCCTGATGATGGTTTTATTGCTCGTGGCGGCCGTGAGATGGAGGAACACTATGAGTGCCTGTGGGATCTCTATGGAGATATCCCTTGTCTGGAAGAAGAAGGTCGAACAGTACTTGACACATTTAAAGAGCTCAATGACAAAGATCCAAACTACTCCAATGTCCGTGTTATTTTTAACCGCGGTGAGAAATATAGACATACAGATCTAGGACTTAAAGATGAACATGGAAATACCCTTATCAAACTTCTTTTAACAAAAGAGGAAGATCTTGGGGACATGAGTGTTGCTGAGTATTTTGAAGCATCCTATTTTGAGACAGATATGTGGCTCTACTGGCGTAGTATGTTTGCATTTGAAACTTGGCACAGTGTTGTAGAAATGAAGCGATATATGCATCGTTTTATTCACCTTATGCCGGGTATGAGTACTATGCGTGGTTTGGTTTTTACAAAATACAATCAGTATGATTCTCTTATCTTGCCACTAAAAAAACATCTTGAAACGCAGGGGGTTGTGTTTCGTTTTGAAACAACAATTACAGACCTTGACATTGAGATCTTAGGAGAGAAAAAGATTGTACGAGCTATTCATCTACGTACAAAAGAGCAAGAAGAAAAAATCACAACAACACAAAACGATCTTGTATTTTTTACAAACGGTTCAATGACAGAGAACTCCTCTTTGGGATCGATGGATGAAGCACCGCTTTTAAACAGAGGCAAAGCAGCAGTATGGGAACTTTGGAAAAAAATTGCCAAAAAAGATCCCGCTTTTGGTCACCCTGAAGTATTTTGCAGTGATATAGACAAAACAAAATGGGAATCTTTCACCATTACTGCAAAAGGAGAGAAATTTCGCAAACTGATGGAACACTTTGCCGAGAGAAAATTTCTACCACACAGAACGGCAACAGGTGGCATTATTACCATTAAAGACTCCTCATGGCTAATGAGTGTTACTGTAAACAGACAACCACAATTTAAAAATCAACCTGCAGATGTCACTGTAGCATGGGCATATGCACTCTTCCCTGATAAAAAAGGGGACTATATCAAAAAAGCTATGAGTGAGTGTAGCGGTAAAGAACTTTTTGAAGAGTTGCTTTATCATTTAGGTATTGCACCTGAAGATATGAATGCATATCTTGCAGAAGTAAAAATTATTCCTGCTATGATGCCCTATATTACAAGTCAATTTATGCCACGTGTTGCGGGAGACAGACCTGATGTCATACCAAAGGGGAGTGAAAACCTTGCATTTTTAGGTCAATTTGCCGAGATCAAAGGAGATTGTGTCTTTACCGTAGAGTATTCTGTGCGATCTGCCATAATGGCTGTTTATACGCTGCTTGATCTTGACAAAGAGGTACCAGAGATCTATCCAAGCCAGTATGACATTCGCGCACTTGCTGCTGCATCAAAAACAATGAAAAGCAGTGACGAAGGAATTATTAAAAAAGCAGTAGAGAGTTTTATAAAGAAAAAACTTGAACATACAACGCTTGAGGATCTCCTCTAAACCTCTATGCGTTTGAGTTGTGAGAGATCAAAGATGATCTGCTCGCACGCTGTTTGTATAGTAATGTGACACCCTTTTTTTGCGATACTTTTTGCATCTTTTATATCACTTAAAAGTTCTATGCGTTCCTGTGTCAAAGGATCATAGGCAAAAAGCCTCTCCTCTTCTACAAAGAAGATCCGCCCTCCACCGCAACCATCACCGACTATGCCCTCACACACCAAAGCAGAGTTAAGATCAAAACCATGAGTCATCTAAACAATCCTCCCGTGCATCTTTTAAAAACTCTTTGTAATCACTTCCATTTTTATCCAAAGCCTTATACTCTTCATAAGTGTACTCTTTAAAAGTGGCATCATCAAGACATCTGCACAGCTTTGTAGAGTTCTCATCACCCGTGCAGTGTGAGAGCATCTCTTTTTTCTGTTCATCTTCCCAGCCCACATAGGAGTTATAGTACGGATAAAGCGCCCAGATGGCAAAACCAATCGTCAGTACAATATTTACAATATACTCACGCTTTCTTGTCTCGAAGTACTTCTTGACATCCCAAGAGATCAATATTAAAAAAACAACCTCAAGCCCAATATTAAACCAATCACTATCTAAAAATTCAAACAATCTCTTTTTTCCTTATCTCTTTTATAGCCTCAGCACACATCACAAGCCCAAAGGTGGCAGTAACACCCATAAAGCTCCCCTTGGCTTTTGTAACAGCTTCTTCAGCAGAAAAAATCACTTTATACTTTTTCTTAAAGCCTCTCTTTTTAAGTTCATAGCGGATCTTTGCACCAAATCTGTCGCCGTAACTCTTCCATATATCACTCACCTGCACCTTTGTAGGATCAAGCCGTTTTGCACTGCCAAAAGAGGATATAAGTTTTTTATAACATTTTTGGGCAAGAGCCAGTTTTGCATTGCGATCATCTATGGCATCAAGAACGAGATCATAAGGATCAAAGTCAAAATCCCATACCCACTCTTCATCCACACGTCTGTTCATAATGGTAAGCTCAGGGTAATGTTCTTTGAGTGCTTCTACTTTAATCGCACCCTCATGTAACTCTGACCACATCTGTCTGTTTTGATTGGAGCGATCAAAAGTATCAAAATCAACAATGGTGATATCTTTCACGCCCGAACGATAAAGACAGTCAAGACAAAAACTCCCAACGCCACCAACACCAAGCAATAAAACTTTGGCATTTTGCAGCTTCGTAAAATCATCTTGTAACAGTTCTTCTATACGCGCATAACGCTCCATCAATCAAGCCACTTTTGAAGATTTTGCATGCTTTGATAGGCTGAGAGATCAAGCATTATAGGTGTTATAGAGATATAGCCTGCCTCTATAGCTTCATAATCACTCATTTTATCTTGAGCATGAGAACGTTTTGAAAAAGCCAGAGGATGCAAACCCAACCAGTAAAACTCCTCTCCTCGAGGATTTCTATGGAGATGAGAGTCATTTGCATAGTGACGATATCCAGCATAGGTAACTTTCATTGCTGCTTCTGTAGCCTCCGGGGGAATATTTATATTTAAAAACTCCCGTTCAGGCAGAGGAAAAGAGCCCTCTCGTATCTTTGTAACAACTTTTTGAATTGTCTTTTTTGCCAAAGAGAAATCTCCATCAGGGTTTGTAAAATCCATCACTTGTGAAATTGCAATAGAAGGCACACCATGAAGCACACCCTCCATGGCACCTGCAGCCGTACCGCTGTAAGTAATATCTTCACCCATATTTGATCCACGGTTTATTCCACTGACAAGCAGATCAGGTTTTTGCTCTTCAAACATAGTACTCAAAGAGAGATAAACACAGTCACTCGGCGTTCCGTCATCAAGCTTGTAAAAATCATCATCCACAGAGATAAAACGCAATGGTCTTACCAGTGTAAGAGAGTGACCACAGGCTGATTTTTCATTTGCTGGAGCAACAACAGTTATCTCTACATTTTCAAGCCCACGCAAAGCTTCTACAAGAGCAATTAAACCTTTTGCTTCATATCCGTCATCATTCGTTATTAAAATTTTATAGCTATTCATAGTAAAATTTTATCATAATTTGTCGATATAATAAGTGCCAGACCATAATAAATGTCATA
>Ga0256837_1000986_pt1 | contig 20858 bp, 17 predicted proteins | sample 4562384metaG_FD_185976 | JGI IMG/M metagenome (GOLD analysis project Ga0256837, IMG submission 185976) | Hydrothermal vent microbial communities from Guaymas Basin, Mexico - 4561-384 | ecosystem: Environmental > Aquatic > Marine > Hydrothermal vents | place: Mexico: Guaymas Basin | collected...
ATGTAGGTCGCTGCCACTTTGAGTTTATTCAACCTCATATATCCTAACTCCCTTAACTTTTATCCTTCTTTATCTTTTTACTTCTTTATATCTTTCTACTCTTACACTATTTTTAGCTCTTGGCTTCTGATTAACTATCTTTTTTAAATCAAAACTTATTCTTTAGATAAATTATTCTTATATAATAAGATTTGAATAGTATTTTGGTTTTAGGGGTATTTTGACTGAAATAGTACTTTTTAAGTCCAAACTTAGTGTAAGTGTTTTAGACTATGCAGACATGTTTTGAATTAAAAGTATCGAGGATTCCTATTGTATACTTTAAACAGTTAAAAGGAGTAAACATGAAAAAAATCGTAACTGCATCACTTATTGCTACACTAGCATTAAGTCAAGCAAATGCAGTCTCTCATAGTGAGTTGGCTTCAAAAATTGACTCACTTGAGTCAGAACTAGCAAAAGTTAAAAAGAAACTCTCTGCACAAAATGTAAAGATCAATAAAGTCAAAGCACATGATGCTGCAGATAATATTAAGTGGAATGTAGATTTGAGAACGAGTATCGACACTATCAACTATGATATGGCTGATGGTTCAGAGAGAAGCAATGATGCTTTGATGACAACAAGATTATGGTTGAATATGGCATATGCTCCAGATAGTCAAAATATCTTTAAGGGACAACTCTCCTACAATAAAGCCTTTGGTGCAGACCTTGGTAATAGTAGAGGTTGGGGTATGGATACTTTTGATTGGATTACCAATGAAGCGTTGACAGGTAACTCTCTGAAGGTGAGACAAGCGTATTGGCTCTATCTTGGAGAGAATGCTTTTGGTGCAGATATTCCATGGACACTCTCCGTAGGACGAAGACCGTCCACAACAGGTTTCCTCTCTAGCCTTAGAGAAGATGATAAGGCACAGTCACCACTAGGTCACAATATTGATGTAGAGTTTGATGGGGCGAGTTCACTCTTTAATCTTAGTAATGTAACAGGTATTTCTGGAATGTCTTTCAAAATCTGTACAGGACAGGGATCTACCAATGCAAGACCAATGTTTAGTGCGGATACACGCTATGATGAAGATACAGCCGTTTTAGATGATGTTAAGCTTGTTGGATTTATCTTTGTACCGTATGATGATGGGCAGTATCAGCTTAAAACCAATGTCTTTAGAGCATTTGATCTTCCTGGTATGAATGCTGCGGGTGCAATGACTACACGCGGTAATATGGATGGTGCGGCTGTCTCTTTATTAGTTGATGGATTGGTTGAGGATACCATGTTTGAGGAGACTAAGCTCTTTGCGTCATTTGCATGGAGTAAGACAGATCCTGATAGTACACAATCAATGCTTGGATCTACTGATAGTGAGACAGGTACCTCTTACTGGGTAGGTGTACAACAGCCCTTACTTGGTGGTAATTTTGGATTAGAGTACAACCATGGAGATAAGTACTGGAGATCATTTACTTATGCTGAAGATACGATGATAGGCTCTAAGCTTGCAGCACGCGGTGATGCAATTGAAGCATACTATACCTATCAACTCAATGAAGCATTAAGTACACAGATTAGATATACACAGATCGATTATGACTATACAGGAAGTAATGGATTCTTTGGTGATCAAGGTACTCCTATGACAATGGCTCAAGCTAAAGCTGCTGGTATGGGTGCTATGGTTGTTGAGAAAGCTCAAGATATTCGTTTCTATATTCGTTATAGATTCTAAGCCTACTAGGTGTAGATTACAAAGAGAGTCTCTCTTTGTAATCGATTAAGCCATACCTCTCCTCCTCTTTTATCTCTTCTTCACTCTTATTGAATAACTTAATCAACTATTTTTACGATTTAGTATACTTGTAGTATAAATTTAAATAATAAATAAAAATTAAAAGTAGTTAGGTTATAATAGAAGTATGATTAACATAAAGGAATAACAATGAGACAGTTAATGAAATGGTTAGTGGTGACACTAGGAGTGAGTATAGGATTGATAGCAGGTACTGTAGAGGGGAATGATGTGCGTGTATTTACGGCAGATAATCGTGATGGTAAGATCACCCCGAGTAGTATTGAGCATGCCTTTAAAGAGGCAGGATTTGTAATCGCAGCCAATAATAATATGAATGCACCGTTTATGCGTGATTTTAATCAAACCTCTTTTGATGTCTATAATCTGATGGTAGTGTTTAGAAAAGATACGGCATTGGCACTGGCTGAACACTATCCAACCGTAGGACTCTTTACCCCATTAAGTCTCTCTATCTATACCAAAAAAGGTGAAAAAAGTATCTCTGTCGCCTCTATTGTACCTGCGGCGGCTGCTAAAATGATGGGAATACCACAAGAGAATGAACATATCGTAGCACTAGGAGAGAGAATAGAAGAGGCACTACGCACAGCGATGCCAAAAGGAACGTTTATTACACTTCCCTATACGATGAAAGCACCTGTTGGAAAGTTGGTGACTCAGATAAGTTATGAACAGAAAGGGGATGATTGGGAGGAGTCTAAAGATGATATGCAGATGCTCTTTGAAGGCTCTTTGGCTCCTAGTGGATTTGTCATGGCTGGCTTTAGTGATCTTAACTATGACTTTGAGGAGCATGATCAGGAGTGGTACTACTTCTATGATGTCTACTCAATCTGTAAGATCGCTGTTATCTATGAGATTGCTAAAACACATCCTGAAGCGGGAGCATTTGCACCTTGTTCTGCCTATATGTATCAAAAGACAGGTGAAAAGACTGTCCATATGGCATTTCCTAGTGTCTACAAATGGATTGCAGCATTGGGTATCAAAGAGCAAGCCTCTATTGATGTTCTACTTGAAGCACAAAGAGGATTTGAGTCTATCTTAGAAAAAATGAAACAGTAGTACCCTTTGCGGTACGCTACTTAGAGGAGATAGAGTCTATCTCCTCTTGCTATCTCCCCCTCCTGAATCACTTTTGCAAAAATCCCCCTATCATTTTTTAGAAGTTTTGGTATGCGTCTATCGATGGTCGCTAGATGTTTACAGAGCGTACAGTGCTGGCTTATCTCCAAGATAGCACTCCCTAGAGAGAAGCGTGTCCCCAGAGGGAGTGCATAGGGATTCAAGTCAAGTAGGATATTCTCTCCTAGGCTACTGTAGGGCATGGTTATCTCATACTGTTGTGCGAGTCTATAGCTCTCAATCGAAGTGAGTAGTATGGTGCGTTCGGATATTTTATTGTAGTGTTTATCCCCTATGATACCCTGTTCATCTACAGATATACACTCTTGGGCTATGGGTCTACTCTGTGTGGGTGGTGTAACAAAAAGTGATAAAACCTCTCCTTGAGATGATGTCAACATATAAACCTTTCTTCTATTACTCTATTTGATTATATTACTATAAAAATAGTAATAGGTCTCCAAATAGAGCTTATCAAATCTATTGATGGAAATATCTTATTTGACTGATTGATTGTAGTAAAAAGGAAGATTATGTATAGATTTTACAAATATCTAATGATAAGAAATAAGTTTTGTTAAATTATTCGATATTTTAATTTGTTTCCTATTACAATTAAAAACAATAGTAACTCTATTAAACTCACACCTGAGTTTTTCAATTAAAATAAGGAGGTTGTATGACTAAGATAAATGAAGCTTCTCACACTGAGATAGATCAGTCAAGTAGAAGAGATTTTTTTAGAAAAACAGCAGTATACTCTGTCAGTGCATTGGCAGCAGCGAGCGTAATGGCACCGATTAAGATTAGTGCCGAAGATGATAGGGCAATTATCGAAGAGAAGAAGTGGGGTACAACTTTTGGGTATCCTGTAACACATAATCTCTATGGACAGCCATCACCCTATGAGCATCATGTGACACGAAGAAACACCCAACTTCTTACATCAGGAAACTGGTACGCTTCCATTGCCATGTGTCCTATCCATGAACTCAATGGAATTATCACACCCAATGGACTCTTCTTTAGTCGAAGTCATGGTGGTACCGCGGAGATTGATTACAATGAACACCGTCTGATGATTCATGGATTGGTAGAGAAGCCTATTGTCTTAACCATGGATGAACTCAAGCGATACCCCTCTGTAAGTCGTATTCACTTTATTGAGTGTCCTGCCAATGGTGGACCAGAGTGGAGAGGTCCACAGTTCCCTTCGATTCAGTTTGCTAAAGGAATGATGTCTTGTGCGGAGTGGACAGGTGTCTATCTCAAAGATATTCTAAAAGATCTTGGACTCAAAAAAGAGGCACTCTGGATGCTAGCAGAAGGGGCAGATAACTCGCATATGGGACGAACCATCCCTGTGGATAAGGTCTTAGATGATGCGATGATTGTCTGGGGACAAAATGGTGAAGCATTGCGTCCTGAGCAGGGGTATCCTATTAGACTGTTAGTCCCTGGATGGGAGGGTAATCTCTGTGTGAAGTGGCTTAATAGACTAGAGTTTGCCTCAGAGCCTTTCTATGCTAAGGAGGAGACAGCCAAGTACTCAACGCTGAAACCCAGTGGAAAAGCGATACAGCACTTCTATGCTAATGAGGTAAACTCAATTATCACTTCACCCTGTCCTGACAAACCATGGACAGCGCTTAAGAGGGGTGATGTGGTTGAGATTGAAGGATTGGCTTGGAGTGGTATGGGGACGATTGAGGGGGTAGATATCTCCTTTGATGGTGGTAAAAACTGGGTTGAAGCGAGTATGAAAGGGTTGGTGCTTCCTAAAGCATGGAGCCGATTTAGTTTGATGTATCAATATGAAGGTAAACCACTGCTACTCTCAAGCCGTGCAAGAGATGATGCAGGACATATCCAACCTACCGTCAAACAAGAGAGAGAAGTGATGGGTGTGGAGTCTGTTTATCATAGAAATGGAATTGCTACATGGGAAGTGACAGCAAAAGGAGAGGTGAATAATGTTCAAGTCTTATCATAAGTTAGTATCAACCATACTCGTGGCTACTGTAGCCTCCACCGCACTATTATCCGCAGATACAGGTGCTTCAGGTACCTATATGAATGGGAAAAAGGTTATTGATGGGGGTGTGACTTATCCTATTAGACAAGGCAAAACTGCACTCTACTTTGTCAATGAGACAATCTCGACACAGCCGATTGTTCATGGGCGAACCCCCACAGCCAATGAGGTAAAACATTGGGATATTGATGTCATGCCTGATGGGACAGGGCTTCCTGAAGGGTCTGGTACAGTAGAGGAGGGGGATGAGCTATACGAAGAGAAGTGTGCCTCGTGTCACTTTGATTTTGGGACAGGGGGGGCAGGGTATCCTGCACTTCAAAAAGGAAACGCCTATGAAGGTAGAGACTCTTTGACCAATCAACGCAATAGTCCCGATGATGATGGTCCTATCCGTGTATTTGGTACCTACTGGCCTCAAGCGAGTACACTGTGGTGGTATATCAAGACAGGGATGCCTCACCCCTCACCGATGAGCCTGACCAATGATGAAGTCTATGCACTGAGTGCCTACATCCTCTCGATCAATGAGCTAGAGATTGAGGGTGAAGAGCTTGATGATGAGTATGAACTCAATAGAGAGAAGTTTCTTAAAGTTGTGATGCCAAATAGAGATGGATTTGTTCCTGTGATTGATGGACCAAAGGGACCTGATAATGTACGGGAGTTCTTTGCTGATACGACAAACTATGGTAACGGTACACGCTGTATGCATAACTGTTTTGAGGGTAAACCACTCTTAGCACGGATTAAGGGAGCAGGGATTAGTGATTATCAACCCCCTATCTCAATCAAAAGAGAGTTGCCACCTAAAGCAAAGACAACGGGTGAGCATGCGGGTAAGAAAACCTATGAGGCGAGCTGTGCTATCTGCCACGCAACGGACTCTATGGGGGCTCCTGAAGTGGGCAATAAAAAAGCGTGGGAGGCTGTCCTTAAAAAAGGACTCAATAGCGTTGAGCAGAATGCAATCAATGGTATGGGTGGGATGCCTCCAAAAGGGGGAACCTCTCTGGATGATGAAGCCCTCAAAGAGGTCATAGACTACATGATAAGTGTGAGTCAATAGAGTAAGAGTACGCTATACTAATATCCAAAGTGCTATAGGGTACTTGGGGTATTAGAATTTATCAAAAGGAAAGAGAATGGAAAGAAGAAAATTTTTAGGGTTGGGTGCAGTTGCGATGGTTGCACTCCCTGCGACATTAAGTGCATTGAGTAGTATCGACTTTAGAGTGACAAAGCCTGATACATGGAGAGCCCATACCGTAGAAGAGAGTATCAAAGCACTCTATGGTGAGGTGAAGTTTGAAGTAGGTGGTATCAAAGTAAAAGCCCCTAAAGTAGCCAGTAATGGTGGAGCCATTCCTGTAAGTGTGAAGTCTGATATTGCGGCAAAATCTGTTGCTATTTTGCAAGATGCCAACCCTGAGAGTACCGTAGCCGTCTACAATACGGATGCAGATTCGATTATCGACTTCGCTGTGAAGATCAAGATGAAAAAATCGGGTACGATTACCGCGGTACTTGAGGGACAAGATGGAAAGTTCTATAGAGGTACGATAACACTAGAGGTAGCACTAGGTGGATGTGAAGGATAACCCTTCTTCTTCCTAGCACAACACAATAGAGAATATAAAGGAATAGTATGGGAAATATGAAAATTAAAGCGAAAGCGAAAAATGGTATCGTCAAAGCAAAGGTTATGATCAAGCATGATATGCTCACCTATGACCAAGCTAAAAAGAAGGGTAAAGAGGCAAACTTTATTACCCATATCATTGCAAAAGTGGGAGATAGGGTGGTCTATGATATGTCTACAAGTCAATTTCTCTCTAAAGATCCATTGATTAAGTTCAAGTTTAAAGCTGATGGTCTTGTGAAGGGGGATAAGCTAGAGATGACTTGGCAAGATCTCTCAGGTAAACAGACTGTCGAGTCTAAAAAAATCAAGGGTAAGTTCTAAACTATTTCCTGTCGATACAGTGATACTGAACCCTAAGAGAGCCTCAATCTACCAATTCACACCGAGTTAATACCAGTACGCTACGCTACTACTATCAAAAATAGTAGGATTAGCGTATGGCAGACACACAGACAGACTCGACTTGGGTAGATAAGATACTGAGAAAACCACATATTATCATCTCCTTTTTGGCACTTTTTGTCATGGCGGGTATTATGGGGTATGGGAAGATACACCGCAACCTCTTCCCCAACTCCAACTACCCTGAGGTGGCGTTGGTGGTGGTGGAGTCGGGAGCTTCGGCGGAGAGTATCGCCTCCAATATCGCCGTACCTATCGAGGAGGAACTCTATACACTCGATGCAATACGCCGTGCCCACTCGACAACGATTGATGAGGTGACAGTGATCCGTGCGGAGTTTGAGTATATCAAGGATATCGATACCGCGGTCAATGATGTCACCAATGCCCTCTCCAAGATCCGTGCCAAACTCCCCAAAGATATTCGTGAGCCTCAGATTATCAAGATCACCGAGGCGACCGCTCCTGTGCTAGTCGTGGCGATGTCGCCCAAGGAGGGGACACCCCTCAGTCTAGAGGATATCCGTGATATCGCTAGTGGGGAGATACGCCACACCCTGCTCAAGACCCAAGGGGTCGCCAATGTCGATCTCTTTGGGGGGTATGAGAAGGAGTTGCAGATCATCATCGACAAGCAGAAGCTCGATACCTATCACCTCTCCCTAGGAGCGGTTATCGCCACCCTACAGAAGAGTGACAATGAGTACGCTGTGGGGTTTGTCACCAATGAATCCAACCGCTACCTCCTCAAATCGCAAGGTAAACGAGACGCAGTAGAGAGCCTCAAAGCGTTGGCACTCACCCCTGATGTGAAGCTTGCTGATGTGGCGGAAGTCTACTTTGGTCACTACGAAAACAGTGCGGTCTACTATGGCAATGGGACACCTGCGATTGCGTTGTCTATCCAGCGTGCGGTGAGTGCGGATGTGATCGGGACAATAGGGAAGGTCGAGGAGATGCTAGAGGGGTTTAAAGCCCGCTACCCTTCCATCAACTTCGAGGTGAGTGATACCCAAAAGGAGACGATAGAGCAGAGTACCATGAATATGTTTGATGCTCTGCGTGACGCGATTATCATGTCTACGATTGTGGTCTTTTTGTTCTTGGCGAGTTTCCGACAGATCTTGGTGGTGTTGGTGACGATACCACTAGTCTACGCCTCGACGATTGCGTTGATGTGGTTGGTGGGGATCGACTTCAATGTCGTGACACTTACTGCGATTATCTTGGCTCTGGGGCTACTGCTCGATGATACCGTGGTGGTGATGGAGAATATCGAGAGGCACTACCGTGAGCTGGGAAAGGAGATACGCAAAGCGGTCTTTGAGGGGACGCGTGAGATTATGTTTGCAGACTTTAGTGGGACGATTACGACGATGATTGCCCTCTCTCCGATGCTCTTTGTCGGGGGGTATCCACAGACGGTCTTTGCCCCGCTGGTAGGGACACTACTTCTCGCCCTCATCGCCTCCTATATCATCTCCATCGTCGCAGTACCACTTCTTTCGCTTCATATCTTGGCGATACAGAACCCTCTTCTGCTCAAGGTCGAAGATGGATTCCATGCAGTCATCGGGCGTGCCAATGATATGATACAGGAGTTTTTTTCCACACTGGTGCGTGCGATTACGGGTTCTCGTCTCTTGGGAGTGGTCTCTGTGGTGGTACTCTTGGCACTCTTTGTTACCTCGGTGAAGCTTGTTATGCCTGTGGTGGGGCAGGAGCTGATGCCTCCGATGGATACAGGAGGGGTTAATATCCGTATCACTACCCAAGCCAATCTCCCCATAGAGAAGTCTGAAGCGATTATGCAACAGGTCAATACTATCATCAAGGAGCAGGGGGAGCTACTGCGTATCTCTGGGAGTATCGGGAGTGAAGCGGGGGTGTTGAGTATTGGATCAGGCTCTGGGATAGACCACCTCGCTATCGTGGCGACCTATGTCGATCGCTACAAACGGCAGAAGGATATTTGGCAGATTGCTAAAGTCCTGCGTGAGAAGATCGCTACCATCCCCAATGTGAAGTATCTCGATGTCACACCGTATGGGGCGACGGCTCTAGCGAGTATCCGTGCCAATGTCGATGCGAAGCTCAGTAGCTCCGATATCACACAGCTTCAGTCTGCGGGGGCGATCGTCCAAGAGGCACTCTCCAAGACCCAAGGGGTCGTCTCTACGGCAACGACTTGGGATAGTGATAAGGTGGTCTATGATCTAGCTATTGATGAGGTGGAGGCATCACGCTATGCACTGAGTCGATCCGATATCATCACACAGCTCAAACTAGCACTACGGGGGGCTCCTGTGGCGAGCTTTGCCAAGGAGAATGCGATGGACTATACCGTACGCGTCTGGCTCCCTAAGCGACAGATTGAGAGCTTTGAGGCGATGATGAGTCTCCTCATCGACACCCCAAAAGGTAAGATACCCCTGCGTCATATCGCGTCACTTCAGCACCACACTGAGCCAAGCCTCATTACACGAGAGAATCTACAGTATACGCTAGAGGTCTATGGCGATCGTGAGAAGGCAGCGATCTCACATATCATGGCAAGCTTCGAGAAGCAGTTGGCAGGGATTACCCTCCCCGATGGGGTCACCCTAGAGCAGGTAGGGGATATCAAGCAGTTCAAAGCCTCTGCGAAGCGGATGGTTGGGGCGATTATCATTGCGGTGGTGTTGATCTTCTTCACACTTATTGTGATGTTTGGCAATATCAAAATCTCCTTGATGATTCTCTTCTCTATCCCCTTGACAATTATCGGGGCATCTTGGACGATGTTGAGTATCGGCTACCACACCTCAATGCCTGCGATGATGGGCTTCATGCTCCTCTCAGGGGTCATTGTCAATAACGCCATTTTGCTGATACACTTTGCCATAGAGCAGATACAAAAAGGGATGAGTAAAAAAGAGGCGATGTTAGAGTCTATTCGGATACGAACCCGTCCTGTACTGATGACTGCTTTTGCGGTAAGTGCGGGGATGCTTCCTGTTGCTCAGGGAGCGGCGATTGGGTTGGAGCGTTTGGCACCTCTGGGTGCGGTGGCGATAGGGGGGTTGGTCGTAGGGACCTTTATGACACTGGTCTTTATCCCGATAGTCTTTATCTGGACGGTAAAGGAGGAGGCGATCTTGGCATCTACTCCCCAAGAGGGGTAGATGCTAGTTGCTCTGAGGCTTGGGGTATAAAGGGTAGAAAATTTAATACTAATAATTCTTAGTTAGGGATAAATAGTATGTAGAGCCAAGAAGCTACCTCCCCTTCTATGCTCTATCGTTTAGAGGCGAGTTGGATAAGTCTATCAAACTGCTCTGCGGAGAGTAGACCTTGTATGGTATGGATACACGCTAGGTGTGTGTTAGTCATCTTGACTTTAATAGAAGCGATCTTCTCTACAAGTGGATGGAGTGGGAAATGGGAGGATTACCTAAGTTCCTTTGAATGGTTTGATAGGGGGAGTATGAATCAAAAATGAAATAGCACAAGGATACTACTACGGAGGTAGTAGTATCAAATTGTTAGTGACCATGCCCTGTTTGGGGGTAGATGCCGTTTTTGTCTTCGCCTAGGAGGCTATCACCTGCGACATAGCACCCTTCAGCAACCCCAAGGTTTTTGAGTCCCTTGTCAAACACCCAGTAGTGGGTGTAGCTCCCATTTCGTAGTACTTCAAAGGCTTCTAAGACATCCGTGGCATTGGAGTCTTGAGCGAGGGTGATATAGCTGTCGAGGTCATTGATATCGGTTACCTCTACCATACATCCGACCATCAACGCATCCTCTTTGGACTGTGTCCCTTTAGCATAGAGGGCATCGTAGAGGTCTTGGATCGCTTGGATACCATAGGTACCACGAGGCATAGTCTCAGGGGTGACGGTGTTGTTGGCTACAGCGGTGGTGATATTGGATAGGTCACTGCTAGTGAGAGCATAGCGTTGTGCAATTGATTGTACAATCCCAATATGCTGGATCTCTGATTTTCTTGCGATATTGTTGAGTTGCTTAATCGTTGTGGAACTGTTGGTAAGGTGGAAGTCATAGAGTGTGAGGTAGATATCATAGGCAAGTCGCTCCTCATTGCCCATATAGGCGATGGCATCTTTGAGTGGCTGTGTGAGGGTCGAGGTGGGGTAGATGGTGATATCAAAACTAGCATGGGACTCATTGCCTTCACTAGAGGTGGTACCATTATGGTCTCTATCTCTATCTCTATCTCTATCTCCGTTTCCGTTTCCGTTTGTCCCTCCGTTGCCATTATCGTGTCCGTTACTATTACTAGTGCCATTTCCATTATCGTGTCCGTTGCCATTATCGCTTCCATTAGCACTTCCATTGGTATGGCTCTCTTGGGTATGCCATGTCTGCATACTCTCATCAAAGTGTGTAATTGCCTCCGTCTCATCAACATCGATATATCCATCATTTTTATGGTCGAGATGTTGTGCGAGTGTACTATCGAGTGCAAGGAGTTCTGCCTCATCGAGTGTATGGATATCGGTAGGTGTGAGTGTCGTAAGACTATTGATGACAGCAGAGGGGATGGTGATACCATTGGAGGTGTTGCCATCCTCATCGAGTGCTTGAAGTGTACGCAAGAGAAGGGTGCGTGATGCTTCATCGTCACTAGAGAGTGTCGCAGGGGTGATGAGTCCATCGTTGAGTGGGTGTGCCTCCCCTAGACTCAAGTTACCAATATGGAGTGCTACACTATCGCCAATGTGGTACTGGAAGCGTCCTGCACTATCAGTGACTCCTTTGAGTCCTGAAGAGGTCTCATAGCTCACCCCCTCTACCGCTGAGTCGATAAAGTACCCTGTGGAGGTGATGGTCTCATCGGAGCTACTGCTTGAGCCACACCCGATGAGGAGTCCCGCGGTGATGAGTGAAAGTGTTGTGATGATAAGTGTCTGTTTCATTGTCTAATCCTTTATATCATTTTATATAAAGCATTATCCACTAAGTTTGTTACTCAAATGTTACTTTGGAGATATCTAGTGTGATGGTCACGGTGGTATCCTCTAGGGAGATGGATGTGGGGATGTTGAGTTGGGCAGAGAGCTTCTGGACGATATGAAGTCCGATCCCCAAGCCTCGCTCATGCTCTTTGTAGAAGCGTTGGAAGATACGGGAGGGGTGTTTGATGCCGTAGGAGCTGTTGGTGATGGTGATAGTGTGGCTATCGGCATAGACTGCGACAAACCCTTGGGCTTGGTTGTATTTGCACGCATTGCTGAGGAGGTTGTAGAGGATGCGTGCGAAGGCGTTTTTGTCACTGATGATGCGTGTGTTGTAGAGAGTGACACGCCACTCAAGGTGGTCATACATCGGAGCAAAAAAGGCGATCTGCTCCTCAATGACCTGCTGGGTATCAAACTGCCGTTGCTCATAGGTGAGCTCTTTGAGGTAGTTGTCGAGGTTGTGGTGGAGCATGGAGATGGTCTTGGTGCTACGGGTGATACTCTCGACCTCCTCACTCTGTCCATCCATCATCTTGAGTTCGAGGAGGATGGAGGTGAGGGGGGTGTTGAGGTCGTGGATGATATCTTTGATAAAGACCTCAAGGAGCTTGAGCGACTCTCGTAGGGGGTGGAGGACATAGAGAGAGAAGAGCAGGGAGAGGAGCATGGTGATGAGTGAGAGGAGGAGAAACTCTCTGCGTAGAGACTGCTCAATCGTCTCAAGTCGATCGTGATAGGCTTCAATGGGGTAGAATATCTTGAGGAGATCTTGGTCGTTTTGGGGGAGTGGGGTGAGGATATGAAGTGTTTGAGTATCTTGGTGGAGTTCATAGAGGGTGGTGTGTGGGGGCTTGGGGATGATATCGATATCGTAGGTATCACCCTCTAGGAGTAGGCTGTAGTTCTTCATCTCCAAGAAGATACTCTCCCTGAGATGCTCCTCCTCAATCTTCTCATAGTGGTAGAAGATAAAGCCTAGTAGCAGTTCGATACTCAAAAAGAAGAGGATAAAGCTCTTGAGTAGGGACTCTTTTTCAGATAATTTGATAGCCAACTCCTCGTATGTTCTTGATGGTGAGTGTGAGGTGTTTTTTGAGCTTGGCGATATTGACTCGTAGGGCGAGGTCGGTGGGCTTCTCTAGGAGGTCGAGTAGGGTCGCCTTGGGGACGGGATTGGGGTGGTGGCGTAGCAGTGCGACAAAGAGGCTCTTTTGTACCTCACTCAGATAGAGAGGCTCCCCTCTCAAGAAGAGTTCTTGGGTGGTGAGGTCAAGCGTGTAGTCGTGGTAGGTGAGTTGCTCTTTGAGGGTACTGGTCTTGGCTTTGATACGGATGAGAAGCTCTTCGGGGTCGAAGGGTTTCTTGAGGTAGTCATCGGCTCCTGCGATGAAGCCTTGGGTGATTGAGCCTACATCGACCAAGGCACTGATGATGATGGTGGGAGTACGATCCTCCCCATCTCGTAGGGCTTTGAGTAGGTCAAGACCACTAAGCCGTGGGACATTGATATCAAAGAGATAGAGGCTGTAGCGATGCTCATAACTAAAAGTGAGTGCCTCCTCTCCATCTCTTACCCAGTCGAGAGTGTAGCCGTGACGGCTGAGGTACTTGATGAGGCTCTTGGCAAGGGCGGGATCATCTTCGAGGAGGAGTAGCTTACTCAAAACTCACCCCTACACCGACCAAAAAGCGATGGTGGTAGTCTGAGCCTGCTAGCGTATAGCTGTAGCGTGTCGAGAGCGTGGTGTGGCTAGAGAGCTGGTAGAGGCTCTCTAGGGTGAGTGCCCGATAGGGCTCACTCTCATCCTCTTGGGACTCACTGGTGGTGTAGGAGAGGCTACTATACCATGAGGGTAGGAGGGGATAGCCTACACCTACACTCGCGGTGTTGAGGTGGTGGGTGGTGTTAGATTGGCTATAGGTGTAGGTATAGGAGCCAAAGAGATTGGTGTGTTGGGTCGGGTGGTAGTCGAGGGTGAGGGTGGTGTAGTAGTCGTTGTCTTGGGAGAGGGTGCTATTGGTGTAGTACTTCACACCGACCAAGAGCTGAGTGGTGAGGCTCTCTCTTTTTTGGGTGTAGTGGGTGACGAGGTAGAGAGCCTCTTCACTGCTTGTGGAGTCGTAGCGTGTGGTTGAGACCCCTATACCCCACTGCTGGTAGGTGTAGTTGAGGGTGAGGTTGTAGGTGAGGAGTCGCTCACGCGATGAGGCGACCAAGCGTTCGGCATCGAGTTGGAGGGTGATTCGTCCCCAGTTGGTACGGTTGAGATCACACCCCGTCGCATCGACTAGCACCTCAAAGGGGGTATTGGGACAGCGGTCGAGACTATCGGTTACCCCATCGATATCACTATCACTGTAGCCATAGAGGGTAAGTGGAAGTAAACAAGCCAGAGCGAATAGGCGCATCACTTCCCCCTTTGCTTTCTATGGCGTAGGCGTAGAGGGGCATCGTGTGGGTGGAGGTGTCGAGGGTGTGGGGTACCTCTAAGGTGCTTGGCGTGTGGGGTGGTGGAGCCTTGGGTGTGCCACGCCGTCTGTAGCTCCTTCATCACCTTGGTGCGTGAGGCGGTGTTGAGGGTGCGTAGGCGGAGTTTGAGCTGGTTGATGGCGAGTCGTCTATCTGGGGTGTTACTCTGCTTGATGGTGGCGATCAGCTTAGAGAGAGGGAGATCGGCAAGCGGGGCAGGCTTGACCGAGAGTGGTAGTAGCAGTAGGGTGATCCAGACAACAACAAATCGCATCAATTCGCTCCTTTTTGTAATGATAGTATAGTTTTGTTACCCTAATGTTAGTAAGTTTAACAGATAATTAACAGTAACCTAGCACAATACCTAAAAAGAGTTTAGAGGAGTTCAAATGTATGGTATACCCAAAGGAGTGACACTCTCCGTGGTCTGTTCGCTATGGCTTCAGGCGAGTCCTATAGAGTTGGGGGTGATAGAGGTCGAGACGCAGGTGGAGAGTGAGGTGATCCACGATGTCCATGGAGAGGATATCAAGTCCGCAGATTTAGCCGAAGCCCTCTTCAAGCAGAGTCCGAGTGTCGCGATGGTACGGCGTTCGGGGGTTGCCAATGATGTGATTGTACGAGGGCAAAAGAAGGACAATATTAATGTCACCATCGATGGGGCAAAGGTATGTGGGGCGTGTCCTAACCGTATGGATCCACCTGTATCGCATGTTTTGACCAATACCATTGAGTCTATCGAGATCAATGAAGGTCCCTATAGTGTGGAGGATTTTGGGGTGTTGAGTGCCGATGTCAAGGTACACACCCGCAAACCCTCTAAGGAGTGGCATGGAGATGTGACACTAGGCTATGGAAGCTGGAACTACCAAAAGGGTGCGGTGACACTCAGTGGGGGGAGTGAGCGTGTGCGTCTACTTTTTTCTGCGTCGACGGAGAAGAGTGAGCAGTATGAGGATGGTAATGGGGATGACTTTGTTGGGCAGATCCAGCGAGAGATCGATGCGGGGCGAGTGAGTACCACCAAAAACCCCCAATACCAAGCGAAGTATCAAGGGCTAGATGCCTATAAGAAGCAGACGATGATGTTCAAGCTCTTTTGGGATATCACCGATACCCAAGAGCTAAAGCTTAGCTACACTGCCAACCGTAGTGATGATGTTCTCTACCCCTCCTCCAAGATGGATGCCCTCTATGATGATTCTGATATCTACAACCTCACCTATACGATCAAGTCACTCGGAGCGTACTCTCAGAAGCTCTCCCTTCAGCTCTACCAGTCGGAGGTAGACCATCCGATGTCTACACAGTATCGTGAGATGGGCAAACCCACCCGTATGACCCATGCCCTCACCACCAAGATGCAAGGAGCCAAACTGACCAACCTGATGGGATACAAAACACACCGTATCACCGTTGGAGTTGACTACTCTCTTCGCAACTGGGATGGGGTATACTTGAAAAATGATCTTCCTTTAGCAGAAAATTTTCTTCATAGTATTTATGATGTTGATACTCAAAATGTCGCACTCTTCCTCAAAGATGAGATCAAGCAGGGGGATCTTACACTTGATTTTGGGCTTCGTTATGATGCTACGCAGATTACTACCCAAAATGCCTCCCAGCAAGACAACGACTATACCCAACTCAATGGCTATCTCTTTGCTACCTATGATAGGGGGGACTATCACTACTTTGGAGGGGTGGGGAAGTCCTCTCGTGTCCCTGATGGCAAGGAACTCTATTGGGTAGGGAGTCCGATGAAACAAGCTGATCGGACGATGAAAGCCCCTGTGATAGGGACACCAACTCTCAATGAGACGCTCAACTATGAGGTCGATATGGGGGTGGAGATGGAGTTTGACGATCTCTCCTTGAAGTTCAAAGGGTTCTACTCCTACCTAGAGGACTTCATCGCCTACAATGCCTCCAAGGCAAACAATCGCTATGAGAGTGTCGATGCGACCCTCTATGGTGTCACGATGAGTGGAAGCTATATCGCTACCGAGTCACTCTATGTCGACTATGGACTCTCCTACCAAAAGGGTGAAAAAGAGAGACCACTAGAGGGACAGAGTGGTACCAATATGCCAGAGATCCCCCCTGTGAAGTACAACCTAGCACTCACCTATGGGTATGATGAGAGCTTTGATCTTAAAGCAGAGATGGTCGGAGCAGGGAGCTGGAGCGACTACGATGAGGAGAATGGTGAGCAGGCGATGGAGAGCTACCAAGTCTTCAACCTCAAAACCACCAAACGCTTCGAGAGTGGGATTGAGCTAACCCTTGGGGTCGATAACCTCTTTGATACTACCTACGCTGTCTCCAACACCTATAAGGATCTCATCCTCCTGCCTACCGTGACGCGTAGTGAAGTGATGCTGATGAATGAGCCTGGACGCTACTTCTATACCCACCTTAAGTACACTTTTTAACCTCTTTTGGGGATGGTTTAACCACGCCGTGATAGGAATATAGCGTGGTAGCCCTTCTCCCTACTACCTCAAATCATACTTTTTTTAAAAAATGACATATTTTTGACATATCTTTGTGCTATACTTGAGTTAGAAGAGAGTTTGAAGTAAGCTCCAGAGTCTCTAGAAAATATCAGAAGGAGTATGTTATGAAAGCGTTTGCATTAAATGGATGGATGAGTATCGTAGTTGCGGGATTGCTTATTGGATGTGGTGGTGGTGGTACAGATGATGACGATCATCCAGAAACGACTAACCCAGGAACAACCGATCCAGGAACGACTAACCCAGGCACCGTCTCCACAGTTGATCTAGGTGGGACAACCTATCTTGTGCCTAAAGGGACAACCGCCAAAGAGGTCGATATCAATGGTAGTAAAGAGATGATGATCAGCTCTGGTAACAAACAAGAGGTAGGGGGATTTGTCCATCAAGTACGAGGGACAGCCACACCTAAGAGTAGTGATGCCTTGACCAATGCAAAACGCGTTGAAAAAGGGGTACAGACTGTCTACAGTGCATTGAGTGCGGATACCACAACGATTTCGAGTATCTCACTCCTCTCCTCTCAGAGTTATCAGACACCCTATAGCTTCACACTCGCAAGCTATAGTATCCAAACGATTAACTCAGAGTATCCACTCGATTTGGCAGCTAAAATTGTCAATATTATGAATGGTGGAGCAGGAAACAGTGGTATCTCTATCGCAGATCCTAGTGCCCCACAAGATACAGACTTTAGACTGTTGCTTCTCTATGGGGAGTATCAAGGCTCTATGTTCTATATCGCAGGGGTAGTCCCCTCAAGCCAATATGCACAGTATGCAACGGTCTTGACGACGATTATCAATGCGGCGAGAGTCTCCCCTACAGGAACAACACTCCAAAATACTTCACAAAGTTTCACTGTTTCGACAGGTAGTGGAAATGCGGACTTCCTCTTTGTGGTAGATGACTCAGGAAGTATGGGGGATGACCAAGATGCCTTGAGTAAAGCAGCCGATCAATTTACCGCAGAGATGCAAGGGTCAGGGGTGGCGTATCGTACAGCGATTATCACTACAGGGGATGGTGCAACAGAGCAAAACCTCTCCAACGCCTCAGAGTATGGTGCCTATAAAGTCCTCAAAGCGTATGGTATCATCGAAAACAATGCGTCACGCTTCAAAGAGCAGTTGGTACAAGGTATCAATGGATCATGGACTGAGACAGGGATCTGGAATGCAGAGCAAGCACTCCAAATAGCAGGTGAGAGAAATGCTACGGGTAATGGTGTCTTGACACAACTCGGTATGCCAGAATCTAATGCCAGCCTCTCTGTCGTTATCATCAGTGATGAACCTAGTCAATACCCCTCTCGAAGTACGGGAGGTGTAGAGTTCAATGTCAGTGATAACCTCTTTGTAGATAGAGATATCACCGTCTTTGCTATCGTTGACCCTGGCTATAACTATAGCACTTCAGGTATCTTTGATGAGTATAATCAAAGTCAGTATGATGACCTCGCAACCATAACAGGTGGTGCGATCTCTGATATTCGCAATACTAAAACAGAAGCGAATGGCTCTGTGGTGCTAGACTACAGCTATATCATGCATAAAATCGCTGTTGAAGCGGGTGGGGCATCGAGTAGCTTTGTCTTGACACATCCCGCAGCATCGATTAGTGCGGTCTCTGTCAATGGTACCGTCATCCAGCACGATACCACCAATGGATATACCTATGTACAGTCGTCTCAATCGATTGTCTTCCATGGTACGGCAGTGCCTCCTAATGGAGCCTCTATCGTCGTCACTTATGAGTACTATCAGTAACCTAGTGACTTTAGGGTTGTAGCGACTCTGGAGCAGGGGGTAGCCATTGGGCTACCCCTTTTGCTTTATCTCCCAAATCTCCTATCCTTCCCCCACTTTTTAAGACCCTTTGATGAAAATAGCTTAAAGTATTTTACAGTATACTAAGTGTAAAAAATTAAGGATTATTTGAATGAAAAAACTATCACGCTTTTTGGTTGTTGTGGCACTACTTGGTCTTGCTGGGTGTAAAGGTCCCTCGCTAGGTGGGGAGAAGGTACTCAAAGAGTACTATACAGGTGGGAAGGTGCGTTCGGCATTTACTTTGAGTGATAAGACCAAGAAAAACGGTACACTCAGAAAGTATGGCTATGAGGGACACTTGACCTCGGTTGTTGAGATACGCAATGGGGTCAAGCATGGTCTGGAGAAGTGGTATGATAAAAAGGGACGCATCATCCGTACGGTACCCTACCGCAATGGGCGTATCGATGGGACAATGAAAGAGTACTATAAAAATGGTGATATCCTCGCCTCTATCCCCTACCAAAGAGGGATCCGAAATGGGCAAGCCTTTACCTACAACAAAGATGGAAGTGTCCACAAAAAAGTCACCTTCCGCAATAATAAAATCATCCGTTCTGCGTAAGTGATGATGGATACCCTCTACCTACTCCTCTTTATGCTCATCATACTGGTGGGCTCAGTGGTCACCTATATCTACTATCTCAAAGATAAAAAAGAGCAACTCGATGCGATCAAGCGGGGGTTCTGTCCACGGTGTCATCACAATGCCATTGAACTCACTGATCAGCGTTCTGGAGGATGCTCTGCTCCGAAGATCCTCTCCTTTGAGTGTACGGCGTGTGGCTATGCCAATAGCTTCTCCGTGCAGGGTGGTGGAGGGTGTGGACTCTAGTCTGAAATCTCCCCCTCTTCTCTTATGATTTTCATTTCTTCTTATCCAACTTTTAGTTATAATAGTCGTATTTTAATTTCACGCACGGCAAAGTAAGCTGTGATACAAAGGGCTAATTTGAGCGAAAATCTTATAGGTTATATCGATGACCAAGGCAATATAGTAGATACACAGAGTGCGGGTGATGCCTGCAGTGCCACCCCTATTGAGTATGACAACTCTCCTGCGTCACTAGAGATCGTACGACACTCTACCGCACACCTTATGGCACAAGCGATTGGGATACTCTACCCTTCTGCGAAGTTCTTCGTAGGGCCTGTGGTAGATGAGGGGTTCTACTACGACTTTAGAGTCGATGAGCAGATCGGGGAGAATGACCTCAAAGCCATCGAGAAGAAGATGAAAGAGCTGATCAAGAAGAAGTTTAAGATCGAGAAGTATGAGATCTCCAAGGCAGAGGCGTTGGAGAAGTTTGCCAATGATGACTTGAAGCTCAAGGTGATGGAGCGTATCGATGATGAGATGCTCTCTATCTATAAGCAAGGGGAGTTTGAGGATCTCTGTCGAGGGCCTCATGTCCCTGCGTTGCGTTTCCTCAACAACTTTAAGCTCACCCGTGTGGCGGGTGCCTACCTTGGGGGTGATGAGAAGGCGGAGATGCTGACGCGTATCTATGGTGTGGCATTTGGTACCAAAGAGGCACTCAAAGCCCACATCACAATGCTCGAAGAGGCAAAGAAGCGTGACCACCGTAAGATCGGGGCAGAGATGGAACTCTTTATGTTCAATGAGGAGTCAGGAGCGGGCTTGCCGTTTTGGATGCCAAAGGGGGCGAAGCTTCGCTACAAGCTAGAGCAGATACTCCACAAAGCCCACCTTACCCGTGGCTATGAGCCTGTGCGTGGACCAGAGATACTCAAAGCAGACCTCTGGAGAACCTCTGGACACTATGCGTGTTATGGGGAAAATATGTACCTTACCACCATCGATGAGCAGGAGTATGGGATCAAGCCGATGAACTGCCTTGGGCATATCCAAGTCTTCAAGCAGACACAGAAGAGCTACCGTGACCTTCCGTTGCGTTACTATGAGTATGGGGTGGTACATCGCCATGAGAAGTCTGGGGTACTACATGGACTCCTTCGTGTAAGAGAGTTTACCCAAGATGATGCCCATATCTTCTGTGAGCCTCATCAGATCGCCTCTGAGGT
>Ga0256837_1000988_pt1 | contig 20827 bp, 22 predicted proteins | sample 4562384metaG_FD_185976 | JGI IMG/M metagenome (GOLD analysis project Ga0256837, IMG submission 185976) | Hydrothermal vent microbial communities from Guaymas Basin, Mexico - 4561-384 | ecosystem: Environmental > Aquatic > Marine > Hydrothermal vents | place: Mexico: Guaymas Basin | collected...
GGAACTAGCTGAGAAAATCAAGAATGGCGATGTTTCAATCACTCATACTTATGATGACGATACAGGAGAGATACTTACTACTACGTATGGAACAGGTACAAGTAAATCTATCTATGAAGTGCAAAAAGATGCTGAAGAGCAAAAGATTTCAGAGAGTGAATCTAATGTAACTAATCGTTCTAACTTAGCAAATAGAGATATTGCAATCAAAGCACAGCAGGAACTAGCTGAGAAAATCAAGAATGGCGATGTTTCAATCACTCATACTTATGATGACGATACAGGAGAGATACTTACTACTACGTATGGAACAGGTACAAGTAAATCTATCTATGAAGTGCAAAAAAATAAATATACAGCAGACATTGCGTTTGTAACTGCACAGAAAGCAGAACTTGAACATTCTGTTGTTTACAACAATCGTCTAAAAACGTTAGAAAGCTATAAAGGATATTTAGGTGATTTAGGTCTTGGTGGTTTTGTTATTCCCAAAGATATGACTAAATTATATTTAGATATGGTCTCCAATATTTACACAAATGGAAATACTACTCCTCAAAATATTACACTTACTCTTCCAACAGCAACAGATACTGTACTGGCTACTTAGTTTATGAGTGGTAACATTGGAGTTAGTGAGACTCAAGATACTTATGAACCTCCTAAAGGAGCTGAAACTGATAATGGTGGCACTAACTATGGTGGTGCTTCCTCGAGTGGAACAAAAGTAGCAGGAGAAATTAGTTCTACTCACACATACGATACACAATCATCATCAACCATAGTATCTTCAGTAAAAATCTCTGATGAAAAGAATACTGCAACTACACAAGATATGATTAACTCAATAGGAGATAATCTATCTGATGTTACATCTTCCTTTACTGGTCATGTTACAGGGTATGACGAGAATTCTTCGGTTACACATAAAATAAATAAAAATGGAACGACAACAACTACTAACGATGGGTACAGTGATATTATTGAACGGAGTGATGCCTATTCTCAAGAACAAGATATTTTCAATCAAGCAAAAAAAATCTTAGAGGGTGCAGAAAAAATTAAAAAAGAGTTAGCAGAGCGAAAAGATGATTTAGAATATAAAGACAATACAAAAAATGAGAAACCTGAAAAGCGTAAAGGAAATTGGGAACTAAGTTTTGATTTTAAACTAGATGGTTTTGCAGATCTTTCACTTAATAAACCTCTTTATCTTTTAGAAGTTCCTAAACAATATGTAGAAAATATCATAGATGGTAGCGCTAATGACTGGATGGCTGGAGGTAAGCATTACGATAGTCCTCGTGCTGGTGGACAACTGTTTAATGTCACAGGAGATTTAAATACAGTTAAATTTTTAGGTTTACAAGATAAAAACTACTATAACACCCACTTAGACAGACAATTTCATAGTATGGGCGATGTTCAGCGAATACTTGAAGTAACGGCAGGAACACCTTATCAAGATAGTTCTTCTCTTACAAAATTAGCTCAAGCAAATATTTCAAGAATTAGAGATTTGACACTCAAACATAATGCTGTTGTTTATGATGAGTTGTATAAATATGATGAATGGTCACATATGTCAAAAGATGAAAAATCAGAATATCTACACGGTCAAGATAAAGAAAGTGTTGGCGATTATGTTACCTCGATTGGTGGTAATGTTGATGCTATATTAGATGATTGGTTCAACATAGGAAATAGTCACTTACTCGAAATTGAAGCCGATAGAATGGGTGATGATTTTGATGACTTTGTAGAAGATATAGGAGAATCTTTTTCTAAAGTGTTTGGTTGGTAACAAGCATAGCATCTAAATGCACTACTTAAACTCTTTTTTCTTACTACAATACCTTAAAATCAAATAGGGTTTAAAGGACACATATGGGTAATGGAAAAGAAGAGGAAAATACGTCGATAATAAATGAGTTAGAAGAAACACTTGGATTGTCAGAAACTCCTTTAGAGAATGAAGATACTCCAGCTTCTAAAGAAGAAGAAGAAGAGCCAAAAGAGATTCCAGTAACTCCAAATACAACGACTATGACAGATGAACAGTTAGACATTTCAAAAGAGATAACTAAGATAGATATACAGATAGAAGAACTTGAAAAAGCAACTGTTGATATATCACAATTTTATGCAACGTTAGATAAAGAGCTTACTGAGGAAGAGCAAGATTTAGAGCTTACTGATAAACCAGCATATATGAAACTTGTGAATGAAAAAGCAAAAGAGTATGAAATAAAACATTCTAAACATGATGAGATACAAACGCTTAAAGATGAAAAAGAAAATCAAGAGGGTATGTTTCAAAGACAAAATGCCATTACCGAAGTTATTACAAAATATCCTGATTACAACCATGAAAATATTTTAAAATTCTTCGAAAATGATTTAAGTAGAGCAGAGCAAAAAAAGATATATGACTCTTCAAAATCGTATGCAGATGTATATGAAAATGCCTATAAAAAGCATCTTGAACTTAATCCATCAAATATAGCAACAACCCCCGCACCAAATATTCCAAATGTAAATAATGCAAGACAAGAGAGTGTAAACCCATCGCAGGTTGAGCAGGGGTTTAAAACTGATGAAGAAAAAATAAGCGATGCACTCGGTATTTAATTTAGATAAAAAAGGAGATAGATAGATGGCTAAAAAAAACGAAGCAACACCAATCAAAGCAAGAGATGAATGGGAAATTAAAGAGGATTTAAGCGCTGTTAAAAGAACAATGAAAATCTTTAAAGATAAAGATAGATTAAAAGATGTTCAAGATTTAATTAAGGCAGATAAAGTAACAGAACAAACACTTGATGCAATCGCAGATGGGAAGATAGCAGAAGCTTTAGGTATTTAGATAAATAAAAAATAGCCCTACTCTAAGATAGGTAGCAACATTAGAGAGCCTTTAGCCCTCCCAAGTGTGTCGCTCTAGTGTTTGCTATCTATCTTAGGGTAGGCAAAAAGATTTAAAAATATATATACAATAAATTAAGGAAACAATATGCCAACATTTAATGGAATGTCAGCAGCAGATTTTTTATCTACTGCTGATGAGAAAGTAGCTTATAGTAAATCAGTAACTAGAGATTCTATGAGAAAGTCAAAAATCAAGCCTTTTATCGCTACTAGCGAAGATGATACAACAAGTGTATTTAAAGTTGTTCTTAAAACACTTGAAAAAGGAAGTGTGGTAGCGATAGAGTTAGAAGATTCTCTTACTCAAAGTGGTGCTGTTGGCGATGTTGATTTCTCTGCAAGTGCAGAAGAGATTAAAAAAATAAAACAATTTATCCCTATTGATGGGTGGCAACACTCCGTACCATCAAGTACAAACATTGTAAATAGAAGAAACTCTGATAAGTTTAAGACTGGTGCAACAAAGTCATTAACAACGTGGGGAACTATGAAGTTTGATAAAGTTGCTATTTCTGCTTTAAGTGCAGATTGTACTAATATCGTAGTTTGTGGTCACCATTCGGACTCAACACCTACAAATCTTATCAAAGAAGATGTACTTACAACGTCTGATGTTGAAGAGGCAAAAAATAGAGCTTCACTAGGTTTAGATGCTTCTGGTAATGCTACTGTTCCACCATTACTTCCTGTATCAACAACTCAAAATGAAAACCTTGGTTACTATGATGAAGTTGAATTTTTTATTATGTTTGTTGGTACAAATTCAGCTAGAAATATTAAAAATGATGCCAACTGGGCAGAAGCTAGAAAAGATGCTCTTGAGAGAGGAAAAACAAACCCTATCTTTAGTGGTGCGTTAGGTTTTCACGATGGTGTTCTTTTACTCAATATGAAAACACACACTGACCGTGATGCAGGTATACTTACTTCAAAAAGTAAATTTACTGGATTTGGTGGTGTAAAAAAGAGCGACCTTAGCATTTATGCAGGTGGAGATGGTCAAGAAACAGAGATTAACCTTTTTGTTGGTGCTGGTGCTGGTTATATAGTTGTTGATCAAGGCATAGCTCTTTATGATTGGGCTGATGCTAAAGACCCTCGTAGAATGCATGCGGGGATAGATAGAGTATATGGTTTAGCAAAAACAAAATACAAAGCAAGTTCAAATGATGGCATCTTAGAGGGTTCTATTTTTGATAATAAAGATTATGCTGTTATTGCAGTTGTAGCTTCTACGGGTAAATAAGGAAAACAGATGGCAATTATAGTAAAAAGAAAAAAATTAGAGATTAGAGATACTGGAACAGTAACTTATGAAATAACAGGTAGTGCCAATGTTGGTAAAACTATTGACTTTATGGGTATCGCAGAGGGGTTTCGTGTTGTAGATGTAAACGTAACAGTAGATGAAGCTTTTGCAAATGATGATAACAAAGTATCAGTTGGTATAGAGGGTGATTTTGAAAGATTTATACCTTTAACTACTATTGATGCAGTCAAAGGTATAGCATTTAATAACCGTCAATTATCAGCTAGTCAATCTATGGCTATTGTTGTAGATGTTGCTGGAACAGCTAGTGCAGTTGGTAAAGCTACTGTTACTGTTTCTTATGTTAAACATCAAGTATCAAGACAAGATTACTAGATGACAAAAGTATATTTTACCCCTTATAGTGCTGTAAGATATATAGGTACTAAGGCTAAAGAGTTTAAAGGCTCTTTAGCTAGACCTCGACCTATGTTGAAAAATGGTGACATAGTTATAGTAGATAAAAAAACAGCTTTTAACTTAACTAAAAAAGGGTTTGATAACTTTACTGAAGTAACAGATATTGAGTTTGAGCAAGTTAATATAGAGCTTAATATAGAACTTGAAAAGAAGCTTACTCAAGCTACTGCTGAAATGAAATTATTAAAACAACAATTAGCACAAGCTAATAAAGCATTAAAGGCTAAGTAATATATGAAAGCAAAAGACTTTTTAGACCAATCAAGAATTGAACTTCAAGAAAAATCTATACATTGGTCAGAGCCTGAGCTACTTATTAAACTACAAAGAAGTTACAACTCTTTGCAGTTTGACCTACCTTTTTTTATGGCTACAAAAACACTAGATATAAAAAAGGGTATAAGTGAATATAACCTTGATGATATTGTTTTAAAAAATATAATTCTTCGTGTAGATAATCAAGCGTATAACTATGTTGAGTTTGAACAGTTTTTTATAAGAGTAGATGAAAAGCAATATACATTCAATGACAAACTACTGATAATAAACCCAACTCCAAACTCTAATACTACTGCTACATTCGCATATAGATATTTAAAAGAGATAGAAAATATAAATTGTCATATAGAGCTACCTCTTGTCTATAACGAAGCATTACGATACCTGTTTATGAGTAAAGTACACGAGAAACCTACTCGCAATACAAAAGATAGGAATCTAAACAAACATTACTTAGCTCTATACCAACAAGAGTTAAGAGAACTTCAAACTACAAAGAAAAAAATAAGAAGAAAAAAAATAACTTCAAATTATCAAAGGGTTTAAATTATGTTCGAAAAGTGGGATAGTAAAGATACAGCATTGACTATACAAGGGCTTGGCTCACTTGCTGGTGCATGGGGTCAATATGAAAACGGCAAAGAAGCAAATAAGCTTATAAAAAAACAGTTACAATATGAAAAAGATAAAGATACGTATGCTAAAGGTCAAATGACTAAGGCTCAAACAAATCTTGAAGATGCTTGGACTGACTCTTCATTGAACAAAAAGAAGAAAACAGATACTCTGGCAACAGGTGCGCTAGAAATAGTGACATAATATGTTTGAAACAACAACAACACTCATAGACTGGTTAAGAGAATCAGCTTATCATTTTAAAGATACAAAAGCTTTTTCTGCAAAGGTTAGGAACTACTACAATGGCGACCAGCTAGATACAACTATAAAACAGATTTTAGCAAATCGTGGGCAACCAGAACAGTATGAAAATAATATCGCAAAACATAACAACTCTATACTTGGATTTAAAAAAGAGCGAAATGTAGAGATAAAGCTATTTGGTACAGAACTAAGAGATAGAGCGAGTGCAGATATGTTAAATGCACTTATAAAATCTATTACAAGTGTGAATGATTATGAAACAGAGATAGATGCACTTGATGATGAGTTATCGATAGAGGGTGTATCTATTTGTGAACTAAGCATAAGTGCTAGTGGTGAGTATGATGAGTTTTCACGTGAGCATAAAGATTTAGAGATAAAAGCAGTACCAGAAGCACAAATGTTTCTTGACCCATTTTCCCACGGGAAAAACTATAATGATGATGCAAGATATATTCATCGTGCTTTTTGGATTGATGTTGAGGATTTGTATGGTTTAGGTTTTGAAGAAGAGCTTATAAAAAGATGTACTGATTCAAACTATTTAAGTGATGTTGTTGAAGATGATTTATATGCAGATGAGACTATAAGAAAAAGAACATTACTTACTTATAGTTGGTATAGAAAGTTTGATAAAACGAGTAAAAAAGATAAATACTATTACTGTTTTTGGAGTAATGATATTATATTGCTTCAAGGTGAAAGCCCTTTTAATTTCAAAGGTTTCCCTTATGAAGTTGAATTTTTAAACAGAGACTTTAGAGGAAATATAAAATATTGGGGATTGTATAGAGATATTATGCCTATTCAAGACCATATCAACTATGCAAAACTAAGACTTCAAAATATGTTAGCAAATAACAAAACACTTGTTCAATCTGGTGCATTGATAGATGATGATATAGATGCTTTTAATGATGAGTGGAGCTTAGATAATGCAGTAGTTTTAGTGAATGACTTAAATGGTATCAAAGATATAAAACAAAATGTTCAAATCCAACAGATACTAAATATCATCATAGATGGACGTAACCAGATAAGTGAACTTCTTAATGTCAATAAAGAGATGTTAGGAAATGCAAACAATCGCATGAGTGGTGTAGGTCAAGAACAGCGAATACAAACAGGTATGGTTGGGTTAAGTCGGTTCACAAATTCAAGTGATAGACTTCAAAAGAAAATCATTAAAAAATCTATTAAGTTTATAGAGCAATACTATGATACTCAAAGGGTTGTAAGCATCATAGATGATGACTATGTTCAAGAGTTTTTAACTATGAATGAGACTATACGTAATACTCACGGTGGTGTAGAGTTTGAGTTACTTGATGATGGAAAGATGAAACCACAAGTAAATAATGCCATAGTCGTAGGTAAATACGATTTAATATTTTCAGTAAGACCAAAGTCAAGTAGTATGAGTTCTGAGAGTTTAAGACAAAATGTTGAGCTACTTAAAGTGCTACAAAGTACAGACCCTACTCTTGTGAAATATCTTATCCCCGATATATTAAGAGATACTAACTCCTCTAGTGCTAAAAAGATTAGAGATATTATAGAGAAAAAAGATGATGAATCTCAAAACTCTCCACAAGCACAAGAAAATGCACAGTTACAAAAGCAGATACAAGGTTTAGAGTTCCAGCTTAAACAGTCTCAAACTAATCTAAACAATGCTAAAGCTGATGGTATTGCAAATAAAAACAAGATAGATTTACAAAAAGCTTTTAGCAATTCACTTATAGCAAAACAAAATGTACAAGTGAAGCAAGATAAAAATTTAGTTGATGGTATAAGGAGAGCATAATGGGATGGTATGATGCATTTAGTGGAGATGTTGCAAGGGTAAATACAAGTCGTGTTACAACTGATACTGGTAGTGGAGCAAGTGCTTTTGGTGATGCATTTGCATCTTTTGGAAAGAGCCTTTATAGCAAAGAGATAGACAAAGAAAAATCAGCTGTTCTTGATTTACAGAAACAGAATGAACAAAACAAGTTAGATACTTTTAATACTCAGCAAACAGCAGATAAAAATTCAAAAGAGTATCTCTCCACTGCCTCTGACAATAACTCTTTAGAAGAGTTTAATCAAATAGCAAACTCTACAACTAAAGATGGTAAAAAATATCTTACAGGTTCATTTGAGGATAAACAAAAAGTTGTACAAATGTTTAAGGATAGAGAAAAAGAGAAACAAATAATATCTGACAATGCTGATAATTGGGTACAAAAAGAAGATAATAACGATTATATAGCTGATGCTTGGGGTGCGACAAGTAGAAAAGAGTTTAAAAAAAACAATATACTTGATGATACAAATTCAGTAGATAGTCCAACAATGGAAAAAGTTAATGCAATATTTACAGCTAGGGAAAAAGCTGAAGCAAATAAAATCAAAGAGAGACTTGACAACAACGTATCTAAGACTAAAAATGCACTTTATGGAGTTCAAAAAAATGTAGCAAATGAAAACCTTAAAACTTTAAAAAAGACTAATACTGCTAATGACTTTAGTGATGCCTTTGGTAAATATACAGCATCTATAAATGGAACTGAAAATCTACAAACATTAAAAGATAATTATAATAATGGTGGTGGTTTTGATAATATTTCTAAAGATGAGATAGAAAATCTAAATACAAAAATAGCTCTATCTGCAAAAGCTGATGCAAATAAAAGTAATGAAATAAGTAAGTTAAATAGTGTGAAGAAAGATTTGAAACAGCAACAGGCACTTTCCAAACAAGAGCAAAAACTATTTAAAGTAGAGCAGGAACTAATCAAAAAAAGTACCGTAAAAAGTGTAGATGGAGCTAGAGATATTATAAGTATTTCCAAATACTTACGAGCGAAAGAAGCTCTTAAAAAAGATGCAAATGGTGAAGCAGTTGTCGATGAAACTACAAAACCAAAATTAGACTTTTTAGAAACTAAGATTATTCCACTTATGAATAATGGTAAAGATTTAACTCAAGCTTATAATATTGCTAGTGAAGAATGGATAAAAAAACAAGATGAAGTTGAAAAGGATAAGTATTTAAAATCAGATCCACTAGATGGTAAATCAACACCTCCTCAAAAAAAGCAAGAAGTTGATGATTTTTTAGGTTTTATTGATTAATGTATAAGGTATATTGATTTTATATGTCTATGCCTCTTTGGTAATGGAGTAGAATCTTTAGATAACATATTTGTTTTTAAACGACCTGTACTTTGATTAATATATCGTTGTCGTGATTTCCAACTCATTCCTCATCACACTTGATACTCTCAAAAACTTCAATTATTAGCAAGTCTAAACCCATCATCAACAGCTTCTTGTTCTGATTCAAGATACCTATCTCCTTTTTTTATATTTATTTTTATTCTATCATAGTTAGCATTACATGGTAGATGATAAATCATACTCTCTTTTTTACATTTAATGAGTGGATACTCCACAGAATACTGTTTTATGAAATGTTCAATATTATGTAATTTCAGATATTCTCTTGCTCTATCATCAAGATTATCATAGCTTGTAACAAGCATAGCATGTACTTTAATATTAGGATTTTCTAGTGCATAAGTCGCACTGTCTCCAACAAGTTGAGCGATAGTGTTTGAATGTATCTGATGTTTTTGAGCATAGTTTTTACACTGTATAAGAAGATGAGTTTTTTTATCTTTAATAATCAAATCTATACCATCATCTTGAAGTTTTTTATAGATTCCATTATATGAGACATTCATACCTCGTTGCTCATAGATATAGCCTATTTGTCTTTCGTATCTTGCACCTATCTTTTCTGAACTACGGTTTAGTTTTTTGTCTCTGTAATTTTCAATGCAGTTATTTAACCTTTCTTCTTTCTTTCTTTTTTTCTCTTCAATTTCTTCTCTTTGCCTTGTAATATCATTATCTCTTTGCTGAATGATTTTTTGGTATTCTATTTGTTTTAGTTTTTTTTCTTTTTTAATGATATAAGATGATTTAAGTTGTTTGTTTCTTGCAATAACTATATCTAACTTGTTAATAAGTCTCTCTTGCTCATCTTTTAAATCTTTACTTCTTAATATCTTTTTATCATATAAAAATTCTACTAAATATTCAGTAGATTTTATATATAACAGTATTATTATGACAATCAAAATAATAGCAATAAGTATTACTTCAGACATTTATAATTCTTTTGTTAAATTCACAATTTGAATATTTTCTTTAATGACTCTATTTATATGTTCTCGTAACTCATCATTTTTAGCATAAATGTTATTTTTATAAGTATCTAATGATCCTGCAAAAAAGAGAATAAAAAAGAAAACCAATAAGAAGAACACTTCCACTTACTTTTCTTCCATTCTAAACACTTTACCCATCAAAAACCCCCACATCCCTCAAAGTCTGTTTTAGTTTTTCATGTTTACATTTTTCTATATAATTTTCTAACCAAGATTTCACCCAACCTGGTACTGGCTTTTTTTCATCGTTCCAATTTCCAATATTACTATATGCTGAATTTGTTAAATTTGCAAACTCTTGTCTAGTTAAATTTATATCTTTTAATAATTTATCAAATTCTTTCTTTTTCACTCTTTAAACCCCTAAAAATAGACTTCTCGCCCTAAAAGGCGAAAAGTAAAATCATCATTTTTTTTCATGTAGTTTATGATATTCTCTTATCGCTACTTCTTCACCAAGTTTATTTGCCGTAGCTAACCATATTAAAGCTTCTTTTCTATAAAAAGAATAATCACAAGATGAGCATTTGAATTTTGCAGTTTGATAATTTGGCTTTTCCCCCACAGAGATGCTAGAGCCTTCAAAATAATTTGTAATACCTGCTTTTTTATACTCTTCGTATCGTTCTAAATCTTCTTTAGTAGCTTTTTTATCTTTTGAATGTAACTTATACATTCCACAATTTGGACATCTTGTAGCAAATCCATTGTATGTAAAAAAAAGAACTGCACCTAAAACAATTAATATAATAATTTCCATTGCCTAACCCCTTTATGTAATGTAGTTTGTTGCATTTAACCTAAAAGTTAAATGCTAATAATATATTGATTTTATACAGAAATTATAATAAAAACTCTTTAAATTATAGTTTCAGATTTGATATAACTCCCTCTCTTAACTAATCATCTAATTCTCTTTTATATGCTATTTCCTCTTTGTGTTCTCTATAAATAAAGCTATTTATATACATTATTATGACAATAATAATAAAGGGCAATAAAAACCAACCGTTTCCATCTTCAAAATACAGATATGTTAGAAGTACATAAGAAGGAGTTGCTATATATTCACTTCCTTGAGCATAATCAACTTTATAATTCAAAGCTTCTTCATATAAAACAGCATACGGTTCAGCAAAACTTATAAAGAATAAACTTATTGTAAGTTCATTTATATGCATAATTTCAACAATATCCCACCATTCCATACCATTGTCATATCCGAATAATTTACTAGCTAAGTATGTTATATAAGCAGATACAATTGGAGTAAAGAAGAGTAATACCGCTCTAAAATACCATTTCATTCTACTTCTTTTCACTTAATATAAGGCTTCATAGTCTCAGCAACTTTATCCATATCTTTTGCTTTGATATAGTTTTCTAACCAACTTTCTACCCATTTAGGTATATTTATTTTTGAACTTCCCCAAGTATTCACTGTATTGTAATTCAAATCAATTACTTCACAAAACTCTTTTTTTGTTAAACTTGCTTGTTTTAATAATTTGTTAAATTCTTCTCTAGTCATCGTTATAATCCCCTTAAACCTTGCATTACCCCTAAAAGAGTAATGCTTAAATGATATGTAATTATAGCATATAATAGAATATTGTTATGTTTTCATAGTATTAAAACTTGACATAGTTATATTTTCATAATATAATTCTAAATATATATTATGTTTTCACAATAAAAAGGAAAGAAAATGCAAGAACTTATAAAGATAGAAAAAAGAGTAATAGGTACTGAAGATACAAATTCGGTTATTGCAAGAGAGTTACATAAAACTCTTGAAATAAAAAAACAGTATTCAGATTGGATTAACACTCAAATCAACAGAACTGGTCTTCAAGAAAATGTAGATTACATAATTGTATCTCAAAAAGTAGAAGCTGGTAAAGGTGTATCTACTCGTAAAGAGTACATCATAACAACAGACGCAAGTAAACATATAGCTATGATGAGTCAAGGTGCTAAGGCTAAAGAAGTTCGTGATTATTTTATCGCAGTTGAAAAAGAGTTTACTAGCTCAATCACACCACACCAAGATTTAACACCTATTATAGAGATGATAGTAAAGCAAAATGAGATGATGATGAGTTTTATGCAAAATGTAACAGATGCTTTAACTAAACAAAGTGAAACTATTACACAACTTGCCAAAACAGTTGAGGAGTTAGCAAACCCTGAGAGAAAAAGACACCAAGAGAGAATAGAGAACTTCAAACTTCTTCACATACAAGTTAAAAACACTGAAAATGACCCTATAACAACTCTACAAAGAGATAATCTTCGTGATAGTGTGAGTAAGAGAGCTAGGGAACTACAAAGATTTCATAATATGGATACTTCAAAAATATCACAAATCATATTTAGTGAACTTAACAAAAAGTTTGCTACAAAAAGTTATGGGCATATAAAGCAAAAAAGCTATGTAGATGCTTGTTTGTATATAAATCATTTAGAACTTTTTAACTCTTAATAAAGGAAAAACAGATGAAACCAAATATTTTCACAAAAAAAGAAGCAGAGGTACTCTTAGGAGTATCTCCATCAGCACTTGTTACATTGTTAGATAATGGAGAACTAGAGCATTCACTTGTGAGTGGTAGAGTAAGAATATCTGAAAATCAGATAAATAGCTTTAAAGAAAAAAAATAAGATGGCAAGACCAGCAGGAACAACAAGAGCTAAAAAACCTATTCTCAAAAAAGAGTTTGATAGACTTATCACTGCAACAAATAGAAATTTAAGTTTACAACACTCAAGTAAAATAAAATTTAAAAGAGCTTTTACACTTCTGTATATCACTGGATGTAGAGTAAGTGAGATAGCACAACTACACTCTAAAGATATAGAGATGATGATTAAAAATAACGAGTTTTCTTTGAGAAACAATACTAAAACAAAAAGTTCAAGACTTATAACATTTGATGAAAATAGAGTACAAATAGAGTTTTTAAAAAAGATATTACCTGCTGATAATGAGTATCTATTTATAAAAAACAACTCAATAAAACCCCAAACTGTTTCATCTCTAAAATATCAGATGAATAAATTTATCCATAAAACACTAGGAGAACTCTACTCAACACATAGTTTCAGAGCAGGATATATAACAACAGCACATCAAGTAGGTTTATCTATAAGACATATTCAAGAGGATATAGGACATTCAAATTCTGCCACAACAGCAAGATATATAACTGTTACACACGATGAAATTTCTCGTGGGAAGAATAGGATAGGTTGGTAGATATATTTCTACACTACATTTAAACGCACTCTTTAAAATCCTTTAATTTAGTAAGATAAAAAATACTAATTTTAAGGTAGCTCCTATGCAAGAACAACAAACTTCACAAATTCAATCAAACCAACACATCACAAAAATGAGAAAAAGATACCCAGAGTATAATACGCTAGATGATATCTCTCTTGCTAAAATAGTAAATAAAAAAGACTATCCCAATATGGATGAGGAAGTTTTTTTAAATAAGGTCTTTAAAGAGACTCCAATACAAAAGATTGTTGAAGTAGAAAGTGAAACTATAAATCCACATATTGCAAAAATGAGAGAGAAATATCCTATGTATGAAGAATGGGATGATATTACTCTAGCGAGAGCTGTAAATAAAAAAAACTATCCCGACATGGATGAAGAGGTTTTTTTAACTAAAGCTGGTTTAGGGGAGGTTTTAAAACAAGAAAATAAAGTATTTCAAGAAAAATTACCATCTATTGAAAAAACAGTTGGTGAATTAAATGATATTTCAGCAGGTTCTAACTCTAACTTTTATGATTATGGTGCATCAATAGTTAAAGCAGTTGGTAAAGTCGGTGGTTATATGGGATTTGATAAATTTGAAAGAAAATCAAAAGTACTGCAATCTAAAATAAATAAACACTCTGCTGATGAAAAGAAAAAAGTTACAAATGAAGGAATCTACGAAGTAAGTAGAATGGCGGGAGACCCTGTAAACTTTACCCCAGCAGGAATATTCACAAAAGGTACTAAAGTAGCAAGAGTTGCTAAATCAGTTGCAGGTGGTGCAGTTGTTGGTGCTTCAACGATGGTTGCTAAAAACTATGGAAACGATACTTTAACCCAAGAGGAAAAAGATTTAGAGATAAGTATAGGTGCTGGTTTTGTGGCTACTATAAATGGGGTAATTGCTGGTGTAACAAAAGGTCGTGTTACAAGTGCTATAAAAGATGTATCAGATATTGAAGTAATAAAAACAAATCCTGAAAAATTTAACCTTAGTGAAGAAGAGGCAAAAGTAATAACTGATGCTCACGAGTTTCTAAAACAGAATAAACCTCAAAAAGCTAGTGATAATCTAGGATTTGAGAAAAAAGATGAAGATGTTGCAGCACCCACTACTAAAGTAGATGAAACAGTTATACCAGAGCAGAAACAAGAAGAGATTTTAACACCTCAAAAGCTGAGTGAAGTAGATGAAGCACTAGACCAAGATATGCAAGGGTGGAATAAAACGGCTGAAGATATTTTAGGGGAAAGTCCTAATCTTGAAAATAAAGTACGAGAAAATAAAACTCTTGAATCTCACCCAAGAATTCAAACAGTAAAAACTATGAGTGATACTGATTGGGATGAAGCAAACGCACTTTTTAGCAAAGGTATAGACAATCTAGCAGTAGGAACTTATGCAGGGATAGAAACTGATGAGAATGGGAATATAGTTGATTTTAATGCAGATGATTTTGTTATAGGTTTAGGTGGATATACAGCACTGAAAATGGCACTCAAAAATGGAACAGTTCAAGGAAAACTAAAAGAGTATGCTCAAAGTGCTATAAATAAAATAGATATGAATCCAGCAGTTTATAAAGAAAATGGGATAAATGCAATGTCACCAGTTAAAAGTAAATCTCAAAAAGAAAAAAGAGGAATTTATAATGTTACTTTTAATGGTAAAAATTCTACTGAGGTTAGAAAAGCTGATGGTGAAGTTATTGAGTACTCAAAAGGTGATTTAAAATATGGTGCAGAGCATATAAAATATAGGCATATAGGAGATGATAAAAATGGAAAAAGTAAGAATGGTATTATTACAGAGAATGAACTATTAGAACTAGGAGATGTTATTAAAAAAGGTTCTATTGAAACAAAAGACAATAAAAATATTTATACTTATTTTAATGAGAATGGAGAAAGATTTAGAGCCATCGTCGGTAAAAATAGTGAGGGAGAATCAGTAATAAGCTATTATTCAAATAGAAAAGGTGGGAGTCATAATGCTCAACCAAAAACCTCTTCTAATGAAAATACTAAGAGCATGGAACGAGCATTGGTAGATAACCAAAGTGATGAAGTTCACTCATTCCAGAGTGCATCAGATGGCAGTCCTCGAATTACCTATGACCAAACCCTTAATAATGGAAATATTATACCACAAGAGCCTAAAAAAACAAAGAGTGTACAAATTCAGTCACAAGGTGCTGGTCTTATTTTGGGGGTCACAGAAGATGAAGATGGAAATATGGACTACGATTGGAAGATGGGTCTAGCTGGTGCAGTTGGTGGTTCAGCTGTAGCTTATGGAGCTATGAGAGGAATAGCAAAGATAAAAATACCCCTTAAAGTCCAAAAACTATTTAACAAAGGGGAACTACAATCTAGCTCTTCTCTCCCTGATGAGACTAGGGTACAACTAAAACAAAGACAGTTTCAAGATAAGTTTAACAGAGTGAAACAGCTTATAAATTTAAAAGCAGATATAAACAAGATAGATGATGTGATAAACCCTTACCAAGCGGAGGAGCTTATGCACGGTAAAGTGGATGAACAAATAGATGAGTTCAATGAAAATATATATAGCCCTATCGTAGAGAAAATTTCCCAGGGGAAATTTAGTATTGATGAAGTAGATAAATATCTTTGGGCTAGACACGCACCAGAGCGAAATGCACAGATGCTAAAAAACAGACTCTCAGAACTAAAACCTAGTATGAGTATGGAAGAAGTTGGAGAGATATTTACTAAATATAAAGATGCTGATATAAAGGAGGTTCTATCTCAAACCAAAAAGATGGGTGACCAAGCTATACACTTTGTACCACAAGAGAATATAGATGAGTTTTTAAAAGCAGTAGAAGCAAAAAAAGTACACGATAAGATAGCTGAAATCACAAAAAGTGATAGTGCATTAAGTGGTATGAGTGATGATGATGCTTATAAAGTAATAAATAAATATATGAACAACCCAAAAATGCAAAGTATAGTAGATGATATATATGCGATGAATGCTTCACGACTAGAAAAGATTTATAAAGATGGTTTAGAGAGTGAAGAGTTTATAAAAAAGATAGATGTATATGATAACTATGTTCCTCTTAGAAGAGAGTTTGATAAAGAAAGTATGCCAAATACTGGGAAAGGTTTTGATATAAAAGGTACAGAGATTAAAAGAGCTAAAGGGAGTAATAGAGAGGTAGAATCCCCTTTTATGCACTCTGTCCTTGCTTATCAAGAGACTATAGTAAGAGCTGAAAAAAATGAGGTTGGTAAGGCATTTTTAGCTTTTGCTGATGAGTTTTCTGATGAAACACTTTATACTATTAGCAACTTAAAACATATACCACAACACAATAAACACGGTGCAGTTGTAAGTGTAAACCCAGACTATAAAATAGGTGAAAATGTACTTCATGTAAAGATAGATGGGAAAATAAAAGAGATAGAGATACATGATAAAGCATTAGCAACTGCTTTTAAAAATCTAAACTCGGAACAAATGGGCTTAATACTTACTGCATCTCACAAAGCAGTAAGATTTTTAGCTGGTTTAAGTACCTCTTATAATCCTGTTTTTGTGGTATCTAACTTCATAAGAGATATACAAACAGCTATGATAAATCTACCTGATGGGATAAAAGGTAATAGACTAAACATTGTCAAAGATGTATTTCCTGCTATGAGAGGAATATATCGAAACGTAAGAGGTAAAGAGAAAAATGAGTGGGGAATACTCTATGATGAGCTAAGAAAAGAGGGTGGAACAACTGGCTGGAATAATATGTATGATGTTGTAGATATGAGAAAATCAACTCAAGATATTTTAGATAAATATAATGGAAAGATAGCACCTAAACGATGGTTTAAAAATATTTTAGGATTTGTAGAAGATATAAATGATGCAGTTGAAAACTCATCAAGATTAGTAGCTTATAAAATGGCTAAAGAGAGTGGAATGACTAATGCAAAATCTGCAAGTATTTCTAAAAATCTTACTGTAAACTTTAATAGAAAAGGGGAAGAAGGAACAGGAATGAATGCTGTATTTATGTTTTATAATGCAAGTATTCAAGGGACTGGAAGGATAATAGAACGACTCACAACGAGTAAAACATCTCAAGCTCTAGTATCTGCAATGGTTGGGATAGGTGTCACTTTAGATATGTGGAATCGCTCTCAAAATGCAGATGCCTATGCACAGATACCTAACTATATAAAAGATACAAACTATATATTTATGCACGAAGATGGTAGTTATAACTCTCTAAAACTCCCTTATGGGTACAATCTTTTTAAAGCATCTGGCGATTTGGCTTCTCAACTTTATCATGGAGAGATAGATAGAGATAAACTTCCTAGTAGATTTTTATCTCTTGTTGTAAGTGCCTTTAGTCCTCTTGGTGTAGATAGTGAAGACCCTATAAAAACAGTAACACCTACTTTAGCAAAACCAGTGCTAGAAGTTGCACTCAATAGTAACTTCTTTAGGGGAACTATACAACCTGAAGATAACCCTTTTGAACCACAAAAGCCTGATTCACAAAAATATTTTAAATCAGTAAACCCCATTGCCAAAACAGTAGCTCAAAAGATGAATGAATATAGTGGAGGTAATATGTATGAAAGTGGTTGGGTAGATGTAAGCCCTGAAAGTATAGAACATTTAGTTGAGTTTGCAACAGGTGGACTTGGTAAGCTTATTTTAAGAACTGGTACAGTTATAGATCAAGCTCTTGATGATGATAAAAAAGTAGATATGAATAAAGTTCCATTTCTAAGAGCTGTTTATGCTACTCCACGAGAAAAGTCTGAAACAAATCTCATATATAAGATGCACAATGAATCAGGTAAAACTTATTTTAATAAAGTACAAAGAGCTAGGTTTTTTAGATGGGCTAAGGAAGCATTAAATAAAGGTGATATAAAAAAAGAAACTTATAAAAAATTAAGAAAAAAGTTTACAGATAATCAATCTCGGATAGATTTTGCTCGAAAACATAATTTACAGTCGATAGATGATTATAGTAATTCTGAGTATATACAAGATGACGCTAAAACTGGTTTACATAGAAGTCAAAGAATAAAAATAAATAAAGAGCTGAAAAAAATGGAAGACAATTAAATGGCTCACGACAACAGTATAAGATTTAGATGTAGAGCATTATTTGAAGTGCTAAATATGACACTTAGCTCTATTGCAGAGCAGGAAACTATCGGTATCTCTACATTAAGTGATTGGAAAAATGATGATAGAGATGAATATGGCGGAATTTGGATAAAAGGATGTAAAGCTGGAAATGTAGATGCAATAGCTAAACAACTTAGAGAAGAGTTAGCAGCAACTTCAGTTTATGATGAGATGAAAAATAAACTCTCTCAGTATCAGGGGATAACTGACACTGGTACGATGGAAGTATCTGGAATACTTGATTTATCGAATGAAAATAAAGAGTTACAAATCAGAGCTGAACTTGATATATCAATGCTATCAGCAGTCGGAGCAGATTGGTTTGATGCACAACTTCTTAAAAATAGTATGTTAAGTAGTATTGTTTTAAATAATCAAGTAAAAAAAGATATTACAAAAGTCAAACAATCTGATATTAAAGCAAGTTCTGAAATACATAAGATAGCTAAAGAATCAAGATTTGGTAAAACTCCAGATACTGTTGTGTTTAATGTAAATGGAGACTACACTCCAGAGGAGTTAAATAATTTATCCATGGAGGAGTTGGAACAGTTAATAGCTAAAGAGAGTAAAAGCATAAAAGAAAAAGTTATTGAAACTAAATAGAGTAAAAATTATAAAAAAGGGACACCTAAAAGGACACCTAAATTTTCAATAATTATCTCGTAAAGTATGAATTTATTTTAAAGTTCGTATTTTAGGGGGTTTTTGAAGTAAAAAAGTGGTGGGTCCTATGTGACTCGAACACATGACCACTCCGTTATGAGCGGAGGGCTCTAACCAACTGAGCTAAAGACCCACTGTTTTGATGCTGTAATTATAGTAAAGAAAACTTATTAAATTCTTAAAAAATGAAAAAAATAGATTTTTATCTAATAAATAGTATAATATTTTACTAAATATTATTAAGGTTTTAAAATATGGAACAGTTTTTAAGCGAAGCAAAAAATGCAAGTAGAGTTTTATCTACACTAAGTGGTCATGATAAAAATAGAATATTAAAAGAGATGGCAACTGCATTAAGAGATGAAACAGAGTTATTATTAGAAGCTAATGCGTTAGATATGGCAGATGGTAAGAAAAATAATTTAACATCAGCTTTAATGGATAGACTTCTTTTAGATGATAACCGTATTGATTCTATGGCAGTAGCTATTGAAGAGATAGCTGGTCTTAAAGAACCTGTTGGTCGTGTTTTAGATGGTTGGGTTACTGAAGATGGTTTGAATATAAACAAAGTAAGTATCCCTATCGGTGTAATCGGTATTATCTATGAATCACGTCCAAATGTTACATCAGATACAGCAGCTCTTTGTTTTAAAAGTTCAAATGTTTGTGTTCTTAAAGGTGGTAAAGAAGCTGAAAACTCTAATAAAGCTATCGCTAAAGTTCTTCAAAGTGTATTAACTACAAATAATTTACCAACTGCACTTATATCTCTTATTCCTGATTCTTCTCGTGAGGGTGTAAATAAACTTATAAAAATGGATAAGTATGTAGACCTTATTATTCCTCGTGGTGGTGCTGGACTTATTAAACACGTTAGTGCAAATGCAACAGTAAGTGTAGTTAAGCACGATAAAGGACAATGTCATACATATATAGATAAAGATGCAAAAATAGATAATGCAATAGCTATTGCTATAAATGCAAAAGTACAACGCCCTGGTGTTTGTAATTCTATGGAAACTCTTTTAGTAGATGAAGCGATTGCTAAAGATACCTTACCTCTTCTAAAAAAGGCTTTTGATGAAGTTCATACAGAACTTAAAGGGTGTTCAAATACTCAAAATATAATAGAAGTAGCAGATGCTAATGATGAAGATTTTGATACTGAGTATTTAGCAAATATTTTAAATATAAAAGTAGTTTCTGGTGTTGAGGGTGCGATAGAGCATATAGTACAATTTGGTTCTGGTCATTCTGAAGCTATTATCACTGAAAATATTACAACTGCTGAAATATTTTTAAATGCGATAGATGCAGCAGCAGTATATGTAAACGCATCAACACGTTTTACTGATGGTGGAGCATTTGGTTTTGGTGCAGAGGTTGGTATTAGTACAAATAAACTTCATGCACGTGGACCGATGGGTATAGAGGGTTTAACTACTTATAAATTTAAAATTTATGGAAGTGGGCAAACTAGATAATTGAAGGGGTTTTAATATGTACATTAAATACTTATTATTACTGTTAGCAATATTACCATTAACAATTTTAGCTCAAAATAGTATTGTCGATAATAATGTAACAGAGGTTGTTCAAGAAAAATTACAAATTATTGATGTAGATACTATACAATCAAATAAGATAGTTTGGGTCACAAATTC
>Ga0256837_1000990_pt1 | contig 20775 bp, 24 predicted proteins | sample 4562384metaG_FD_185976 | JGI IMG/M metagenome (GOLD analysis project Ga0256837, IMG submission 185976) | Hydrothermal vent microbial communities from Guaymas Basin, Mexico - 4561-384 | ecosystem: Environmental > Aquatic > Marine > Hydrothermal vents | place: Mexico: Guaymas Basin | collected...
GGTCTATGCACTTGATGCCAGACTCAAAGAGGCAAAAATGCAAAATATCACAAAAGCACTTGTTGCAAAAAAACCTCTTGAGAAAACCTCAATAAAGGCATATATCGTTGATGAAGTAACAAAACTCTTAGAATGGTATTAATTTCATCAATAGTAAGTAAAATTTTTCTATATTAATTGTATAATACGCAAATAAAAATTTTGAAGGGTAAAAATGATTGATACTGAATTTAGAAGTGAAGAGAGATTTGCAAGACTATCTATTGCTTACGAGACAACAGAAGAGAAAGAGTGTGTAAACGCTCACGTTGATTCTATCATAGCAAAATATGAGTGTAAACCTGAAGAAATCTACACTACAAAAGTTGCAAATGGCAAAGAAGTATTGGTTATTGAGTTTCATGACAATTGTGATCGTGAAGCCGGTGAGATCTTTGAAGATATTATGAAATCACTCAAGATTACCTGTTGTTCATAGGATAATAATATGAACTTAGAAGAGTATGCAAAAGGAAATGAGCTTTTCAGAAGCTACTTTAAAAAGAATAAAGAGTCATTACTTCAACTTGTAAAGAGTGGGCAATCTCCAAAAGCACTTTTTATCGGTTGCTCCGACTCTAGAGTTATTCCCGATTTGATACTCCAAACAAACCCAGGCGACCTTTTTGTCCTGAGAAATGTCGGCAATCTTGTACCACCATATAGACCTGATGAAGATTTCCATGCTACTGCATCAGGTATTGAGTATGCAGTTAGCGTACTCAAAGTCCAAGAGATTATTATTTGTGGACATACCCATTGTGGTGCATGTAAAGCGCTTTACGAACCTATGGAAGATGCATCACTTATTCATACAAAAAAATGGCTCGAACTAGGTGAAAATGCAAAAAAATCAGCCATTTTAAGTCTTGGTGCAAATGCTGATAAAGAGGAACTACTGCGTCTGACAGAAAAGCTCTCAATTATCAATCAGATTGACAACATTTTAAGTTACCCAAGTGTAAAAAAACGCTTTGAAGATGGTACACTGCACATTCATGGTTGGTATTATGATATTGAAACAGGTAAAATTGAGTTCTATAATGCAGATAGTTATGAGTTTTTACCACTAAAAGAACAAGTTTTACAAGATTAGCCTAAATTATTTTTTATAATTTTCGATATACTAACAGAACTATATAATTCAAGGAAGAGATATGGCAAAAGAAGAGACAACAGAAGAAGAATCCGCACCCAAAGAGAAAAAATCAAGTAATTTACTGATGATAATTATCATCGTTGTATTAATACTTATCATTATTATCGGTGCTGTTGCAGCAGTATTGCTTATGAGTGGTGATGATGAAGCAGTAGATGCCACATCTACTCCTCAGGCAAAAGAAAGAACTGTATCTAAACACAACAGTAGAAAAAATTCAACTACTTTTGAGGACACAAGAAAACTTGATGAGATAGGCATACTCTACCCGTTAGATACTTTTACGGTAAATTTAAAAAGTGATTCAGGAAGAAGATATCTAAAAGTCACTATGTCTCTTGAGCTTGAAGGAGAAGAACTGAGTCTTGAACTTGATGCAAAAGCACCGGTTCTAAGAGATAGAATCATTCGCATCTTATCCTCTAAAACACTTGAAGAGATATCTTCAAAAAAAGGGAAACAGAAAGTCTCTGAGCAGATTATGGACACACTCAATGCAATGCTAAGTGACGGTAGAATAAAAGGTATCTATTTTACAGAATTTGTGATTCAGTAAGCTAATTTAAGCAAATTTCATCAAATCTCTCTAAGCCCCTTGAAATGGGGCTTCTCTCATGATATACTATCTTCAAATTTAAGCTAAAAAAGTCATGTTTTTTCATATAAAGCGGACTTTTAGCGGACTTAAAAGGTAGATATTATGACAGTATTAAGCCCTGAAATCCCTACTTCTTATACTGGGGTTTTTATAATACTTATGAAAAAACACAAGAATGGAAAAAATAATAACAAAGAGCTAAAACCCTTCACCTTAAAAGAATTCGTCCTCTTATGCTATAATATTATTATCTAAAAGAGGAAGGCTCATTATGCTGACATTAAAGATTGAAAATGAAAAAATTGAACATATATTTTTGAATGAATTTCATAGTAATCGAGAAAAGTTTTTTGAATTTATTCAAAATAGCTATGAGAAACTGAAAGCTACTCAATCTCATGATTTAGATGATGACTTTGTAAAAGCACAAGAAACTTCCATGTCAAAAACTTGGAATAACGATAAAGACAAGGCTTGGGATGAGTTATAGAACCGGAGATATTCTACTTGTGAAGTTTCCTTTTACAAACTTAAAAAAATCAAAAAAAAGACCTGTTCTTGTCGTAAAAAATGAAAATACTTTTGGTGATATAGTCTGTTTTCAAATAACTTCAAACTCTGAGCAGTCAAATCTTTTAAAAATAGAAAATAGTGACCTGGAGGATAGTAGTTTATCTTTACAATCTTTCATAAAATATGATAAATGTTTCACTCTTAGCAGTGAGATAGTAGATAAAAATATTGCAAGAGTAAACAGCAACTTATTAGAGAAATTAAAGATGCTTTTTTGCAAGGAATTATTTTAAAATTTTATGTGCAAAACAAGGTGGACTTTTAGCGGACTTGGTGTTTTTTCAGTAGTTTTAAAAAACACTCAAAACAGAGTAATACAGGGACGAGGAGATGCTTTATGTTACCAAAATACTCAGAATTTGTGATTCAGTAGAGCTTTTTTAAATGCTGGGAATTGATATAATCAAAATTTCTCGTATGCAAAGCTTTATGGAGCGTTTTGGGGAAAAAGCACTAGAGCGTTTTCTCTCTGAAGATGAGCAGGCACTTGTGAAGAACCCAAGAAGTGCAGCTGGTTACTGGGCTGCCAAAGAAGCTTTTTCTAAAGCCATTGGAAGCGGTATTGGCAAAGAGTGCTCATTTTATGATATTAAAATCTACAAAGATAATAATGGTGCTCCAAAATTAGCACTCTCACATAAAATAATTGAACATTTTCATATAACTGAAGCTGCGCTCTCCATAACGCATGATGGAGAGTATGCCATAGCAGTTGTCAGCGTTGAGACATCATCCCCCACCGACAAAGTCAAGGAGTTCTAATTTGTCTCCTTCTTGGACAACATAACTGTCCCAAGCGTCTTGTTTTACAATATTCATATTCACAGCTACTGCCATGACTTTACCCTCTAAAGAGAGCTCTTTGAGTATCTCTTGAAGTGTGATCTCTTGTGTAAATTCTCTACTCTCACCATTAATGATTACTTCCATTTCAAAACCTGCAATTAATTTTTAAAAGATATATCTCAATAGCTTAGAGCTTTGAAATATGTTCTGCCAAAGCATTAATTTCAGCCTCATTGAGTTTTGTAGCCTGACCTTGCATCACACCTTTCATAACACCACCGTATGTACCATCTTTGTAACCTTTTAATGCCGCTGCAACCTTAGAAGCAGACCAACCTTGAATAACTTTTGACTTTCCAAGTGCTTTGTTTTCAGCGTGGGCTCCATGACAACCAGCGCATGAAACAAAGAGTTTTGCTCCATCTACTGCAGAAGCAACTGCCTCTGTTTTTGGAGCTTCTGTCACAGCTGCCACAACAGCTTTTTTATCAACACTCTCCTGTTTCTCTGTTACAGTAGTTTTTTCTTGTGCTACTACAACTTTTTCTTCTTTTGGAGTCACCTTCTCTTGAACAACCGTAACTTTTTTAACAACTTCTGTATGCACAGGAGCTACACTCTTACTCTCTTGTGTATTTGATTTGTTATCACTACATCCAATTAAAAAAAGCGTTGCTGCTATAGATAAAATTATTTTCATTTTTATTCTCCTTATTGATTTGAAGTATTGTACAATAATTTTAGTTTATCATTTTCATAAATACTCTCGTAGAAAACCTTTAAAATATGCATCGCTTCTTTATGAAGAGTAAGTAAAATGAATGCGTGCAAGTCAAACCTCTATAAAAACTCCTAATGCTTAATAAATAGCTTTTAGATATAATTACACTAATTTAATAAAGCGGAATATTATGCATTTTGAACCATATCCATTTGAAAAACTAAACAAACTACTACAAAACATTGTACCAAATAAAAACTACACACCCTCTGTGTTAACGATTGGTGAGCCACAATTTGAAACTCCTGAGTTTATTCAAGAAGCACTCAAAGAGAGCACGCCACTTCTTAAAAAATACCCAAAAACGACAGGTGAAGCAGAGCTGCGTGAAGCGATGCGGAACTTTGTACAAAAAAGATTTAATGTCACTCTCAGTGATGCAGAGATCATTCCAACATTCGGTACACGTGAAGTGCTTTTTAACTTCCCACAGTTTTTACTTTTTGATAAAGAAAAAAGTGTGATGGCATATACAAACCCTTTTTATCAAATCTATGAAGGTGCTGCCATTGCTACACGTTCAGAGGTGATTCACCTTAACCTCACGCAGGAAAATAACTTTAAACCGCAAATCAACGAAGCTGAGCTGGCACGTTGTGATCTTGTTATTTTAAATTTTCCAAACAACCCTACGACAGCAACACTTACGCTTGAAGAGTTAGGAGAGTGGGTAAAACTTTCTCTCAAACACAACTTTGTACTTCTAAATGATGAGTGCTACAGTGAGATCTATACAGACAAACCTGTTCCTTCCCTGCTTGAAGCAGCAAAACATGTCGGTAATGAAAGTTTTACAAATATGTTAGTTATTAACTCTATCTCAAAACGCTCAAGCGCGCCGGGACTTCGTTCAGGTTTCATTGCAGGAGATAAAGAGATACTCAAAGAGTATATGAAATACCGTACTTATGTGGGATGTGCATCTCCACTTCCTCTGCAACATGCAGCAGCAATGGCTTGGAATGAAGAGTCTCACGTAGAGAGTTCACGTAAAGTCTATGCTAAAAACTTTGCTATTGCAAAAGAGATTTTAGGCACGACAATTCCCCAAGCTACTTTTTATCTCTGGATAAATGTCGGTAATGCACTTGCATTTACACAAAAACTTTATGAAAAATACAATGTCAAAGTACTTCCGGGAGAGTTTTTAGCACGTGAAGATGCAAAAGGTCAAAATCCGGGTGTGGGCTACATCCGTATTGCACTCGTAGAGTCTCCAGAAAAAACAAAAGAAGCATTAGAGCGAATCAAGGAGTGTTTAGGTGAGTAAAAAAGAAGCATTAAAGAAAAAGATCTTAGAGGCACAAAAAGAAGCAGATATTGCCTCTTTATACGTTTTAGAACAAGAAGCACACAATCTTTTTGACGAAGAGACACTTCACGGATACTATGCAAATATCCTCGATTTGGCACTGGAAAAACTAACAGATACACTTGAAGCACACCGCACTATGGATATGAACGAGGTACAGGATTTTGCAACACTGCGTGCACTCTACGAGTATGCAATGGAGCATTACAGTGTGGGCAAAGCAAGTGATGCAGCAACTCTCTTTGAGGTACTCTCTGGGCTTAGTAATGATAAAAAGTTTTCAGATGCTATGAAACTCCATCAAGGTGCAGCTTTAGAGAATCTCTCATTAGACGATTTCTTGGAGAAGATAGCTGATTTACAAGCAACGGAAAAAGCCTCTACCTTTTATGTCAGCGAATTTACAAAAAAGGCACAAGAGTTGCTAGATAAGACAAAAGCAAAGAGGGATGAGTAGTATGAAGATTCACTTTATCGGCATCGGTGGCATAGGTATTTCAGGACTTGCACAATATATGCAACACAAAGGGAACGAAGTAAGTGGTTCAGATATTAAAGATACACTCATCACAAAAAAACTACGTAAACTTGATATTGACATTACTATTCCTCACGCAAGCTCTGCAATTACAGATCAAGAGTTAGTCGTTCACTCTGCTATCATCCGTCCTGACAATCCTGAAATAGTAGCAGCAAAAGAAAAAGACATAGAAGTCTTGGCACGCCGTGAAGCGCTGCTGAAGATTTTAGATGACCAAAAAGTTTATTCAGTAGCCGGCGCGCATGGTAAAAGTACGACAACGGCAATACTCGCTTCCATTATGGAGGGGTCAGCTATTATCGGCGCAGAATCTAAAGCCTTTGGCTCAAATGTCCGTTATGACGGCTCAACAGATGTTATGATATTTGAAGCAGATGAGAGTGACGGTAGTTTTTTAAATTCAAACCCTTACTGTGCAATTGTCATCAATGCAGAGCCGGAACATATGGAGTATTATGACTATAACTATGAGCGTTTTTATGACTCATACAAAACATTCATAAACTCAGCAAAGTGTCGCATTCTCAACGCTGAAGATCCATTCTTGGCAACACTTATCGGTAAGATAGACGCAGAATGGCTCTACCCATCCAAAGATATCTATGACATTGAGTATGTGCTTATTAACAATGAACCACACACACGTTTTCAATTTCGTGACCTTGGAAGCTTTAATGTCTGGGGATTTGGAAAGCATATTGCACTTGATGCCGCTTTAGCAATACTTGCAGCACGTGACTCTATGGATATTGAAACCATTAGAGAAAAACTCCTTACATTTAAAGGAATTAAAAAGCGTTTTGACATCGTCGGACTTGAAGATAAAAGTGTTATCATCGATGATTACGGACATCATCCTACTGAGATTAAAGCTACTTTTGAATCAGTAAAAGAGTATGCACAGCTCAAAGGTTTTGATAAAATCACTGCTATCTGGCAACCACATAAATACTCTCGTACTATAGATAATCTTGATGAGTTCATCAAATGTTTTGAGGGAGCTGATGAGCTTATCATCCTTCCTGTCTGGGCAGCAAGTGAGGCTCCACGTGAGATTGATTTTGAAAAGAAGTTTAAAGACTACAACCTTACAATGGCAGACTCTATTAAACGTGCTAACAATACAATTATGGTCGTAAAAGACAAAAAAGAACTAGAAACACTTGATAAAGGTCTTATCATCGGTTTTGGAGCGGGTGACATCACTTACCAGATCAGAGGTGTCAGTTAAGTGGGCTATATTTACGGACTCGTCATTGTAGGAATACTCTTCCTTGCAATGCACTACTTCACAGAACTCACAACAAAACAAAAAATCTCAGTTGCACTTGTCTTTACCTTGACAATTATGGCAGCTGTTACATATAACAACTACAAAGAGAAACAACGAGAAAAAATGCTTGAAGTTGTCGTAAAATATGAACAGGGAAAAACCATCCGTTGTGCTAATAGAGATGTAAACAGCTCTACATATTCTCTTAGCATCGGTACCTACACTTTTATAGGAAAGAAAAACACTCCGCACTATGCAGAGATGATAGATGCTTTTACATGTCAATAGATACAAAACCAAATAAAATAACGAAACTCATTCGCCAGCTTGATTTGCAAAACCATATTGCAGAATTTGAGAGCTTCTTCTCACGCAACCATACGCTCTATATTGAGGGTGATCAAGAGCTCCACTTTCGCTATATCACAGCACTTGACAAGCTTGAATTCAAAGCGCCGCCAAAAGTAGCTGACTTTACAGAGATAAAACTTCATCTCAAAAAACATGGTGTTTTAAATTTTGAACAGATATTTGAGATAGTAAAAGTCATTAGATATTTTCGCTATTTTCAAAAACGTGAGCTTGATGGGCTTATTGGTGAGTGGATGGAGAAGTTTGTCGTACCAGAGAGCTTTTTTGAGATAGAGAAGTACTTTACAAGTGAAGGAAAATTTGAAGAAAATCTTGATGAGACGCTCTTTGGACTCTCACAACGCATAAAAGAGTACAAAAACGAGATGAGTGGTGCACTTAAACGGATGATGAACAGCTCCAAACTTGTCGGATATCTTGTCGATACACAGATTCATTATGTAAATAATGAAGAGTGTCTGCTTGTTCGAGGTGGTTTTAACCATGTACTCAAAGGTGCTGTAATTGGACGCTCAAGCGGAGGATTTTTCTATGTGGCACCAGACACTATCTTAAAAACAAAAGAAAAAATTCGCTATATTCAGCAGGAACGTGAAGCGATATTTTACACCTATGCAAAAGAGTTCTCCCAAAAACTCGCAGAATTACTTCCTTTTATAAACTTTATAGACAAAGAGTTTACCAAGTTTGACAACTATCAAGCACGTGTACTCTTTGCAAAAAGTAAAAATCTAGAACTTTTAAAGAGCCAAAAAGATTCAAAAATCCTTCTACAGGAGTTCATCCACCCTGCTTTACACAACGCAAAGCCAATTAGTGTCGATTTTTCTAAAAATATACTAATGATAACAGGTGTTAATGCCGGTGGTAAAACAATGCTGCTCAAATCCATTCTCGCAGCTGCATTTATGGCAAAATACATTATTCCAATGAAACTCAATGCCACAAAATCACATATTGGTAACTTCAAAGCGATCGAAGCCATCATTGATGATCCGCAAAACGTCAAAAATGACATCTCAACCTTTGCAGGGCGTATGCAACAGTTTTCACACCTCTTTAGCTATAAAAATGCACTTATCGGTGTTGATGAGATAGAACTTGGAACAGATTCAGATGAGGCAGCAGCACTTTTTAAAGTTATTCTTGATGATTTAATTAAACGAGGGCATAAAGTTGTCGTAACTACTCACCATAAGCGTCTAGCTGCATTGATGGCTGATCGTGATGATGTAGAGCTTATGGCAGCCATCTATGATGAAGCCAATCGACGTCCTACCTATGAGTTTATGCAGGGGATCATCGGAAAAAGCTACGCTTTTGAGACGGCCTCACGCTATGGTATTGCCAACAATCTAGTAAGTGAAGCGAAAAAAGTTTATGGTGACAATTCAGAGAAACTCTCTATGCTCATTGAGCGTGGAAGCCAACTTGAACGTGAACTCAAACACAAACACCAAGAAGCAGACAAAAAACTCGAAGAGCTTGCCAAAAAAGAGCGTGCCTTAAAAGAACAAAAAGAGCAGCTCAACCAAGAGTTGCAAAGAGAAAAAACCGAGCTCAAACGTGAATATGAACTTGCCATTAACGAAGCAAAAAAAGCAGCACGTGAGGGCGACACAAAAGCCATTCATCGTGCAATGAACAAAGCCAATAAACAACTTCCAAAAGAGGAAAAAGAGCCTATAAAGCGTGATATTGCCTTTAAGGTCGGTGATGAAGTCAAATACCATACACAAAGTGGTGTTATTGTCGCTATGAAAGGAAAAAACGAAGCTATCGTAGAGGTAAACGGCATGAAAGTACGTGTTAAGACAAAACATCTCAAACCGACAAAAATCATCAAACAAAAACCTTGTACAGATGTAAGTCTCAATGTTACAAAAAAAGCAGGTCTTAAATGTGACCTTCATGGAATGCGAGCCGAAGAGGCAACAGAGGCACTTGATAAGTTCTTAAATGATGCACTCATCAACGGTTGGGATGAAGTGCTTGTTTATCATGGCATAGGTACAGGAAAACTCTCCTATGCCGTCAAAGAGTTTTTAAAGCAGCATCCACGTGTAAAAGGCTTTGAAGATGCACCACAACATATGGGCGGCTTTGGTGCAAAAGTGGTACACCTCTAACGATGCAAACAACTCTCACGCAAGCAGATATTATTGCCGATGAGGCAGAATTTATGCTTTTTAACAAACCTGCTGGATTGAACTTTCACTCAGAAGATGGGCAAAAAGGTTTTGTCGTTTTGGCACAGGAACTCATGAGCAGCAGTGAGCTCTACAGCGTGCATCGTCTCGATAAAATGACATCGGGACTTATCTTACTTGCCAAATCTTCCAAAGCAGCCAACACCTTTACCAAGATGTTTGAAGCACGTGAGATTGAAAAATATTATCTTGCCATCTCCACACGCAAGCCAAAGAAAAAACAGGGATGGGTAAAAGCAGATATGGCACCCTCACGCAGAGGCAGTTATAAACTTTTACAGACTAAAAACAATCCTGCTATTACACAGTTTCTCTCCACATCCATACGACCAAACGAACGACTGTTTCTCCTCAAACTCCATACAGGAAAAACACATCAGATTCGAGTTGCACTAAAAAGCATAAGTGCTCCAGTAGCCGGAGATATCCGTTACGCTGATGCCAATGAAGCAAAAAAGGAGGAGCGTGGATATCTTCACGCCTATGCTCTGCGTTTTACCCTCAATGCCAAAGAGTACAGCTATGTTCTGCCACCCTCTGAAGGTCAAAGATTCAAAACAAAAGAGCTGCGTGAGCTACTCAGCAGTAAGTACAATCAACCATGGGAGCTTTTCTAATGGCAAAAAAAGTAGCAATTATCGGTGGTGGAGCAAGTGGGCTTTTTTGTGCAATTCTCTGTGCAGAAGCGGAATGTGAAGTCACTCTTTTTGAGCAAAACAATAAACTCGCAAAAAAGATTTTAGTCTCTGGAAACGGTCGCTGTAATATTACAAACCAACATCTCTCAATGCAAGACTATTTTGGAAAAAATCCAAACTTTGTTAGCTATGCACTCAATACTTTTGGATTTCATCATTTCAAAAAATATGTAGCGTCTATGGGTCTCTTACTTGACATGAAAACAGATGGCAGAGCATATCCACTGAGCAATGAGGCAAAAAGCGTAGCTCGTCTCTTTGAAGAGCGTGCACGTGAGCTGGGCGTCACTATTCATCTCAATACAAAAATAGACTCCATAAAAGAGTTACTGAGTAACTATGACGCTGTTGTGATAGCAACAGGCTCACGTGCAGCAAGTCATCTTGGAGGATGCAGTGACGGAGAGGCGTTTGCCACAGAGTTTGGACACACTATCATTCCAGCCTACCCCTCTTTAGTTCAGTTAGAGATTGACTCCAAAATCATTCATAAAATGGCAGGTGCTAAAGTTGATGGAGAGGTGACACTCCTTGTCAATCACCAAAAAGAGCTGACAACAAGCGGTGATATTCTCTTTACAAATTATGGGGTTTCCGGTTTTGCAATACTTGACATCTCTCAACGTGCAAGTGAAGCCCTGCTGGAATTTGCTCACGTGAGCATTGCACTCAATCTCTTACCAAACTTTACAATGCAAAAACTCTCTACACACATCACAAATCTAGCTCAAAAATGTCCAAATTATACTCTCTTAGATATTTTGATAGGTCTGCTCCCTATCAAAATAGCTACTCACCTACTAGACTCTTTAGCAATTGCTCACGCAAGCAAAGCAAAAGAACTTAATCCAAAAATAGCCAAGAAGATAGCCAACACAATACTCAACTGGCGTTTTGAGATAAAAGATACCCACGGATTTCGTCACGCAGAGGTCAGTGGCGGCGGTATAGATGTCAATGAAATAAACCCAAAAAGTATGAAATCGTTCAAACAGAAAAATCTCTACTTTACCGGAGAAGTTTTAGACATAGTTGGACGCCGTGGAGGCTATAATTTTGCCTTTGCATGGAGTTCTGCCTATTTGGCTGCACAAGATATTATAAAAAAATAATCTGCTTCTGCTATAATAAACAAAAACAGATAAAAGGCGGAATATATGTCAACTCCACTCATTATACTCATCGTAATTGCTATTATCCTTATTTTGATGTACAACTCTTTGGTTGCAAAGAAAAATCAAGTTGATAATATCTTCGCAAGTGTCGATACACAGCTCAAAAAGCGTTATAACCTCATCCCAAATCTCGTCGCTTCTGTATCGAAGTATATGGATCATGAAAAATCTCTTTTAGAAGAGGTAACAAAGCTCAGAAGTGAAGCAAACAAACCAAATCTTTCTGAAAAAGAAAAAATTGATCTTGATGCGAAAATTACCAAAACACTCGGCTCAATCATGATAGCTGTTGAGAACTATCCTGACTTAAAAGCCAATGAAAATGTGATGCATCTGCAACGCTCACTGAATGAAGTAGAAGAGCAGATCGCCGCAGCTCGCCGTGCTTACAATCAAGCAGTAACTGACTACAATAATACACTAGAAATGATACCGACAAACTTTATGGCATCTATGATGGGATACAAACCAAAAGATGTTTTTGTCATTAGTGAAGCAGAACGAAAAAATGTCAATGTAAGTGAGCTTTTTGCTAAATAATTTTTATGAAAACAATCAGTGAACTTACAGACTTTTACTACAAAACACTCTACCCTGTTCTTCAAGAGCTCGAAAAAGATAGAGAAGCCGTTAAAAACAGAATTATAAAAATAGGTATTTTTTATACACTTGTCGTTTTTGGTATTGCTTTTTCTATCTTTAAATATTTAGATTTTGAAGTTTTTGTTTATATTGTTATCTTTTATATTGCAGGGTGGGCATGGATCTATAAATTTCTCATTAGTGATTATGCTAGTGACTTTAAACAAAAGATCATAGCTCCCCTTATAAAAGAGATAGATGAGAACTTAGACTATCTTCCTGACCTTCACATTCCACTTGCAAATTTCAACCGATCCAAACTCTTTACAAGCCGACCGGACAGAGTCAGCGGCAATGATTATGTACGGGGTAAAATTGATAACATAGAGATTGCTTTTTCTGATTTTCATGCTGAAAAAAAACATAAAGATTCAAAGGGTCGAGAATCTTGGAGTACAATATTTCAAGGACTCTTCATCGTCTCTGATTTTCACAAGAAGTTTCATGGAGAAACCGTTATACTTCCAGACAGTGCACAATCTCTCTTTGGAGATCTTATAGGCGGTTGGCTACAGGCAAACAACTTCTCACGCAAGCAACTGATTAAAATGGACAATGTTAATTTTGAAAAAGAGTTCGTCGTTTATGGAACAGATCAGATTGAAGCCAGATACATTCTCACACATACACTGATGCAAAAATTACTTAACTACAAAAAAAAGACAAAACATCCGATTTATGTCTCCTTTATCAAAGGAAAAATATATATGGCAATAGAGTATAATGACGATATGTTCGAACCGTCTGTTTTTCATTCACTATTAAACTATAAAATAGCAATGACATATGTTTCAACACTGCATTTAGCCATCGGAATCGTCGAAGAATTAAAACTCAATCAAAAATTATGGAGTAAAGTATGAAGATAAAAATGACAATAGTAGCACTGCTCGCTACACTTAATCTATGGGCTGTATCTATTGGAGATAAACCAAAAGAAGTAAGCATATCAGGTGATAATGGTGGACTTGTCAAAGATGGTACTGCATGGAACTCCTCTATGCTCAAAGAAAAAGTTTATGTTATGTTTTATGTCGATCCAGATGAAAAAGATACCAATGAAGCTTTTTCACAGGCTTTAAAGAAAAAAGAGTATAGAAAAAAAGGAGCATACGGAAGTATCGCAATTATTAACCTTGCAGCTACATGGAAACCAAATTTTATTATTGAGTCTATTCTTAAAAGCAAACAAAAAGAGTTTGCAGATACTATTTATGTCAAAGATAAGAACAAAGTTCTTGTTAAAGAATGGAATTTAGCTGATGATGCGTCTGATATTCTTATTTTCAACAAAAACGGAAAACTTCTCTTTTACAAAGCCGGAAAAATGGACAAAAATGATATGCAAAAAGCATTTCAACTCATCGAGGAGAACATATAAATGAATGATGAAGCAAGTATTTTAAGTAAAAGTCTCAAAGACCTCTTTACGTCAAAAATGTTACAGTATTCTATACTGCCATTTGTTTTGAGTATGATAGCACTTTATACTCTTTTTTTTATTGTTGCAGGTATTGGTCTTGATCAGCTTGGAACGCTCGACATCAACTCCACGCAGACAACCATTCAAAATGGCATTCCTCATACAGACAGCTTTACTGCAACACTCCAAGGAACTGCCATCATCAAGTTTCTAATGAGCTCTGCACTTACCTCTTGGATAGCTTCATTTTTAGTCTATACCATTGGTGGTTTTTTAACACTCTATCTCTCTATCTTTGTTGCACTGATTGTCATCGGATTTTTAACGCATATGATTTTAAAAGAGATTCAATTCCGTCACTACCAAGATGTTGAGATGATAGGATACTCCAATGTAGTAGAGAGTATCTTTTTAACATTAAAGTGGATTTTTATTATGATTATTCTCTTTTTGGTAATGATACCACTCTATTTTATTCCACTTCTCAATGTTATTGCTTTTAATCTACCACTCTACTATTTCTTTCATAAAATGATGACCTATGATGTAAGCTCTAGCATCTGTACAAAAGAGGAAGATATGAAAATTCGCTTTTTTTATGGAAGCACCCTACGACTCAAAACTTTGGGACTCTATCTGCTCTCACTCATCCCTTTTGTAATCTTTTTTGCATCGGTTTTTTATGTCATCTATCTTGGGCACAGCTATTTTATAGCAGTAAGAAAACTCAGAAATGAGGGGATTTAGTCCTCCTCTTTCTCCTCTTTCATTACAAGTGCTCTATAATTTTCATCTTTGGGCACAAGTCCTGCCTCATACAAAAACTGACTCGGTGGGAAGTTCTGTTTTTTAATCTTGTCATACTTTGCATAACTTAAGTAGAGTATATCTTTTGCTCGTGTTACTGCCACATAAAAAAGACGTCGTTCTTCATCAAGACTTCCGCCTCTTTGCATCAATTTACGGTTTGGAAAACGCCCATCCATCAAATCAACTACATAAACCTCTTTATACTCCAGCCCTTTACTTGCGTGAACACTTAAAAGGTTTACCCCTTCTCCTTGCGTGAGGTCAGAAGAACCAAGTATCATCGCATTTAAAAAACGTTCATGCTCGTTATAAGGATTTGCCAACTCTTGAAGCAGGAGCATCTTGCGTGAGATACGGACTTGAGATTCTTCTTTTTGCTTCTCATCGATAGAGCCGTCTTTGAGTGTTGCTCTTTTTGTTGAAAGATAGTCTGCTATGTACTTAAAAAGCTCCGAAGCAGCTATCTTTTTGACTATGGTTTTAGGTTGCTTTATCCCTTTTAAGTCACGAAAAAGCAGATAGAAATTATGTAAAAAAGTTGCCGACTCTTTTGTAAGTTTTGGATGTTTTAAGATCGGATTTTTCATAAACTTCGCCTCAAAACCAAGTTTTGCATATTTTCCTACTGCACCAAGTTCTAAAAAGTCATCAAAGAGTCCAAGCTGATGGTTGAGTTTGCGTTTTTCAAAAGGGTTTTTCATAGACTCATCAGGAGCATAAAGACCATAAAATATACTCCCCTGCCCTAGAGCTTTTAGTGCAGTATAGAGCTCTTTTGCCATAGCACTTCCAATACCCCGTGCAAATTCAAAAAGGTGGATAAAGGCCATCATATCGGACTCATTAATCAGTAGAGTATAGAGGTCTAAAATGGCTTTTACCTCACGTGAGTCAAAAAAGCTCGTTCCACCCTTACGTTTACAGTTAATATTGAGCTCACGCAAGCCCACTTCAATACCATCAGCAGAAGAGTTATTACGAAAGATAACAGCTATCTCCTCATGTGGCGTTGTCGTTTGAGAAATCTTATCTGCTACACCGTAATATTGGTCAAAAAGCTCATCAAATGCCAAGAGCTTCGGCATTTGCGCTTCATAGTTACGCGTTACTTCCAGTTTTTTAGGATAAATTCTCTCATTAATCTCTATTACTTTATTTGCTAAAGACAAAATGGGTCTTGTTGAACGGTAATTTTTTGTTAATGTATGAACAACAGCATCACTATATTTTTTTGTAAATGAGCCAATAATACTAATATCTGCACCATTAAACGCATAAATACTCTGATCATAATCACCGACACAAAAGAGTGATGGAGGCTTCATAGCATCAATAAGTGTACCTTGCAGTGCATTTGTATCTTGATACTCATCAACAAGAACTTCTTTATAACCCAGATCAGTATCTCTTGCCATTTTACGAAACTCTAAAAGCAGATCATTAAAATTTAAAAAACCATACTCTTTTTTCAGGGCTTCAAACTCATCGACTACATCTGCATATATCATAGCAAAGAGTTCATGTTCTGGGTAGTTTTCAATAAGCCACGCTTCAAAATCTCTCTCTAGCTCTGTATTTTGATAATAGGAGTATAAATCATACAGATAATTCCCACCATACGCTTGAACATCTGCATCAATATGCATAAAGGAACGTTTCTCAAATACTGAACGAAAAAGAGTCTTAAGCTCACGCTGCTGTTTTAAAACTACTCGTTTATCACGTTTTTTCAACCAGCGATAACTCACTGCGTGAAAGGTTCCTGCATCTATCTTTTTAGCTACATCCGCTCCAAAATACTCAGCGACACGAGCTACCATTTCAGCTGCAGCCTTGTTGGTAAAAGTAAGCAAAAGTATCTCTTGAGGAGCAACACCTGAATTTAAAAGATAAGCAATTCTACCCACTATGGTAGAGGTCTTTCCAGTTCCTGCAGAAGCAATAATAAGATTTTGGTTGGCGGTTGAAGTGGCAGCTGCATGCTGTTCTTCATTTAAACGGCTTAAAGGCATGGCGGAATTATACCTTGTAACTATTAAAATAAGTGCCAAAATGGCACTTATAACATCCTTTTAATACAAATAGTGCTAAAATGCCTCCAAAAATATCATCTGAGTGATTACATACAATGCAAAACAATAAAAATCTTCTACAAATTGTCACCAATGAGGCAAGAGACACTATCTCAAATATGGATGTTGTTACGCCAAGTATTTATGCTTCTGTCTTTTCAAAATATGCAGATGAGCATGAACTCTCACTTGAAAATGAAGATGAGATCTCACGTGAAATCTTGCAAGAAGAGTGTTCATTTCTAACAGAGCTGCAATCTCAAACAAGTAAAAATGCCAACATGCTCAGCAAAACCACAACAAAAGCAATCACTGCTATGCGTGATAAAAATGAAGATCTTCTCCAAGATGTTCTTAAAGAGACAGAAGCACTTCGCAGGGAAGTTGAAAAACTCAAAGAGTCTGTGTATCACGATGAATTAACCCACACTTACAATCGTAAATGGTTACACGACAACTATATAAATGATGAAAAAGAGTTTACAAAAAACGGTCTGCTGGCCATTATAGATTTGAATTATTTTAAACTTATTAACGATACACATGGACACATCATAGGGGATAAAGTCCTTATTTTTATAGCAAATCAGTTAAAAGGTATTGAGAAAAACACTGTTCGTTATGGTGGTGATGAGTTTATTATTATCTTTCCAGCAACAGTACATGAAAACCTTGCCGCCAAACGTCTTAACAAGACAAGAGAAAATATTCTTGCCAAAAAACTAAAAGCACATAAGGAGATGTTTACGCTCAGTTTCTCTTTTGGTTTAGCGAGCTTTCAAGCCGGAGATTCTCTAGCACAAACTATTGAAAATGCAGATAAAAAAATGTATGATGACAAGGTACAAATCAAAAATAGAATCACAGGTATATAGAGGCATCCTCTAAAGGCATAAGCAAACCCTCACCTTCTTTTGGATATAATCGCGAAATTTAATAGATTTTAAGGCGATAATATTATGTCACAAAACAAGTACAATCCACAAGAAATAGAAGACAAATACTACAAGATTTGGGAACAACGCAAATACTTTGAAGTAGATGGCAACAAGAGTATCCAAGAAGAAGATAAGCATTTTGCGATTATGATGCCGCCTCCAAATGTCACAGGACGCCTCCACATTGGTCATGCGCTTACATTTACACTTCAAGATATCATTACCCGTTATAAACGTATGGATGGTTTTAAAACACTCTGGCAACCAGGAACAGATCATGCAGGAATTGCTACACAAAACGTAGTTGAAAAACAACTCTTAGCAGAAGGTACGACAAAAGAGGAGATCGGTCGTGAAGCATTTTTAAAACGTGCTTGGGAGTGGAAAGCGGAATCTGCCGGAATTATGACAGAACAACTCCGTAAAATGGGTGTCTCTCCTGCATGGGAGCGTGAGCGTTTTACTATGGATGAAGGACTGCAAAAGTCTGTACGTGAAGCATTTGTTCATCTTTACAATGAAGGGCTGATTGTTCGCGGCAACTACATGGTTAACTGGTGTACACACGATGGAGCACTCTCAGACATTGAAGTAGAGCATGAAGAAGAAAAAGGAAAGTTTTACCATATGCTCTACCATTTTGCAGATGGCAGTGGCAGTGTTGAAGTAGCTACAACAAGACCAGAAACATATTTTGGAGATACTGCTGTTATGGTTCATCCTGATGATGAGCGTTACAAAAATATCATAGGAAAAGAAGTTCTTCTTCCACTTTTAGATAAAAAAATTAAAATTATTGCAGATGATTATGTAGATATGGAGTTTGGAACAGGTGTGGTAAAAGTTACACCTGCACACGATCAAAATGACTATGAAGTTGGAAAACGTCATGACCTCGAGTTCATCACTGTTTTTGATGAAAAAGGTATTTTAAACGAGTATGCTGGCGAGTTTCAAGGAATGGAGCGTCTTGAAGCCAGAGAACCTATTGTAAAACGTCTGCAAGAAGAGGGTTACATAGTTAAAATCGAAGATCATATACACCAGGTAGGACACTGTTATCGCTGTAAAAATGTTGTAGAGCCATACATCTCAAAACAGTGGTTTGTACGCAAAGAAGTAGCTGATGAGTCTATTAAAAAGACAAATGCAGGTGAAGCAAAATTCTTCCCACCGCATTGGATCAACTCTTACAACTCTTGGATGGGTGAGCTTCGCGACTGGTGTATCTCACGTCAACTTTGGTGGGGACATCAGATTCCTGTCTTTTATTGTGGTGATTGCGGGCATGAGTTTGCTTCAACTGAGGAACATCCTGAGGCTTGTCCAAAATGTGCTTCCAAAAACCTCACGCAAGATCCTGATGTTCTTGATACTTGGTTTAGCTCTGCACTTTGGCCATTCTCTACACTTGGTTGGGGAAATGGTGATGTAGAGATGGATAAACTTTTCAAATCAAAAGATATGAAAGAGTTCTACCCTAATTCACTGCTCATTACCGGTTTTGACATCCTCTTTTTCTGGGTAGCACGTATGATGATGATGGGTGAGCACTTCGTTGGAGAGCTTCCGTTTAAAGACATCTATCTACACGCACTTGTACGTGATGAACATGGTCAAAAGATGAGTAAGTCAAAAGGCAATGTAATTGATCCACTTGATATGGTAAACAAATACTCAGCAGATATTTTACGCTTTACACTTGCTATTTCAGCTGCGCAAGGACGTGATATTCGTATGAGTGAAGAGAAACTCCAACTCAACCGTAACTTTACAAACAAACTCTACAATGCAGCAAAATATCTACAAATGAATGTAGAGACTTTCCCTGATATGGCAGGTTTTTGTATAGAGAGTGATTTAGGTCGCTATATGATGAGCCGCCTAAATCTTGCAACAAAAGAGGTACGTGCTTACTTGGATGAGTACAAGTTCAATGATGCAGCCCTTACAATGTATAGATTCTTATGGAATGAGTTTTGTGACTGGGGTATTGAACTCAGCAAAGCGGACAAAGGTGCCATTGTAGAGCTTGGCGCTATCTTTAAAGAGGCTATGAAACTACTTCACCCTTTTATGCCGTTTATCACTGAACACCTCTATCATCAATTAAGTGGTACAAGCTTGGAAGATGGGGAATCAATCATGATTAAAAAATTTCCTCATAAAATCAAGCAGCGTAAAGAAGAGGCAAAATTTGAAATAATCATGGATGCTATCGTCTCTATTCGCCGCGCTAAAGTACTTGTTGATATGGCTAACCAAAAAATTGACAAAGCATATGTAAAGATTGACGGTATAAGCGACAAAGATAAAGCAATGATGACACCATTCATCGCAAAACTTGCAAAAGTTGAGAATTTAGAATTTTGTGAAGAAAAAATCGAAAATGCAGTCAGTGATATTGCAGACAAATGTGAGACTTTCATTCCAACCGACTCAATTGACCTCACACCTATCATCAATAAACTCACAAAACAAGATGAGAAATTGCAAAAAGAGATAGGCAAACTCAATGGAATGCTTAATAATGAACGTTTCGTTGCCAATGCTCCTGCTGATGTACTTGAGAAAAACCGCGAGGCACTTGCAGAAGCTGAAGCAAAAAGAGAAAAAGTGCTCGAACAACTTAACTCACTAAAGGCATAGTTTGTTTGATATAAGAAAATATACATCACCAAATATCAAAAATGATATTCTCTCAGGGCTTGTTGTTGCAGTTGCACTTGTTCCTGAGGCCATTGCTTTTAGCTTTATTGCCGGGGTAAGCCCAATTGTGGGACTTTATACTGCATTCATTCTAGGTCTTATTACTGCCATTATTGGTGGTAAACCAGGTATGATTAGTGGTGCTACAGGAAGTGTGGCTGTTGTTATTGTTGGACTTGTCCTTGCTGCAAATGCAAAACTTACAGCACTTGGGATGAGTGGTGATGCACTCTATATTCATATGCTGAGCTATGTCCTGCTTGCGACTATCATGGCAGGACTTATTCAGGTATTTTTTGGTGTTTTCAAGCTTGGAAAGTTTATCCGTCTAGTCCCACAACCGGCACTATATGGCTTTGTAAATGGACTTGCCATTGTTATTGCCATGGCACAGTTTAAATTCTTCGAAGGACAAAACTGGATAATGTATGTCATCGTTGCTATAACAATGTTTATCATGTATATATTACCTAAATTTACAAAAGCAGTACCGTCAGGACTTGTAGCAATCGTTCTTATCTCTTTAGTGGTTTATTTTACAAAAATTGACACCCTTACAGTCGGCAACTTGGCAGACTTGAGTCAGTTTAAAGGGCAACTTCCACACCTCATCATTCCAGATACACTCTTTAGTCTTGATGCTATCATTATGGTACTCCCATAT
>Ga0256837_1000991_pt1 | contig 20773 bp, 23 predicted proteins | sample 4562384metaG_FD_185976 | JGI IMG/M metagenome (GOLD analysis project Ga0256837, IMG submission 185976) | Hydrothermal vent microbial communities from Guaymas Basin, Mexico - 4561-384 | ecosystem: Environmental > Aquatic > Marine > Hydrothermal vents | place: Mexico: Guaymas Basin | collected...
TATTTATATAAGTAAAAATAGAAGATATAAATATAATAGATATTAGTAAACCAATAATAAAATTCTTTTTATTGACGTTGATATCTCTACTCATTAAATACTCACTTTAATTACATTATAAATACAAGTTTATCAAATTTATAATTAATTGTATATTTATTTACTTATAAAGTTTTTTTTATGTATATTATATATCTTTTTTTAATAATTTAAATACTAATTTAAGATTAATAATTTTTATATAACATTAATGTAAGTTTAATTGTTTGTATAATACAATGAGACGTAAATTATGACTATAAAATTACAATAAAGGTGAGTTATGAGTATAAAGGGTATGGTTCTACCATTTATGTTGGGGGTATTTATTTATACTCCATCTGTATCTGCAACACAAGATATGTCAAAATGGTTAAGACCAAAAGAAGTACCCCAACCAAAAAATAATAAATTAACTCCACAACGGATTGAATTAGGTAAATTATTATATTTTGATGTTAGATTATCAAGTTCTAATAAAATATCTTGTGCGACTTGCCACCATCCTAAACGTGGATGGACTGATTTAATAAAAGAACCTAAAGCTGTTGGTGATAATGGTTCAGTTGGTACTAGAAATTCTCCTGTAATTTTAAATACAGCATATCAAAATAGACAATTTTGGGATGGTAGAGTACGAACACTAGAAGAACAAGCATTAGGACCAATTTCAACAGGTGTTGAGATGAATATGCCTTTAAATGAATTAATTCCAAAATTAAATAAAATAAAAGGATATGTGCAGTTATTTGAAAAAGCATATCCAGGAGAAGGAATAACTTTAAATAGTTTATCAAAGGCCATAGCATCATTTGAAAGAACTATTGTTTCCACAGAATCACCATTTGATAAATATGTCAAAGGTGACAATAATGCAATTAGCAATGATGCAAAAAAAGGCTATGAGCTATTTGTAGGAAAAGCACATTGTTCTGATTGTCATGATGGATTTAATTTTACTGATGGTAGTTTTCATAATATTGGATTAAATGATGGTGAATTAACAGGTTCGGAATTAGGTAGATATCGTGTTAAAAAAAGAGCATCTTGGTATGGTGTAATGAAAACTCCAACATTAAGAGATATTACAAAATCAGATCCATATTTTCATGATGGTAGTGTAAGAACATTAGAAGAAACAGTTGCAATTTGTGGAAATGGTGGAAGATACCTTCATAATGTTAAAAATAAATCTACTTATATTAAAGATAGAAAATTAACAAAAAAAGAGATAAAAGATATTGTTGTCTTTTTGGAATCATTAACTGGTCCTGATATAAAATTGGAAATTCCATCTAAATTTCCACAATGATATTACAATTAATATATATAATAAAATAAAAAAGGTACAAGATGAAGAAGATTACAATATTATCAATATTTGTTGCATGTGGTTTATTTGCTACAGATCATATAATTGATCAAAAAGATAAAACATTTATACCACATTTAATAACTGTAAAAGTAGGGGATACAATTACTTTTAAAAATTCAGATCCATTTGCTCATAATGCATATACAGATGATGAAGATAATGAGTTTGATATAGGTATGCAGGCTCCTGGTACTCAGATTCAAGTTCCTATAAAAGCTGTAGGAACTTTTAATATAGAGTGTGCAATCCACCCAAATATGCTATTGGAAGTAATAGTTAAATAAATTATTTATAAAGGAAGTATATTGATATGAAAATATTCATTTTAATAATACTCTTTACATATTCATTATTTTCTAAAGTTGATCAAAAACAATTAGAACTTGGTGAAAAACTATATAAAAATACATGTATTTCTTGTCATGGTGTAAATGGTGAAGGAAATGATGATATGAATTTAATAGTAAAGTCAAGAAATTTATCTAAATCTATTTTAACAAAAGAACAAACATATTTTATTATAAAAGATGGTGCACATTATTGGGGTGCTAAATCTGATATTATGCCGGCATTTAAGTATGTATTTAAAGATTATGAAATAAGAGCTTTATCTTCATATATATCTGAAATTTTTAATCCAAATATTAAACAAACAATAAAAAAAGAGTTTTTAAAGTCTGGTAATATCATAAAAGAAAATATATCAAAAATGCTTAAAGTAGGTGAAAAAGTATTCAAAAGAAATTGTTCTTTATGCCATGGAATTAAAGGTGAGGGTGATGGGATTGCTATAGATAGCTTAGAGGATTCAATTTTCCCATATAATCTTACAAAAACTATTTTATCTACACAACAAATGTTTCTATATGTTAAATATGGGGGACATGCTTGGGGAACTCATAAATCTGATATGCCAGCATGGGGTAAAAAATATGATAATTTTACCCTAAAGTCTGTTGTTAAGTATGTAGATGAAGTTTTAAGAGATAACAAGTATTAAAGTTTAAAATAATTTGTCTATGTTTTCCATTGGTCGTGCAATAATAGCTCTGTTGTCTTTTATGATTATTGGACGCTCTATTAGTTTTGGATTTTTTATTACTAAATCTATTATCTCATCTTGAGTTAAATCCTTATCTTGAATATTTAAATTTTTATATTCATCTTCTTTTTTTCTTAAAATATCTCTAATATCTGATACTTCTAGCATATTGATAATATTTTTTAACATAGTAGCATCTATTGTTTCTTCTAAATATTTAAAAGTTTCTATATCTAAATTCTTTGTTTCCAATATTTGCATAGCTTGTCTTGATTTTGAGCATTTTGGATTATGCCATATTTGTATTTTTTCCATTTTTATTCCTTTTATTGTTTAAAGTTGATATAGCATTGAACTTAATATCATAATATAAAGTATAAGTATAAAATTTTTATATGATTTTATATTTATAGTATGTTTTACTTTTGTACCAAAATATACCCCAATAAGTGAAGCAATACCTACATTAAAGCCTTCAGTATATAACATATCTCCACTAATACTTTGAGATATAAAACCTGCAACAGAACTAAATATTACAAAAAATAATCCAAGAGAACTAGCTGTTTTTAGATTGTAATGCATATACCCAACTAATATAGGAGTTAACATTACTGCTCCTCCAACACCGATACTCATAGCAATAATACCTATAAATAATCCTATAAAAAATAAAGCTATTTTATTATGTTGTTTTGTTGGTTTATTATCTAGGATTGATGATGTTGATATTTTGTAAATAGCAAGTATTACAATTACTATAAATAAATACTCCAAGTTTTTATTGCTAACAATAGAGTGAACAAAACTACTTTGAAAACCTCCAATAAAACCCCCAATACCTATAATTGATCCATCTTTTATAAGACCTGAATATTTTTTTGAGTTTAAAAATGATCCAAATATTGATGAGAAAACCATTTGCATAATTGATATAGATACAGATTGTTTCATATCAAATCCATACCATAAAAGCATAGGTACAAGAACCATTCCTCCACCTACACCAAAAAAACCAGATATAAATCCTGTAATAGCCCCAAATAAACCTAATTCTGGTATCACTATTTTTTCATCGCTTCAATAAAATTTTCATAAATTTGCTCTAATTCTGCATCTTCTTTACTTACATCAATACCATCATGCTCTTTTATAGCATGCTCTAATACTGCAACTCTTTTCATAAGATATGTAATCATCTCTTTAGGTACATCAGGAAGATTATTGTGATCTAGTGGGTTTGGTTTGCAATCTTCAGATTTTCTTACAATTATACGAGCTGGTACCCCAACTGCTGTTGCACTACATGGTACATCAGTGACAACAACTGAATTTGCACCAATTTTACAAAATTCCCCAATAGTGATATTTCCTAAAATTTTAGCACCACTTCCAATTACAGTGTTACTTTTAATGGTAGGGTGACGTTTTCCATGACTTAAACTCACTCCTCCTAAAGTCACACCTTGATATATAAGTACATCATCTTCTATGATAGTTGTTTCTCCAATTACCACACCAAAACCATGATCTATAAATACTCTTCTTCCTATAGTACAAGCAGGATGAATATCACAATTTGTAAAAAATTGTGATAAACCACTTACCATTCGACCTAAAAATTTCCAATTGTTTGTATATAGTTTGTTTGCAATTCTATAATTTACTATTGCCCAAATACCTGGATAGTTAAATAATAACTCAAAAGATGAATGTAAAGCAGGGTCATTTTTAAGTGGAGTTGTAAAATCCTCTTTTATAAGTTCAAATAAGCTTAGTTTTGACAAGTTTATTCCTTTGTTGTTTTTAAATAGCCATTATCATGAATATAATTGTTTAAAATTTTCCATATATCCTTATTGGCAAGTTTTTGTTTTAAAATAGATTTTATGTGATTTGTATCATAATCTATATCATCTAATATATCTAATATTTTTTGAGATTCAATTATATTATTAAATTTAATATCTCCATTTTTATCAAAATTAATATTAATCTGAGTAGGTGCAGAGAAAAGGTTATGTTTCATACCTAATATTTCTTGATACGCACCAACCAAAAAGAAGCCTAAAAAATACTCTTCTTCTTTTAAATTTATATCGTGAAGGTGTAAAGGTTTATTAGCATTAAAAGGTATTTCACCATCACTATCACAAGTTATATCCCATAAAGTTGCAAACCTTGTTGGATTAGTATTAAGGTGGGTTAATGGCATAACAGGAAATTCCTGATTTATTCCCCAAAAATCTGGTAAAGATTGAAACATAGAAAAGTTTAAAAGATATTTCTCTTGAATACGATCTGCAATATTTTTTAATTCTGTATAATCATTAAAGTCCAATAACGCTATAGCTTTTTTTATGATTAAATGTGTTAAAACCTCTGCATTAGAGCGATCTTGAAGGTCGACATATCCTAAATCAAATAAAGTTAAAATTGATTCAAGATGTTCAAGAGCATCATGCATAAACTCTAAAGCTAATTTTTTATTTATAGTTTTGTATAAGTCATATAGCTCTATTATTAGTTTTGGATTTTCATCTTTTAGTTTTATGTCTGTTGCTAAACTTTGCGATGAATAAAGTTCAAGAACTGGAGTAATTAATATAGTTGATGGTGCAGATATATATCTTCCTGATTCAGTAAAAATATTTGGTTGAGTTACATTTTTATTTGTTGCTATATTTTGCAATGTAAATACAACATCATTTGAAAACTCTTCAATACTATAGTTTACAGATCTTTTAAATTGTGAATATTCTAAGTTTAATCCTCCACCAATATTTATATTTATAAGATTATTTGCACCCATTTGTTTAAGTTGTGCATAGATATTTCCAGCTTCTTTTAAAGCTTTTTTTAGTGGAGATATAGTGTTCATAGCTGAACCTATATGAAAGTGAAGCATTGTTAGTTGATCTATTAAGTTAGTATTTTTTAATATTTCATGAGCTTTTAAAATTTCTGTCGAACTTAATCCAAATTTTGAATTTATTCCACCACTTTTTGCCCATACTCCACTACTTGAGTTATGAAGTTTTACTCTTAGTCCAATATTTGGGGATTTAAGATTGTTTGATTCTTGTTGTACTTCTATAATTGTTTCTAGTTCATTAAGACCTTCTATTATTACTGTAATATTATGTCCCATAGAAGCAGCTATAAAGCATAAAGTTATCATCTCTTTATCTTTAAAGCCATTGACTGTAATAGGTGCATTATCGTTATTATATGTCATTGCTAGAATTAGTTCAGTTTTACTTCCTGCTTCAAGACCATAGTTTAGGTTTTTACTATTTTTTACTAATGGAAGAATGAAATTTGGTAATTGATTTACTTTTAGAGGAAATACAGCTTGAAAACTTCCTTTATAATTATATTCTTCTATAGAGTTATTGAATGTATTGTATAGTGTTGATATTTGTTTTTGAGTTATATGTTCAAAACGAAGTAACAATGGACCTTTATTTCCATCTTGTCTAATTTTCTGAACTATGTCAATAATAGCAGGTTTGCAACCATAATTAATTTTTAAAAGATCATTATCTATAAAAAAGTTATTATCACCCCAAATATCTATACCATAGTTATTCATATTTTTTAAAATTCCTCTATATTTATTGTACACTCTTCTTTTGTTATAAGGTCTTTAACCCATATTGTATTGTTTTTTAACTCATTTTCACCTATAAGAGCAACTTTTGTAGCTCCTTGTTTTTGTGCATTATTTAGATGTTTTGTAAAACTTCTTACTTTATATTCACAAAATGTTTTAGTATTTTGTCTTTTTTTATGAGCCAAAGAAAAAATACTATCAAGAGCATCTTGACTCATAGTTGCTATATACAATAATTCTTCTTTTTGTTCTTTCATTATAATAAGTTCTAGAAGTCTTTCTATCCCTATTGCAAATCCTATTCCTTTAGTTGGTTTTCCACCTAAAAACTCTACAAGTCTGTCATATCTACCACCACCAGCTATTGCACTTTGAGCACCAATATTTTTACTTACAAATTCAAATGCTGCACCACTATAATAATCAAGTCCTCTAACTAAATTTGAATCAACTGTAAAATTGATATTGTTTTTTGTTAAAATTTCTTTTAATTTTTCAAAATTATCATCACAAGTTTGACATAGATTATTAGTGATTTTTGGTGCATTGTATAGCTCTTTTTGGCAGTTTTCATTTTTACAATCAAGTACTCTTATAGGATTTGTTTTGATTCTTCTATTACAATCTTCACATAGAGTTAATGATTCTAAATGTCCAACAAGTCTATCTTTATATGCAGGCATACACTCCTTACATCCTAATGAGTTCAATTGAAGTTCATATTCTATTTCAAAAAAGTTCAAAATATCACTAAGCATAAGTATAATATTTGCATCTTCATAAATTGAATCAACTCCAAAAGATTCACAACCAAACTGATGAAATTGTCTAAGTCTTCCTTTTTGAGGTCGTTCATACCTAAACATAGGACCATAATAGAAATATCTATATGTTCCACCAGCTTTATCTGATTTATTTTGTATAAAGCTTCTTACAACTCCTGCAGTACCTTCAGGTCGTAAACATACATCATTTTCACCTTTATCTATGAATTGATACATCTCTTTATTTACTATATCACTACTTTCTCCAACACTTCTTTTAAAAAGTGCTGTTTCTTCAAGTATTGGAGTTTCTATATAGCTAAAGCCATAATTTTTGGCAATTCTTGAACAGTTTTCAATAAAATATGTAAATAATTTACTATCTTCATTTAGAATATCTTTCATACCTCGTAAACTTTGTATCATTTTAAAAACTCCTCTATTTGTTTTGCTATATTTTCAATTGGTTGTTTTGCATCTATTATCAAAGCATCTATATTTAATTTTTTAATAGTTTGTTTCATTCTATTTTGAATATCCATAAGGTATTGTATACCTCGTAATTCTATACCATCTTGTACTTTTTGAGATAGTCTATATTTCAATTCATCTTGTGAAAGTTCAAGCATTATTACTTTTTGTGGAAGTTTATTATCAAGTGCTATAAGATTTAGATCAATAACTTGTTGCATATCAAAATCTTTTGCATAGGCAATTCCGGATATAAAACTTCTATCACTTATAATCATTTTATCTTGATTTTTAAGAATAATTTCATGATTATGCTCAGCTCTATCAGCCAAAAATAAAAACATCTCTGCAATATTTGATTTTGCTTCCCCATTTAGTGCTATTTGTCTTATTTTTTGTCCTAAAGCTGTACCACCTGGCTCTTTTGTAAAAAGTGCATCTGGATATTTTTGTTTTAAAATATCAAGTTGAGTTGATTTACCAGCAGTATCAATACCTTCTATTACGACATACATTCTTTTATATCCTCTAATATTACTTCTGGAACAAGATGACTTGCACATCCGTTAAATTTAAGTATCTCTCTTACAACTGAAGAGCTCACAAAAGCATTTTGCAGTGTTGGCATAAAATACATAGTATCAATATTACTATCAAGTGAGCTATTTGCATATCCCATTTGTAGTTCAAATTCAAAATCACTAACAGCTCTTAACCCTCTTACAATTGTAAATACATTTTCTTTTTTTGCAAAATCTACAAGTAGAGTATCAAAAGGTTTAACCTGTACATTAAGTCCTTTTGTTGCTTTTTGTATTAGTTGTACTCTTTTATCTTGATTAAACATAGGTTTTTTCGATGATGATGTAGCTACAGCTATAATTAACTCATCAAATACTTTTAATGCTCGTTTTATAATATCAATATGTCCATTTGTAATAGGATCAAATGTACCACTATAAATAGCTCTTTTAGTCATTGTTTATACCTTTCCATCGTTTGTATAAGTCATTTTGTATATTTAAAAGGTCAAAAAGTTTTCCAATAATAAAATTTTCCATTTGTTCTAAAGTTTGTTGTTGTGAGTAATAACCTAGAACAGGAGGTGCAATAGTTATACCTAATGTTGAGAGTTTATGCATATTTTCAAGTTGTATAGTTGAAAAGGGCATCTCTCTTGGTACTAAAACTATATTTTTTCTCTCTTTTAACATTACTGAAAATACTCTAGTGATAAGTGAATCTGCAATACCTACAGAACATTTAGCCAAAGTATTCATACTGCAAGGTAAAATTATTAGTGAATCAGCACCAAATGAACCTGATGCTAAAGATGCTGATATATCTTTATCATTATAAACTTGTATATTATTATTTTTAAAACTAAATTTTTTATTAGTTTCCAATTTATAAGATAATTTTGCATTTTTAGAAATGATTAGATGAATGTCAATATTAAGTGGTAAATTATCTAAAAATTTTTTAGCTAAAACTACACCACTTGCACCTGTGATTGCAACAATTAATTTCACTTTTTTCCTTTATATATTTATTGCATTTTAGCCAAATTTTACTTGGTTTTCAAATTTGATTTCAAATATAAAAAATAATAAGACTGAAAATGATATTTTAAGCTTTAATTAATATTTATAATGTTAACATTTTGTATAAGCTTTAAATATATATATTAAATATATTGTTTAAGATATAATATTTAGAAATACATTTTGTAAAAGGATATGAAAATGGCAAAAACGATAGCATTTATTAGAATTAACAATAATAATTCTGAGTATACACTGGAACAAGTTACAGGTTTAAAGGAATATGCATCTGAGAAAAACATTGAAATTAATGAACATATGAGTATTGAAGTTAATGTTCCAAAAGAGGAAGAAAATATAAATTATCTTCTTGAAGATTGTAAAAAAGGTTGCACAATCTTGGCTTACGATTTAAATGTTTTTGGAAGAACAATTGAGTCTATTGTAACTATTATTAGAAATCTTTTACAAAATGATGTAAGAATTTTAATAGTAAAACAAAATCTTGATTTAGTATCTAAAGATGATATGCTTACTAAAATGATTTTAGGTATGATAGATATGACTATGGCACTCGAAAAGGATCTTATGAGTCTAAGAACTAAAGAAGCTCTTACAGCTAAAAAGATGGATGGAATTACACTTGGTAAACCAAAAGGTACTATTCAAAAATCTAAATTTGATAAACAAAGAGATAAAATTGAAGAGTTGCTTTGTGTTGGATTATCTGTTAGGAAAATTGCAAAAGTACTTGGATACAATAATCATATTGGTCTTAATAATTATGTTAAAAAAAGAAATATTCGTCAAAAAGTGAATGAGTCTTTAATAGATTTAGCTAGCTAAAAAGGGTAGGTTATGGAATATATTATTTTAGCACTAATTGCTTTAGTAGCTGTATCTTATGCTATTTATTTAGAGAAAAAACATGAAGAGGGTAAAATTCCTTTTAAATAAAAACTACAACAAATGACTATCTAGTCATTTGTTGTAAAACCATCAGTGCACTATTACCATTTTTATCTTTTTTGGTAATATCTGCACCATTATTAATTAAAATTTGCACTATTTTACTTCTTTTTAGCATAGTTGCTAGAACAAGTGCAGATTGTCCTTTACTGTTATGCGCATCTATATTTACCCCATTTTTTATTAAGTCCTGAGTTTTTCTTTCATCAACTCTTGCAATTGCCTCAAAAAGCTGTTGTTCTAAACTTTTTGAACTATATGGTATATTTTTTATATTTTGTGTTCTAATTTGATTTTTAACAATTTTTGTTTTTTTAGTTATATGTTTTTTATATGTTTTTTTAGTTGGTTTTTTTATAGATACTTTTTTTCTTTTATGTTTTTTAATTTTAACAACTTTTGTTGCTTTTTTTATTGGTGTAAAAGGAAGGGTATGAATATTTGCTAAAGCTATATTAGATATTGTTGGATCAAAATGTTGCTGATATTTAGCGTACAAAAAGTCTTTAGCACTTAGATAATTTGCAATTGTATCAAATTCCCAACCGTTTTGTTTTAATTTTTTTATTAATTGTTGAAGATTTTTTTTGCCATTGTATCTATTTTTAAACATTGGGTCATGTAATAAGAGTACAAATTTATCTTTTTTAGCTATTTTATCTTTTTTATAAAGTCTTTCAATTTTTCTTACTATTTGATTTACACTAAGTTTTGGTTTTCTCTTTTTATAGTCAAATTCCCATTCATAATCCCAACCATACAAATAAAATCCAGCATTCCACAGTGCATCATAGTTCTTTCTCTCTTTTAGAGATTGTTTTTTTGATATAAATATATCATTTTTTGCAATAGTAGGCAGTCTAAATACATTTCTTCCTGCAAGCCTTGCATAAGGTATAGTGTTTGATGAAATATCTTTACTTAATATTTTATGTGTTTTTATAAGATCATTTACAACATGTTGTTTAGAGCTATAATAAAATCTTTTATATCCACCTCTAGCGTGAGTATAGGTGTGATTTCCCACTGTAATAAGTGGATTCTTTAGTGCTTTTTTATATATCTTATTATATTTTTTAGTTCGTACAATATTTTCACCAATCATAAAAAATGTAATTGGAGTTTGTTCTTGTGTTGCTATATCAATAATATTTTTAGTACCATTTACTGGTCCATCATCAAATGTTAAATACATTGTTTTAGCATGTAGATTAATAACAATAATTAAAAATATCAATAGTTTTAAAATAGTTCTTCCTTATGGCTTATTATAAAAGTTAAATTTGAAACCTTTATCTTTATCATATTTACCAAGATTATAGTTTTCCCATACATCTATACATATTGGATTCTTCATCTCATAGCCTTTTTTTGCAAAAGCATTAGCTCTTCCAAAGTTTGGAAATACTCCCATACCTGCAGCATACATACCTGCAAGACTACATTGTGCATTTATATAGCCCTGTTTAGCACTCTTTTCATACCATTTAATAGCTTTTTTATAATCAACTTCAACACCAAATCCAAAGGTATGAAACATAGCTACTCTATTTTGAGCGGGAGCATAACCATCTTTTGCTAATTTTAAAAAAATCTCATAAGCTTTTTTTGGACTAAATTGTCCAGCTCTTTTATTACTATAAAAAATACCCAAGTTATACGTGGCTTTTAAATATCCCATATCACTTGATTTTTTGAATAGTTTAAACGCTTTTTTATAGTTTTTTTTAACTGCTTTGCCTGTATAGTAAAATGTTCCAAGCTTAAATATTGCTCGCTTATCATCTTTATTTGCCGCTTCTTTATATAGTTTAAAAGCTTCTTTGTATGATTTGTCTTTTTCTTCAAGTAGTGCAATATCATAGGCATTAGCATTTAAAAAATCTAATAACAATATTATGAGTATAAAATATTTTAAAATATGCATCAATTAACTTTATAAATTTTTTCTGATTTTATCATATTTTAGAAACAAATTAGATAAAATGGCAAAACAAAATAAAAATAATTTAAGGAAATATATAAAATGGCACAAACACAAGAAGAATTTAAGCAATTAGTAGCAGATATTCAATCTCAAGATTGGTATAGACAACCAATTGGATTTGGTATTGCAAAAATTGATAAAGGACAATTAGATGAGTCAAAAGTTTTACAAGCGACTTATCCAGTTATAAATTGGAATGAAAATTATGGTAGTGCAGCAATCTTTTTAAATGCTTTAAAACATGCTGGTGTAGAAGCTGATATTAGTGGAAGTGAATTTGTATGTGAAGTGAGTGATCTGTTCTTAGAAAGCTGTATAGAGTCATTTAAACCATATTTAGAAGAAGCAATTGGTGATGCACATAAAAATGTACAAGTTATTCAAGGATTATCATCTTTACCTATTGAATTAGGATTTGATGCATCTTATTATAAAGTTGTATTTATTTTTGAAGATGCTGCACCTCAAAGTGTAGAATCAATCTATTTAAAACTTTATGCTTTATCTCAAGGAAAAGCACCACTAAGAGGGGTAAATCTTGATGGTGCATTTGGTAAACTTACAAATTGCGCTTGGATTGGTAATCAACCAATTGAATTAGATTGGTTAAGAGAAAATGAAATTACTTTAAAATTAACTGGTAAATACCCTACAATTGATATGATTGATAAATTCCCAAGATTTTTATCTCATGTAATACCTGCAGATAATACAAGAGTATTAGATACTTCAAAAGTAAGAATGGGAGCACAATTAGCTGCAGGAACTACAGTGATGCCTGGAGCTTCTTATATTAACTTTAATGCAGGAACTTTAGGTCCAGTTATGGTTGAAGGTAGAATTTCATCATCTGCTATTGTTGGAAGTGGTTCTGATGTTGGTGGTGGAGCTAGTATCCTTGGAGTATTAAGTGGAACTGATGGTAATCCTATATCTATTGGTGAGAATACTCTTCTTGGAGCAAATTCTGTTACAGGTATTCCATTAGGTGATGGTTGTATTGTAGATGCAGGAGTTTCTATTTTAGCTGGTACAAAAGTAAGTATTGATACTGATGAATTTAATAAAATTAAAGAAGCAAACCCACAATGGGATAGTGCTGATACTGATGTGTTCAAAGGTGCAGTACTTGCTGGACTAAATGGTGTACATTTTAGAGAAGACAGTTTAACTGGAGCAATAAAAGCTTTTAGAAGTACAAGAGAAGTAAAACTAAACGCAGATCTACATTAATAAAAAAAACTAAAAGGGTTTGAAACTCTTTTAGTTAAATAAACTTTGTGGGTTTATATGACGATTGTTTTGAGTTGCTTGGAAAGTTAGGGTATCATTAACTCTTCCCACTACATAACCTTTTTTAATCCATTTACCTTCTCTAAGTGTTGGTGAGATCTCATCAAGATGTGAGTATACAGTATGAAGATTGTTTTTATGTTGTACAATTACTACATTTTCAAGCATACCGCTGTTTCTTTTTGCATATACAACTTTTCCATTTAAGATATTAAATACTTTTGCTTTTGGTTTTTTTGTTTTAAGTATTACAGATTCATTAAATAGTTTGATTTTATAAATAGGATCATAGTATGTACCAAATTTTTTCATAACTTTATATGACTTTAATGGAGCTATAGTTTTTCTACCTCTATATTTAGCTGTTTTAACACCTTTTGTTGAAGATCCAAGCATTCTTATATCCATATCTACATTTTTTGTTAGTTTTTCTTGTGTTGATTGTCTATATTTTACCTTTGATCTATTTTTATATTTTCTTTTATCCTCTTTTGCTTTTTGAGCTATAATTCTTCTTTTTTCTTTTTCTATTGCTCTTCTTTGTTTTTCAAGTTCATCTTGTTTAAATATATTTAATTGACCCAAAAGAGTTTTAAGTGAGTTTTGCTTTTGTACAATATTTTTTAGTTCAGCTTTGTATGTTTTATGTTTATTTTCAAGTTCTGCTAAAGATTTTTTTTGATTTTTTATCATTTTTTTTAATCTATTTTTTTTATTTTGAGATTTCTTAATATATTGTTTTAATAAAGCTATTTTTTTCTCATTGTTACCTTTCTTTTGACTAAGGTTTAGATAATTTGTATCTAGTTTTATAATTTGATCTTTTGAATTTTCTGATAATATAGTATATATTTCTTTATCTATTAGACTATTTACTGATTCATTTGATGATAATTCTAAAGCAAGTGATGATGAAAACTGTTCAATTATTGTTTGAATAATTTGTTTTTCATTTATATTTTTTTGATTTGTAATACTTGATGTTGAGTCTTGTAAAGAATTTAGATGGTTTTTTACAATATTTAATTCATCTTCATGGTTTTGAATATCTTCATTTATTTTTTTAATATCAACATCAAGTTGATTTAATTCATTTGTTTGTTTTTCAATTTGTTTTGCTAATAATTTTACTTTTATAGAGGCTCTTACTTTCTTACTTGCTTGTGTTTGAAGTTGTTTTTCATTCTTTTTTATATCAGTTGTAATTTTTTTTATTTTAGTATTTTTTATAGTTGTAGTTTTTTTATTGTTTATTTTAGCTGGTGGAATTTTTATTTTTTGTTTTACTCTAATATTATTTGATTTTAAATTATTATATGCTTTTAGCTTTGATAGTTTGATATGGTATCTTTTTGATATAGAACTAAGAGTATCTCCAGATTTTACTATATGTATTATATCTTTTGCATTTAAAATAATACTAAATACAAAGAAAATAGCAGTAAATAGAAAAATTTTTATTTTCATATAATTAATATCTTTTATGTTGAATTAATACACCAATAATAGTTAAAATTGCAACTAATACTGATAAAATAAATGTAAGAACTAGATTACTTGTGTGTAGTAAATCAATATTAATTACATTGCTTAATTCTAGTGGTAAAAATATATTTATATTATTTTGTACAAGAAATAGTATTATTAGTACAATAAAAAAAGAAAAAATAGAACTCCAAATAGCAGTTTTAATTATTGGCATAGCTGCATATAGTGTAGATGCACCATGAAGTTGCATAATTGATAATCTTTTTGCATGCTCATAAAACCACAATTTAATTTGCTTAGAAAGCATAATAATAGCAAATAAGAATATGATAATAAATAATACACTCACTACGATATTTATAAGTTTAAGTAGTAGATATACTCTTGTATGATTTTTTGAAAAAGATTCTACTCTTTTAATATTTTTCATAGATTCAAGTTCTTTTGTTATAGCTTGTAATTGTGAAGTTGTAGGGAATTCTTCTAAATATATTTTATAAAAAAATGGTAGTCTTTTTTTTAGTAAGGTTAAAGAATTTTTAGATAATTTACCTTTAAATTTTGCTAATATTTCTTGATTATTTAGTGTTACTATACTTTTAACATCTATATTCCCAAGTGAACTAATTGAATCTTTTACTATAGGAGTTTTTGTAATAATAACTATAGAGTAATCATCTCTAATTTTATCTTTGTAGTTTGATACAGATTGATTAATACTCATAAAAAGATTAAATGCCAAAAGCATAGAACTAAGTAGTATTATAAAAGCTATAAAATTCTTAAGATACTTCATATACGATACCATCTCCTATAGAAAGTTGTCTATATTTTATACCTAAGTTTTTTGGAACCCTATGTGTTACAATAACTACAGTGATACCAAGTTGTTCATTTGCACCTTTTAAAAGATTCCATACTACTTCAGCTGAATAATCATCCAAATTTCCAGTTGGTTCATCTGCAAGTATGATTTTTGGATTATGTGCTAAGGCTCTTGCAACTGCTACACGTTGTTGTTCGCCACCACTTAGTTCATTTGGATATTTACCTATTCTATGTGAAAGTTTTACATGTTTTAGTAGCTTGTTTGCTTGTTGTTTAGATACTTCTGGTGAATAACCATTTATTTTAAGTGGAAGCATAATATTTTCTTCAATTGTCCACTCATCTATAAGCTTATAATCTTGAAAGATAATACCTATATCTCTTCTTAGCATTTTTAATTTCTGTTTTGATATTTTTTCCATACTGATATCATCTACAGTTAAATTACCATGTTTTAGTTTAATAGCACCATATAATGATTTTAATAAAGTAGATTTACCGCTACCACTTGGTCCACCTATAAAGATAAACTCTTTTGGGTGTATATGAAAATTGCCTTTTTTGATAATAAATTTATCTTTATCGTAAGATAAATAGATATCTTTTGCGCTAATCACACTGTACCTTTTGCTTAATAATTTTATGAGCAGCTATATTTGAACTAGTAGGTAATGGATCACCTTGAAAATAGCTTGCTTTTTTATTTTGTATTAAAATATATTTTGAAACAGTACGGTTTACATTTCCCATTGTTAGTTGAAGTAGGGCAGTATGTCTATCATCACTTATGTAAAAATCTGAAAAACTTACAACAAAATTATCTTTTACAATAGCAGATTTATCAAACTCTTTATCTAACTTTTCTATATCTACTTCTTTGTCAAATGAGAAATCATAATTTAGATTCTTTTCTTCATTTTCATAATTATTAAATAGTTTTAAATCATAGATATTTTTACCTTGAAATTTCCATCTATCTTCATATTTACTTGATACTGCTAAATCTTTATTTATATCTATTGTTATATGTCCACTTGGCTGAGTCGTAAGAAGTTCAACACAATAATCAAAATATTTTCTACTATCAGTTCTAAGTTCTAGTGAGCCACCAACTTTTAGAACTCGTAAAGCTTCATCTATAAAATCTTGACTGTAGATTCTTCTATGGGGCTTTTTGTCCCAAGGTACAGGAAAATGTACAAATATTCTACCAACACGATTTGATTTGATAAATTCCATAAAAAGTCTTGCGTCATAATCAACTGCAAGTATATTTGTAATATTATCTATTCTTACTTGTTTTAACATCTGCTCTATAGATGGAGTATGTATCTCAAGACCAATAAATTGTATATTAGGGTTTTGTTTTGCTTGATGTATTAGGTGTCTTCCACTTCCAAAGCCTATTTCTATGTATATCTCTTTGTCTGTATCAAATTCATTTACAAAATAGTCTATATCTTTTAAGTATTCATCTTGAGGTTTTAATTTTTCACTTATGATATTTGTATTTGTTGATGTTATTTGTGCATTTGTAATTTTTGTATAAGCATTTATAGCTTCTTTTACAATATTTATTGGTGTTACTCTTGTAACTTTATCAGTTTTTATTAGAGTTTTATCACCCTTTATTTTTCTTATAAGTAAAAACTCTTTATTTTGATTTGTAACACAAATTCTAGATTCACCACGAGAGTGAGTGATGAAGTTAAATTTAACTCCATCTTGTTCACTAGGTGTATTTAATGGTTGATTTTTTGTATATGTACTGTGTGGCATAAACTACTATTGTACTTCATCAAGTTTTGGTAATACTAATTGAGTAGGTTCTGTAAATTCTGATGCGATACCATATTCATCAACGGCTTGAATAGAGTATTTATATGTAACTCCTCTTACAATATCTCTATCTTCATATCTTAGATCTGTAATACCTTTTATTGTGATAGTTCTTGAACTAATCCAGTTTTCCATAATTGTTTTTTTGATATTAAATGATACTGTTCTATCATCATTTTTAAGCCAATTTAAAATAGCTTTTTCACCTTGAATTTGTGCTAATGTAAGTGTTGGCATAGCTGGTTTACCTAAAGTAGCTCCCATCACTGGAGTCATCTCTTTATTTGTTTCTAAACCATCTTTATCAACTGAAGTTATTTTATAAAACATAGTTTGTCCATCTTTTGTAACGATATGTGTGTAAGATGTTGTTTGTGCATCTAGTGATACAACTTTAGAAAATCTTCCAGTATTTGATGTAGATGAATAAATAATATATGAAACTACATCTGGAGTTTTTGAAGCTTCCCAATTAAGCTCTATTTTTTTTGGTAAATTTTGACTTGCTCTTAAAAGATTGATACCTTCTGGCAATGCTTTTGTTTTAGCTTTTACTATTTGGCTTGGTACAGATTTGATTCCATCAAAAGTGATAGCTGTAAGTCTATAAGAAAATACTTCGTTGTCTTTTAAATCATCATCGATATATTCTGCATTTAATCTACCTTTAACTTTTGCTACTCTTTCCCATTTTGAAGTTAGTGGATTTGTTTTTTCTATTAAATAATATTTAACTCTTTGACTCTCATGTGGTCGCCATAAAATTTTAATTTGTCTTGGCATATCTGAAATAGCAGTGATATAGCTAACTGATTCAAATCTAGGAAGTGTTTCAACTGTGATTACTGGAGTTTGTTGAGATTCTGTATCGTCTTCACCTTTTGTTGAAATTGAATACATATATTGAGTTTGAGGCTCAAGACCACCATCAACATAATGTGTTGTATATCTGTTTTTAATTGTAGCAATTCTATTTAGTGTTCCATTATTACTCATATTTGTTCTATATAAGTAATATCCGTGAGCATTTGCATCATCTACTTTTTTCCATTCAAATGCTATTGCATTCATATCTGAAATTGTTTTTAATGAAGTAGAATCTACATTTTGTAAATTTGAATCTATATTTGGTTTAGCTGGTGTTCCTAGACCATTTGGTGTTGTACATCCACTAAGTAGTGCGATTAAAAGAATTGACGATGTAAGTTTGATTAATTGTTTCATAAATATCCTCAGTATTAAAATGTTTATTAAGAATTTGTGTCATATCAGGTGCAAGATTTGCAATGAAATTCACCATCTTTTTACTTGTAGGATGAATCATATACAAACAATATGCATGAAGACAAACTCTTTTATCTGATAGGGTATCTAAAGTGCCCTTAAATCCATATAAACTATCGCCTAAGATATGGCGATTAAAAGAGTTTAAGTGTACTCTTATTTGATGTGTTCTACCTGTAAATAATTTAGCTGCAATTAACTCTAGTTTTTCATCTTTACTAAGAGCTAATTTTGTAAATGCAGTTTTTGCTTCTCTTCCATGTGGAACTATAGCTTGAGCTAGGCGATTGTTTGGATTTCTTCCTATTGGCTTGTCTATTATAATATCATCTTTTAGTGGTTGATCAATAATAGCAATATAGTATCTTCCCATAGTTTTATCTTGTAGTTGGGCTGATAGCTCTTGATGTGCGTGATTGTTTTTTGCTACAACCATTACTCCACTAGTACCTTTATCTAGTCTATGTACTATACCGTGTCTTTCCTCTCCGCTTATAGTAGAAAGAGAGATGTTTTTGTGCTTTAACCAATCTACAAGTGTAGGTTCACTTACACTTGGTGCATCATGTACAATCAAACCTGCAGGTTTATTTATGACTAAAATATCATTATCTTCATATATGATCTCTACATCAAAATCAATATTTGCAGGTTTAGAAGTTTCTATTGTGGGTAAATTTACCTCTATATTTTGATCTTTTTTTAGTTTAAGTCCTGTTTTAGTAGTTTTTTTTGAATCAACTTGCACAAAACCTTTTTTAATAAGATGTTCTATTTGATTTCTTGATTCATTTAGACAGTTTGTAAGAAATTTATCTAATCTGATATTTTCCTCTTCACAAATAAAGTTTTTATTCATTTTTAGTTACTCTTTCGTATGAAATTTTTAGATAAAAGAATTATTGCACATTTTGATTTTTTAATATTGCTTTTTGTTTTACCATTGATATATTTATCGTACCATCTAATAAGTGGTACAAATGAAATCTTAGCACATAAACAATTAATATACTTTTCATTATCTATTGGAATATTTATATTTTTATTCTTTATGCCCATAAGAAGGTACTTAAGAATGATACCATTTTTTTATTGGTTGTTTATTATTTTGTTAATTATGGTAGAGTTTTTTGGTACAAGTAAACTTGGAGCAACAAGATGGCTAGCTATTCCTATGACAAATTTTACTATTCAACCATCAGAGTTTATAAAACCAGCATTTATATTGATGATAGGGTATCTTATACATAATAATCCTCCACCTGAAGAGGGGTATAATTTTAAACAGTTTTTAGAGTTATCTTTTTATATATTATTACCATTTATTTTAATAGCAAAAGAGCCTGATTTAGGTACTGCATTGGTATTATTACTTGTGGGATATGGTATATTGTTTGTAGTTGGTGTGCATTGGAAGATATGGGCATCTATTTTAATAATCATAGCCGTTAGTTCCCCTTTTGTATATACATATTTAATCAAGGATTATCAAAAAAAACGAATTGCTGATTTTATAAGTGAAGAGCCTAGCTATCATGTTCATCAATCTATAATTGCTATAGGTTCTGGTGGTATGACAGGAAAAGATAGTAAAGAAGCTACCCAAACACAACTAAAATTTTTACCAATTGCTACAAGTGATTTTATTTTTGCATATTATGTCGAAAGGTATGGATTTATTGGTACTGTTGGATTATTGTTACTATATTTATTGATAATTGTGCATCTTTTATATCTAAACTATTATTTTAAAGATGACTATTTAATAAGTAGTTTTGCTACAGGATTAGGATTGCTTATATTTTTAAATATGAGTGTAAATATACTTATGGTGATAGGATTTGCTCCTGTTGTTGGATTGCCATTGCCTATGTTTTCATATGGTGGAAGCTCTTTTATGGTGTTTGTTGCACTTTTTGCAATACTTGAAAATCTTATGGCATTTAGATTTATGAATATGTATGATTTTAATAGACGATTGTAAGGGTTTTTACTACTAAATTAACACATGCTTAACAGATTTTTGATACAATCTTATTAATTTTAATAAGGATAAAAATATCACTACACTATCAAAAAATTTTATATTTATATTTTTTATTATTAGCATTACTCTTTTTATAATAATTATACATAGTTTAAAAACTTATGATAGTACACATATAAAAAGTTTTATTACTATTACTACATTACCAATGTTAAGTTTATCAAACAGTTATTTTGAACCAAGATAT
>Ga0256837_1000992_pt1 | contig 20758 bp, 20 predicted proteins | sample 4562384metaG_FD_185976 | JGI IMG/M metagenome (GOLD analysis project Ga0256837, IMG submission 185976) | Hydrothermal vent microbial communities from Guaymas Basin, Mexico - 4561-384 | ecosystem: Environmental > Aquatic > Marine > Hydrothermal vents | place: Mexico: Guaymas Basin | collected...
ACTACTCAGTTACTTCTACAACAACTGGAGTTGATTCCCAAATACCGTGTTTAGTACAGTATGCGTGAGCTATAAGGTTTAGTTTTTTACCCATTGGACGGATGTTGAAAGTTACCTCAGCGTGAGATTTTTCATTTCCTAATGTACCTGGTACAAAAGAAGCCATAGCTAATTTAGTTTCACCATTAAAAAGTGTGATACTTTCGATATAGTGATCGAAATCATCTGGATGAGTATATTCATTACCCATTTTAACATTTACAGAAACCATCTCACCTTTTTTAGCAACACCCTCAACTGTGATGAATGGTGAATGACGATCGATTAAATCTTTTTTAGCTTCTCTTTCTACTGTGTCTATATCAACATATTTGTTAATCTTTGGCATATTAAATCCTTTGTTTTTTTAATTTATAACAGTATTGTAACTAGTAAAACTTTTACTTAACATAAGTTACTCTATATTTATCTTATTTAAGTTTTGTTTAATTTTCTAGCTGTTTTAAATCCTCTTGAAGTTTTTGGTACTCATCCTCTAAAGATAGTTTTATCTCTTGAAAATAACTATCCCAATCCTCTATCTCTTGAATAGTGATAAAAGTTTGATCTGCTACTATCTCCTCTATCTCCTCTTTTAAGCTATCAATATGGATTCTTAAATCTGTTATCTTAGATTTTAAGCGATCTTTATCATTTATGGTATCACTAGAGTGTGTAAAATTAAAACCATTTTCTAAAGAGTTTAGAATCTCTTTTATCTTTGCTAAATCTTTTTTAGCATAAGCACTATTTAGCTCTTGCATAATATTAGTAGCTTGTTCCATAAAAGCTTCTGTAACAATATCTGGGTGACATAACTTAGAGGCTTGTCTAAATAGTTTTTTTAACTCTTTTTTTTCACTATCTGTGATCTCAAACCTCTCCTCTTGCTTTATCTCCTCATAATCGTTACTAAACTCCTCATACTCCTGTTTAACCTCTTTATACTCTTGAAATAAAGGGTCCTCCTCTAAATCGATTCTAGCCTCAACAGCTTCAGCCTTTTTAGTATCTAACTCAAACCTTTTTATCTTAAGCTCAGAGATTAAACTTTGTAACTTTTCATATCTTTGTTTATAACGCGCATCACCTTTAGGCATCTTTTGTATAACTTTTTGTAATTCATCTCTTTGTATCCTTAGATCAAGATACTCCTCTTTTAACTGATTATACTGAGCTTTTAGTGTTTGAAAACCCTTTTTCTTTTTTGTTGTTTGTCTATGTAATATCTCTTTTGATAACTCTAAAATCTTTTTTATCAAATCACCCAAAGCTAAACTATACTGTGTATTAAACTCATTTATACTATTTTGATACTCATCTCTCTCTATGTTTAGCTCTTGTAGTTTACTCTCAAGCACTTTAAGTTCTAGTTTTAAACCTTGTAATTCATCATCATTATAAACAACCAAGCTATTATTGTTTGTTATATAATTATCTATCTCTAAAACAGCATTAGCAAAATCAAACTTATCAAGTAGTTCTAAAATCGATTTTATCTTATCATCTACATCATGGTTTTTTATTTTTGAGAGTTGAAGTTCAATTATCTCCTCATCTTCTATTGCGATAGCAGTTTTTATGAGTTCTAACCGTTTTATTATTTGTGTCATTATATATTATCTTATTGTGTTAATTTAGCTGTTTGTTTATTTTCTATGGCAAAGTTTGTGTTATTGCTAAAATTCAACCATGTTAAATCATCAAGCTCACCTATCGCCTCTGGTAATTTTGCCATATTGTTTCCACTTAAATCAAGCCATCTTAAATGTGTTATATCACCTATCTCTTTTGGTAGTTCAACTAACTCATTATTTGCTAAATTTAACTCTGTTAACCTAGTTAATTTTCCTATCTCTTTTGGCAATTCAACTAAACTATTCTCTTTTAGATATAACCTTGTTAGATTAGTTAATTTTCCTATCTCTTTTGGTAATGTTTTTAAGTTATTAAAACCTAAACCTAATATAGATAGATTTTTTAAATCACCTATCTCTTTTGGTAGTTCAGATAACATATTGTTGTATAAAATAAGTTTTGTTAAATGTGTGAGTTTACCTATCTCTTTTGGTAGTTTCACCAACCTACAACCATCAAGAGTAAGCTCAGTTATGTTCAATAACTCCTCTCTATCCCTTGGTAATTTTCTAGTTGGTATATTGTTCTTATCAGCCCAAAGCCAAATCTCACTTATCCACTCATAAGATACTTTTGGTAGATTGTTTTCTCTTTTTGCTAAAATTTTACTAGTTAAACCTATCATAGACTTTGATTTATTTAGTGACAATTTCGTGTTGTTTTTAGTTACTAAATTTTTCATAATCTACAATCCTTCATATTCAAATACATATCTTATTCTACACAAATTTTACTAAATATTTGAAAAAATTATCTATTTAACTATGAATTTAAAATATTAAGCATCTCAACTGCTTCCTCTACACCTAGATTAGCTGCTTGTGAAAACCAATATTTTGCTTTTTCTATATCAACACCTTGTGATATTTTCCCCTCATAATATATCCATCCTAACATCAACATAGCATCTCTATCACCAAGTTTTGCTGCGTTTTTATACCATAGATAAGATCTATCATAGTCTATCACACCAGCTTTACCATTTTTATATATAGTAGCTAATAAAAATGAAGCATCAACATCATCTCGCTGTGCTAACCTTTCAAGTTTAGTTAAAATCTTAGGATTATCCTTTAATGTACCATTTTGATACATTTTTAAAACATTTTGGATTAACAATGTTGTAGCAAAAAGTGAGATTGTTACAACCGATACAATTAACAAATTTTTAATAAAGTTCATATTTATATCCTAAAGTTAATGTAGTTGATAATTTAGAAAAGTCGATAGGGTCTCTCTCATCAACATCTATCCCCATTATACCCATATCAACAAAAAACTGTTTTGTAAAGTAGTATCTATAATATGTATCTATCTCAAAAGATTCTAAATCATCTTCTATTTTGATAAAACTATTATCATACCTACTAAAACCTGCTAAAAATTTAAAATACCAATCTTGTGAAAGATAGATATATTTTAGATAGACATTTTTAGCACTCTCTCTCTATCTACACTATTTGTCATATAAAAACTACCAAGTATGCCACTACCCATCTGTGTCATAGCTAAAAGACCATTTTCCCCTGTATATGAACCACCAACCTCTACATAATTAAACCCATAAATATACTCTAAAGATATTTGAGTTAAAGATTCATCATAATCATAAACAGCGTTAGATAAAGCTTTTACCCCTGTATAAACCATATCACATCCAAAATGGTTATTTGTATAGTTTATATGGATACCACCACTATTTCTTAAATCTTTCATATAGTAATCATATAAAATAAACTCAAAATCACTCTGTTTTGTTTTTAAAATCGTAGCATATAGCCCATTGTTATCATTGATACTCGATACTTGTAGATAACTATTATAGCTTTGTTGAGTAAATCTATTGAACCAAAACACTCTTAATGATGTTTTTTTATCATCACCTAAAGATACTAAAGCACCATCTACACTTCCACTTAACCAATCATAATCTAAGTCTATTCTACCTAAGTTTATAGATAAAAATTGATTGTCATAGTTAAATGTAAGCTCACTAAAATCTACCTTATTTAATTCATCTTCGGTTTGTTTATCTAAAGCATATAGTGTCTCATCATAAGATTGTTCATCTAATACTAAGTTTGCCTTTAACCCAAGAGATAGATAGATATTATCACTAGCGATATAATTTATATCAAATTTATTAAACCAAGATACTAAACTACTATCATCATCTACAAGCTCATCACTTTTGGGTTGTGTTTGTTCATACTCACTATGTATCATAGTTGAGTATGTTATATCGTAATCATTAAACAGATCATTTGAAAATAGCCCACTAACTAAAGCTAAAGATACAAATAATATTTTTATCATCTACGCTGCCAAGGGTTCGCCCCTAAAGAGCGAAGTTTTATAAATTTAATATCTGGTTCAGCTGTTGTAGCTGTTTGTTCATTCTCTATCATATTATCTTCTATACTCTCATCTACAATATCATCAACAGATTCTATCTTTGGTTCATCTACTAAACCTGTATCACCTATTAACTCTGTACTCTCTTTAGTTAACTCATTATTTGATTCTATCTGTAAAGATGGTGCTTTTACTTGTAGTACCTCTGATGTATCAACTTTAGGGTTTAGTTTCATAGCTTTCATATTTAAAATAATATTATTTCTATGTAACTCTTTTATACGATTATATTTCGCTTTTAATTTTCTTTTATGTGATGCCAAATTTCTTTGTTTAAAAAGCTCCTTAAAAGCATTTAGAGTTACAAACCTTTCATGTGTTCTAAACTCTATCATATTGATCTCATTACTAAACAATGGAACAACCAAAACAGCAATTAATACAACTCTACTCATAACAACTCTATAAAGTAGTTACAACATTTTTTAAATCTATACAAAACCTACTCCCCTCACCTAATTTTGATTTTACATCTATACTTATATCATGTAACTTTATAATCTGAGCTACAATATATAAACCTATCCCTATCCCTATCCCTTTTGTATCGATACTCTCACGATAATATTTAGTAAAAACCTCTTTTGGCTTTTTTATACCAACACCATTATCTATAATCTCTAATTTATCACCTTTGAGTACAACATTTACCTCACTTCTAGATTCTGAGTATTTTATAGCATTATTTACAATATTATCTACTGCTCTTAAGATAGCTGATCTATCAGCATCTATCATAAGTGGTTGAACCTCAACATTTACAACAATATTTGGTCTTATATCTCTCCAGTAATCTCTACGCTTATTTAAAACCTCTGCTAGATCAAACCTCTCCCGTTGAAGTTTATACTGACCAACTCTTAAACTAAAAAGTAGTTGCTCCTCCAACGATTCTATCTGCTCTACACCCTGAACAATCCTTAAACTTTTCTCTTTTAGTTTTGGATTATCTATCCTTCTTGCTACACTTTGAGCATTCATTTTTACAACGCTTAAAGGGGTGTTTATATCATGAACTATCCCATTTATAAAACTATCCATCATAAGGATAGAATCTCTCATAGGTTTTAGTGATATCCTTGTTAGAAAATAACTAAAAGGGATAATAAAAGCTAGTGAAAATAGAAAAGCTATAAATATCTCTTTAAATATTATCTCTATCTTATCATCTAAAACGATAGGTTTCATAACACAATCTTTAGAGTTACTTAAAAATCTATGTAACCTTTTACACTCAACAAACTCTAGTTTATTTTTAAGTTTCTGCTCTTGAAAATAACGGTTTTGCTCCTTATAAAAGTATAAAGAAGCGATAGCACTAAAGAGTAAAACTAAAGTTATTATATAGATAAAAAAGAATCTTAAAAAACTATTTTTTTCATAAGAGTTTGAAGCAATAACCAACACCTTTTACATTTTCAATAACACCACACCCCTCGATGTGTCTTTTTAAATTCTTAATATATGTTCTTAATGTAGCGATTGTAATACTAAATTCAAAAACATTATCAATTATACTATCTGTCTCTACTAGTTGTGACTTATATTTTATAAAATACTCTAATAATTTAAACTCCTTTAGAGGAAGTGTCGTTGTATTATCTAAACAGTAGATTTTATACTCACTAGGATCTAAACTAAATAGCTTTGTATATTTAACCAACTTAGATGGTGGTAACTTAGATTCAATCCTAATCAAAAGCTCATCTATATCAAAAGGTTTTTTTATATAATCACAAGCCCCTACACTAAAGCCCTCTTTTAAATCATCTATCTGATTTCGTGATGTCATAAAAATTGTTGGTGTATCATCACCACTATCTCTTAATGACTTCAATATCTCAAAACCATTTATACCAGGAACATTAACATCAAAAAGATATAGATCAAACTTACTCTCGTAAGTTAACTCAAAAACCTCATCAGATTCACATGCCCAAGAAACATTATAATGACTATCTTCAAGCTCTTCAATCACACTCTGAGCCAATAAAAGATCATCTTCTAAAAATAATATATTAATGTTATACTCCATCTTAAAAAAAGAAATTATACTATTTTGTGGTTTTAGATAAATTAAAAGATAACTTTAGCAATCTAAAAACTCTAGCATGCTAGTAGAGCTTTTAAATATGCTATTTTTTAGTTACAACAGAATTATACTAACTCAAAATGTAGTGTAAATGTAGTGGTAAAATTTTATCTTTATTAACCTTTAACTAAAAAAAAGATAAAATCTCAACAATTAAATATAAAGAGAATTATTATGCTAAAACCATTACTTATAGAGATAGGTGTTGAGGAGCTTCCAGCTGTTCCACTTTTAAAAGAGTTGAAAAATATTGAAAAAAAATATACTGATATTTTAGAAAAAAATTCACTTCTTTGTGAGTTTGAATTTTACTACACACCTCGCCGTTTAGTTTTATGGCATAGAGAGTTTCAAACATCACAACCTGATAGTGTAGAGGAGTTTTTTGGAGCACCTTTAGCTGTTGCTTATAAAGATGGTGAACCTACACCTGCTGCTAACGGTTTTGCTAAAAAATGTGGTGTTTCTTTAGATGAGCTTTCAACTGCCACTAAAGGTGGTAAAGAGGTACTTTACTATAAAAAAGATATTAAAGGTCAAGATTCTAAACTTTTACTATCTGAAATTATCAACGAATGGATAAAATCTTTAGAGTTTGGTAAATCTATGAGATGGGGAAGTTCTAGTGAAAAATTTATCCGTCCTATTAGATGGGTAAATGTTATGCTAGGTGATGAGTTAGTAGATGTTGAACTTTATGGAGTTAAATCTACAAAATCAACTTTTGTTCATAGAATCTCTAACTTTAACTCTATCTCAGTTGATGGTGCTAAAGATTATTTTGATACTCTAAAAGATGGTGGTGTTACACTTTATCAGGAACAAAGAAGAGAGAACATACTAAATAATTTCTCATCTTTAGAGAAAGATAATGGTGTAAAAATTGAGGTAGATAGTGAGCTTCTTGATGAGGTTGTAGCTATCACTGAAAATCCAACTGCCCTTTTAGGCTCATTTGATGAGGAGTTTTTAACACTTCCACCTGAAGTTATCATCACATCGATGAAAGAGCATCAAAGATATTTCCCAGTTTTTAAAGATGGTAAACTTATAAATAAATTTTGTGTAGTATCAAATGCTTTAACTGATGATTTTAGTTATGTTATAGAGGGTAATGAAACTGTTTTAAGACCTCGTCTTGCTGATGGACTATTTTTCTATAACAACGACCTTAAAAATGGTTTAAGCACTAAAGGGCTTGAGAAAGTAGCATTTTTTAAAGGTTTAGGAACTGTTGCTGATAAGATAGAGAGAGAAGTAAAAATAGCAAATAAACTGTTTGACACTTATAATATAGATGCCTCAAAAGATGATCTAAACAAAGCTGTAAAACTTGCTAAAGCTGACTTAATGAGTGAGATGGTTTATGAGTTTACTGAACTTCAAGGTCTTATGGGTGGTTACTATGCTGAAGCTGCTGGGGAAAATGAAACTGTTGTAACTGCGATAAAAGAGCAATATCTACCAGATGGTGAAGATAGTGAACTACCATCAACTCCACTAAGTGCCATAGTAGCTATGAGTTTAAAACTAGATACACTTTTAGCACTATTTAGCATCAACCAGATCCCTACTGGTTCTCGTGATCCATTTGCTCTTCGCCGTGCTGTAAATGGACTTATTAGAATCACTAAAGAGCATAATTTAGAGTTTGATATAGTAAAAACTTTAAACGATTTAGCTTCAGAATATGAAAATATAGATATGAAAAAACTAGAAAACTTCTTTTTAGAGAGAGTTAGACAATACTTTAAAGTAAACCCATCTATCATAGAAGCTGTTTTATCAACTGGTGAGAGAGAACTTTTAAATATTGCTAAAAAGATAGAAGCACTAAACAACATAGCAAACAGTGAAAGTTTTAGTGAATCATTTTCAACATTTAAAAGAGTAGCAAACATCACAAAAGATATAGATCTATCTGCTGATTTAAGTGTAGATTCTAAACTATTTGAAGAGGTAGCTGAGACTAACCTATATGATGCTTACTCAAAAGTTATCTCATCAAACTATGAATCTTATGAAGAGGAGTTAGATGCTCTTTTAGGTTTAAAACCTTATCTTGATAAATTCTTTGAAGATGTTATGGTAAATGCTGAGGATGAAGCTGTTAAAAACAACAGAAAATCTTTAGTAACTAGTATCTATAAAAGTATCTTAAATATCGCAGATATTAAAGAGGTTAGTGTTTAGATAAACAATTTAATCTATGGTCAAATTATGACCGTAGATTTTTAACATCTTTTGTTGTTAGACCTGTTTTTAATGCTATGGTCTCATCATCTAAAATATCTAGCAAATTTTTAGCGATATTTATTTTCTCTTGTTCTATCCCCTTTTTCATACCCATCTTCTCACCAATCACATAAGTAGATTCATATATACTAGCTTCATGGTGTCTATCTTTTTCATGTCTATCATAGATTAGTTGTTCCTCTTTTGACATTTTAAGATAATCTAACTCTTCATACGCTTTTTGTAAACCTTTTGCTTTTGGATTTTCAGGTATAGTTTCATTTTTTAAAAAATTTATCCACTCATCTAAAGTATCTTTTGCGTTATCATCAAAATTTCTTACCTTTATAAGATAGTATTCTGGATATATTTTTTCAACTGATGAAACTTTATAAAGCTCTTTTTGTTTATCATTTAGTTGAAGTTGGGTATGGTTGTGAATACCCATAAAATTTGTAGTACCTTTATATATATAATCATCTCCATCCCCAAAATCAAAATATAGTATATTTACAGATATAATTTTACTTATATCAGAATATGGTTCACCCTTACCCATATGCTCTGTTATCGCCTTAGATGAAGCATATAGTATCCTTTGAAGATAATCCAATTCCGCACTATATTGAATCTCTATCAAGATAATCTCACCATTTTGATTTTTAACTTTTAGATCTAGTCTATTTGATTTATCATCTAAGGTATCTTGATTAGATTCACTCTCTAAGATCTCCAATATTTTAATATCTTCTTTTAAAAGTTCAGTTAAAAAACCCTCTAATATTTCAAAATTTGCTTTACTTCTTAAAACTCTTTTTATTGCCCAATCAAAACTTATTAATTTTCTTTTCATATTTAACCTTTATATCTTTTTAAAGATCATAACTTTTCAATTTTGCTCTCTTAGCTAAAAGTTGAACACTTTGTGATATATCTTCATCTGCTATGTGGTAGTGTTCGTGAAGTTTTGCTAACGATTCATCTATCCTTATTGCTAATGTTTCACTTAAATTTTCTATCTGAAGTTTCATACTTCTTATCTGATCATTTTCTGCTACTTGAAACTCTTTTGAGATATACCTTAACTGTTTTTGTGCTTCATCATACTCTTTTTTTATGATATTTAAAGATTCTATCAAACCTGTTACACTCTCTTGTATATCATAAATCTTACTATTTTGTTTCTCTATATCATCCATCTTATTTGATGTTAACACCATCTGTTTCATCACAAGTTCACTCTCTTCTCTTATACTTCCAATGATATTATCATTTTCAGATAATGATGTTTCTATCTTCTGAGTGTGTGATTTTAGTGCCAATACCTCATTTTCAAACATAGATATAGCATCTGATAATTTTGTGATAATATTATCTGTTATGGTGTTTGCTATACCATCTGATATAGTTTTTATGCTATCTATATCATCTTTAAGTTTTTCTATGTTTTTATTGATTCCATCATTACTTAAAAAAGAGTTCTCCAACAATTTTTTTAACTGATTGTAGTGATCTTGTTCTGCGATTCTAAATATATCTATATGTTTATGTATGATATTATCTAACTCTGGCATCTCAACATCTGTAAAATGTTTAAAAGATTTTGAAACATTTTTATGCCAAATCTCCATCTCTTCAAACTTCTCTAAAAATCTAGCTTGATTTACACTTATGGTGTCTAGTGCTTTTATATCTTGTTGAAATTTAGTAACGATCTTCTCTTGTGCCACTCTCTCTTGAGTATAACCACTATCTACCCTCTTTTCTAGCTCATAAACACTCTGTTTTAAGTTGTTTACTTCTGATATAAGATTCCTTCTAAATATATCTTGAGCTATTGAATACTCAGATTCTTTAGTTTGATGTATAACATTCATAATCAAAAAAAGAAAAAGAGAGATAACAAAAGGGAAAAGAGATTCTCTAAAAAGTAAAACAGAATCTACAATCTCTGGATTGATTATAAAATGGATAGTGGAACTAATAGCCCCCACTCCAACTATAATAGGGGAATAGTTAAGTCTATTCTCCTCTTTTAAAATCTGTATCTGCCTAATAAAAAGTAAAATCATCACTAAAAATGATATAACTAAATCAATATCTAACATCATCTATCCATTATTGAAATAAATATATTTTATCATAAATGTTAAAAAACCTTCCAATTATCTATAAAATATCTATATGTTCATTACCATCTAATGCTAATATTAGATTGTTACTAACTCTTATCGCTGATTCTATAACTACATTTTGGAGTTTTGCTGTTATTGTCAATTTTAAAGCTCTATTACCTGGATTTTGTCTAATAAGTGTATATAGTTCATCTAAAATCTCTAAATTATCATCTAGTTTTATAGCTAAATTTAAAGGTTCTTGAGGTCTCTCTCTCACCTCTTTTTTAACTTTCTTAGTCTCTTTTGAAGCTTGTTTTAGTGTCATAATCTTACTAACACCGATTCTAGTGAACATCTCAGTATGGGTGATTTTGGCTTTAAAAGCGACTGGTTCTTCTAAGTCCATCTCACTTAGTTGCTCTAGTTTATCACTAAAAAGCATTATCTCTATATTTCCATGAAAATCCATAAGATTTACGATTCCAAACTGATTCCCTTTTTTAGAGATTTTCTTTTGAATCTCTTCAACTTTTCCTATAAAGATAGCATAACTACCATCTTTAATCTCCTCTAACTCTGAAGATAAAGTGTAGTTAAGCTCATCTAGTTGCTCACGATAATCATCTAGTGGATGTCCAGATACATAAAAACCTAAAGTCTCTTTTTCAAATTCTAAAATCTCTTTTAGTTCAAACTCCTCACTATTTTTAAGTGTCAGTTGAACATTTGTTATCTCTTCATCATCCCCAAAAAGACTTCCAACAGCATTTTTTTTAGCATTTGATGCTGATTTTGCAGTATCTACTATAAGTTCTATCTGTTCAAGCAAGGCTTTTCGTGAGTAACCAAACCTATCAAATCCACCAGATTTTATACTAGATTCTATAAATCGTTTATTTACCTTTGATGGATCGATTCTATTTACAAAATTTTCGATAGAGGTAAACTCACCATCCTCCTCACGAGTATGGATAATAGACTCAACAGCAGATGTACCAACACCCTTAATAGCCCCAAGACCAAACAAAATAATCTCTTTTTCATCTTTTGTGATAGCTGAAAACTCAAGATAAGAATCGTTAATATCTGGTGGAGAAAGTTCGATTCCCATCCTTTTAACCTCATCTATGTAACGAACAACCTTGTCCATATTGTCTTTATCTGAAGTTAAAAGTGCTGCCATAAATTCATTTGGATAGTAAGTTTTTAACCAAGCAGTTTGAAATGTAACCATCGCATAAGCTGCTGAGTGAGATTTGTTAAAACCATAACCAGCAAACTTTTCAATCAAGTCAAAAAGTTTACTAGCTTTATCGTAATCATGACCCTGCTTAGCAGCACCCTCACTAAATTCGGCATTATAAGCTGCCATATCTTTTTTCTTACCCATAGCACGACGGATAATATCTGAATAACCAAGAGAGAAACCACCAACTGTTTGAACAATCTGCATAACTTGCTCTTGATACACAATCACCCCATAAGTGTTATTTAGGATTGGCTCCATAACATCAAAAGTATATTCTATCTTCTCACGACCATGTTTCCTCTCTATAAAAGAATCAAGCATTCCAGATTCCATAGGTCCTGGTCTATAAAGTGCTAAAACTGCGACTAAATCCTCAAAATTATCTGGTTTAAGTCGTTTGTTCAAATCTTGCATACCTGATGATTCTATCTGAAACATCCCCACTGTATCACCACCACGAATAACCTCATAAACCTTAGCATCATTCTCATCTATCTTATGCCAATCTACAACCCTGTCATATCTTCTTTTTATGAGCTTAATAGCATTATCGATAACATCAAGAGTTTTCAGCCCCAAGAAGTCAAACTTAATTAAATCAACATCTTCAAGGTAATTTAGAGAGTATTGAGTTACAAAAGTATTTTCCCCTGATGGTTTATAGATAGGTGTTTTATACCAAAGCTCCTCATTTGAGATTACAACTCCAGCAGCGTGGATTCCTGAGTTTCTTTTTAAACCCTCTAGCTTTTTAGCAAACTCCCAAACCCTTTTAGCATTCGCATCAGATTCTATAAGTTCAGCTATCTTTGGCTCTTTTTGAAAGGCACCCTCTATAAACTGCCCTTTTTTTGTTTTACCATTAAGTGTGATTCCTAATTCATCAGGGATAAGTTTCGCCATCTTATCGGCTTGAGATAGTGGCATATCAAGAACCCTAGCAACATCACGAATCACCCCCTTAGCTAAAAGTGAACCAAAAGTGATAATCTGAGCCACTTGATTTCGCCCATATTTCTCAACAACATAGTCTATAACCTCACCACGACGAGCCTGCATAAAGTCCATATCTATATCGGGCATCGATACCCTCTCAGGATTTAAGAATCTCTCAAAAAGTAGATCATACTTCATAGGGTCAATGTCGGTAATATCTAATGAGTAAGCAACAAGACTTCCAGCAGCCGACCCACGACCTGGACCAACTGCGATTCCCATCTCTTTAGCAACTTTTACAAAATCCCAAACTATAAGCATATACCCCGGAAATTTCATAGAGTTGATAATATCCATCTCAAACTCTAATCTCTCACGATACTCATCATGTCTAGCTTCATCAACATATTTTAAACGATTCTCTAAACCCCTTTTACAACAAAATGTAAAATACTCAGCATCATTTTTATCGATTCCACTAAACCACTTTTTTTTCTCCTCTAAAGTGGCATCTGGTGGTAGTGGGGCATCATCTTCATGGTTTATCTCTAAACCATCAGCTTTAGCATACTCAGGTGTAAATTTAAAATTTGGTGGGATTGGATCACCTAGTTTTAACTCAAGTTGACATTTATCAACTATCTCTTGAGTATTTGCTATCGCTTCTGGAATATCAGCAAAAAGTCTTGCCATCTGCTCGGGACTTTTAAGGTAAAACTCATGAACAGAGTGTCGCATACGGTTTGGGTCATCGTAAAGTTTATTCATACCTATACACATAAAAGCCTCATGGTATTGAGCATCATCGGGGTAAGTGTAGTGGGTATCGTTTGTTGCTATGATTTTGATTCCTGTCTCTTTTGAGATTCTAAGAATCTGCTCATCTATAAAAAGTTGATCACCGATTCCATGTCTCATAAGTTCAAGATAAAAATCATCACCAAATATATCTTGATACTCTCTAGCAACAGCGATAGCACCCTCATAACCTAAAGCACCATTTTTTACATTTCTCTCATTTTGAAGATTTAAGTGCCAATTTACCTCACCTTGTAAACAAGCAGAGGTACAGATAAGCCCCTCACTATGCTCTCTTAACTCATTTTTATTGATTCTAGGAAAATAGTACATACCTTCAATATAGGCTTTAGATGAAAGATACATAAGATTCTCATAACCTTTTTGATTTTTAGCAAATAAACATATATGGAATCTCTGTTTTGTAGATTTATCATCGATAGTTTCACCATTATGGATATAACCCTCTATCCCTATAATTGGCTTTATCCCTGCTGAAGTCATCTGCTGGTAAAAATCTATCGCTCCAAACATATTACCATGATCTGTCATAGCAACTGAGGTCATACCAAGTTTTTTTACTTGAGTAACAAGATTTGTTAGTTTATTTGCTCCATCAAGCAGAGAGTATTCTGTATGTAGGTGTAGGTGGGTGAAAGGTTGTACGCTCAAGATATAATCCTAAAATAATAAATAATTTTTGTGATTATATCTTAAAACCTTAGAGGAGAAATTAAAAACCCAGATTAAAATCTGAGTTTTAGCTATCTATTTTAAAAGTTTTTTCCAAGCTTTTTCTATTTTAGAGATAAGGTTTTTAGTTACACCTTTTACCTCTGATAATAGCTCAACATTTTGGTGTAAAACACCTGCTAATTCATTAGCATCACCATAATGCTCTATCATCTTTTTAGCTTTTTTTACACCGATTCCCTCTACTGAAGTTAAAAAATCTACCATCTCTTCAACGGTTATAGATATATCTTCCATTACAGATTCTGAAGATTCATCACCTGTTGGACTTGGAACATCTTTAGCTTTTGGAGATTTTGTTTCAAGATTTTTTGTAGTTTTAAGTGCTAATTTATCTTGATAGTTATATATCTCACTTGGCCACTCTTCAGCATATCTTCTTTTTACATCTAACATAGGGTATTTTTCATCTAATTTATGAAGATAAACTTTTTTACCACCATAATTTTTCTTTTTCTTACCAAAATACTCACCATCATAACTTGGGCTAAATTTACCAAAATGGATATGTCTAAGAGTTCTAAGAATCGAAGCATCCATCTTACCTAACTCTTCCCAGTTAAACATTGGAGCGTGTGGTTTTCTAAATCTACCCTCACTTAAACTCCACATAATATACTCAGCTATCCAGTCTCTAATATAAGGGAACGCAGCAAAAGCAGTAGCACACTCTAAGATACGAGGCACACCATCTTTACCATAAGCAACATCACAAGCCCAATACTCAGCTTTAGCAGCTTTAGAAACTCTAACAGCTAAATCAAGAACATTTTTAGGAACATCCATATAGTCCATACTTCCACCTTGTGAAGTATTTGTAAGCCACTCACCCTCTGGTGCGCGTCTCCAAAAAGCACAAACTGGTTTATGACCAATCAGCATAACTCTAATATCAGCTTCCATCGGTACAAAATCTTGCATATATTGTGGGTGGTATTTTTTATCATCTAAAAGCTCTCTAGCCTCTTGATAGTTATCTACCTTATGAACAAAGTATCCACCATAGTTTGATGGTCCATAAGATTTTTTAATTATCTTAGGGTATTCACATTTTTTTAAAAATTTATCTGCATTTTTATGGTTATAGTAGATATATGTTTTAGGGATTGGAAGATCATATTTCCAAGCGAATCTTGTAACATTCTCTTTTGATTTGTTAGAAAATTGTGTATCCATAGATGGGATAAATCTAACATGAGGAAGTTCTCTTGCTATCTCACGAAAAGTTTCATAAGCAGTAGCTGGTATATTACCTATCAAAACATCAATTTTTTTCTTTTTTACCTCTTTGATAAATCTATCTTTATCATTTTTCCAGTGGTAAATAACCGTCTCTATCTTGTTTGGCCAACCCTTGAAGTTTGAGTGGTCGAAAAATCTAAGTACATAATCAAGGTATAAAAACCCCAATTTTGGTAATTTTTTGTTGCTTAAACCCATACTATTCCCCTTTATGTAAAATAAAACAAATTATAGTACAAATGGGCTTAATTATATGAGAATTTTAACACAATAATAAAACATCCCAAAAAATTTGGGACATTTTAGAACTACTTAACTTTACCTAAAAATTCACAATCAACAGTGTTTACTTTTACTAAGTCATCTACTAGTACATGGTAAGGAACTTGAACAACAGCACCTGTTTCTAGTGTAGCTGGTTTTTTACTTCCACTTGATGTATCACCTTTGAAGTTTGGTGGTGTATCTGTAACAACTAACTCCATAAACTCTGGAGCTTGAACAGAGATAGCTTTACCTTTGTAAAAAACAATATCAACATTGATTCCATCTTTGAACCATTTTGAAGCATCATCACATTGCTCATAAGTAAGACCTAGTTGCTCATAAGTTTCATTATCCATAAATTGGTACATATCACCATCATCGTAAAGATATTGCATAGTTTTGTAATCGATTACAGGAACTTCAAACTTATCACCTGCATGAACAGTTTTTTCAACAACTTTACCATTTAAAAAACTTTTCATCTTCATACGAACAAATGCTGCACCTTTACCTGGTTTAACATGTTGAAACTCAACAATTTTATACGGTACTTCACCTACAATTAAACGAACATTTTTCTTAATATCACTCATTCCTACAGTTGCCATATACACACCTTAGTTAAATATTTTCAATGATTCTACTATAAAGGTTCTTAGAATGTTATAATGTCATTAATTAAAACCCAAATTATACAATAGGAATAAAAAAATTATGGAATTTATTTTAGATGCTACCTCGAAAAATGCTCGTGCTTGTACTATAAAAACTGCCCACTCAACTATAAAAACACCCGTCTTTATGCCTGTTGGTACACTAGGGAGTGTAAAATCACTTGATATGGATGATGTACTAAACCTTTTAGGTGCTGAGATAATCTTAGCAAATACTTACCATACATATCTTCGCCCAGGGGATAAAACTATCGCTAAGATGGGGAAACTTCACGGTTTTACAACCTACCCTAAAAGTTTTTTAACAGATAGTGGTGGTTTTCAAGCTTTCTCACTAAGTGATATATCTAAACCTAAAGAGAATGGTATAGAGTTTAGAAGTCATATAGATGGGAGTAAACATTTTTTTACACCTAAAAAAGTTATAGATATTCAACACAATTTAGGTTCAGATATTATGATGATTCTTGATGATTTAGTAGCACTTCCAGCTACACAAGAGAGAATCAAGTTAAGTATAGAAAGAACGACACAATGGGCTAAAGAATCGATAGAGTATTTTCGTGCTAAACAAAAAGAGGGTGTTGGTATTGAACAAAACATCTTTGCTATCATTCAAGGTGGAACAGATAAAGCATTTAGAACTAAAAGTGCTACTGAACTTTGTGCTTTAGACTATGATGGTTTTGCGATAGGTGGGCTTAGTGTAGGTGAGCTAAACAATGAGATGTATGATACAGTTGAACACACAACTCAGTATATGCCAAAAGATAAACCTCGTTACCTTATGGGTGTTGGAACTCCAGAAGATTTGATAGAAAACATAGAGAGAGGAATCGATATGTTTGACTGTGTAATGCCAACTAGAAATGCTAGAAATGGAACACTATTTACATCATTTGGTCGTATGAATATAAAAGGTGCTAAATATAAAGAGGACGAAACTCCAATAGATCCAGAGTGTAAATGTTTAACTTGTCAAAGATACTCAAGAGCATATATGAATCACCTTTTCCGTGCTAGAGAGATAAGCTACTTCCGTTTAGCAACACTTCACAATCTACACTATTACCTCAACCTTATGAGAGAGGTTAGAGAGGCTATCTTAGAGGATAAATTTGATGAGTTTAAGAAAGAGTTTTATAGAAAAAGAGCCTAAAAACTCTTTTCTATACTAATTATCTCACCAAATAACTCATCACCATTATAAAGTGATTGGTCATTTTTTATAACTTGCTTACTATTTGGATTAAACAGTAGTATGTTAGCCTCTATGCCCTCTTTTATCTCCCCTGCCTCTATGCCGATAGATTTAGCTGGATTTTTTGATGTTAATTTTATAAGTTCACTCATACTAATCATACCTGTTTTTACAAGCTTAGTATAGTAAAGTGGTAGTGCTTCACCTAATGCTTTACAACCATAAGCTGAATCGAAAAATGCCACCTCTTTATTAACTGGAGATGATGGTTGATGTAGTGTTGTAAGGGAATCTATCTCACCATTTTTAAGTGCTTTTTGTAGTTGTTTAACATCATTTTTAGATGCTAATGGTGGGTTTAGTTTTGCTGTTGTGTTAAAGTTTTCACAAGCCTCATCTGAAACTAAAAGATGATGGATAGATACTTCACACTCAACATCTACACCATCTTTTTTAGCTTGGTTTATAAGGTAGATAGATCTAGGTGATGCTATCGACTTGAACAAAATCTTTATTTTAAAATGTCTTGCTATCTCTATCATACGAGATACATGAAGAACCTCACTAAGGTCTGGGATTCCTGCTAAACCTAGTTTTGAGCTAACATCACCATCTAACATAACACCTGAATTTATAAGGGAGTTATCCTCAGCTTTACAAAATAGTGTCACTTTATACATCTGAACATACTCTGCTATTTTTATAGCTATATTGTTCTTAGCGATGGTACTCATATATGGAGCAACTACACCTTTTTTTAAAAGTATCGCTATATTACTTAGTGTCATATCCTCTTTTAGTGTATTTAACATCAAATCAACTTTTGCCCCACTTAGGTTATGTAAACTGTTTTGAGCAAACTCTAAAACTATCTCATCATCTATCGCAGGTGTTGAGTTGGCATTTAGTACAATATGCCCCACCCCACCCTTTAGTGCTTCATCTGAAATATTTTTAATATTTTTAGCATTAAGTGTTGAATCTTTTAATGTTATGTTTGTATCAACCAAAGATGGAATCAAATATGAGCCATTGGCATCTAAAATATCAGAATCTTTTAGATTTTTACCTATCTCTGTTATCACACCATCTTCTACCCTAACATCAACCTCTCTTTCACCATTTACATCACAAACTATCGCATTTGATATAACCATTTCAGACCACCTTAGATATAATATTGAAATTATATCAAAAAGAGAGAAGAATTTATGGGTGCTTTAGATTATTTACCACATTATTCTTATGCTGACTATAAAGAGTGGAATGGAAAATGGGAACTTTATAATGGTCGTGCTGTTTCTATGCTACCATCACCTATGATAAACCATCAAGTTATAGCTTATGCTATCGCTAGAGAATTGGGTAACGATATTTCAGATGAATGTGATAGATGTTTAGTTTTAGGTGAAGAGGATTGGAAACTTAGTGATGATACTGTACTAAAACCTGATGTTGTACTGATTTGTGATGAACCAAACGATAGCTACATAACAAAAGCACCAGAGATAATAGTAGAAGTTATATCTAAATCAACTGCTAAAAGAGATGAGAGTTATAAATTTGATACCTATGAGAAGGAGAATGTAAAATACTATATCCTAGTTTATCCTGATGATTTAAAAGCAAAAGTTTATAAACTTGAAAATAAAAAGTACCAAAAAGAGGGAGATTTTTCAAAAGAGAGTTATCAGTTTGAAGAAACTTTATGTAAAACAAGTATCAATTTTAACAATGTTTTTAAAAGATTTAGGAAATAAAACAACTATAATAAGGGTACAATAATGTATAAAACAAAACCTAAAAAACTTAGTGAAAAGAAAAATAATATTATTCATAAAATATCAAACAAAAATATGGACTATCAAGATACTAAAATCGCTAAAAAAAGATTAAATGATAAAAGTGATAAAGTAATTTCTGCTGATGAAATGTTTAAAGAATTGGGTTTATAACTTATATAAAAAATAAAACTGGAGATACCAAACTATGAAAATTTTAGTAAGTGCTTTAGAACACTCGGCAAATATTCATCTTAAATCTTTAAAAAAAGAGTTGGGTGATGATGTTGAGTTTGTTGGTATATTTGATAAAGAGTTGGGTGAACCTATCGTTGATTTGAGATCTCTTGCTATTATGGGGTTTGTTGATGTTATAAAAAAACTACGATTCTTTTTTAAGCTAAATGATGAGATGGTTGAGTTAGCTAAAGATGTTGATAAAATTTTACTTATAGATTCTTCAGGTTTCAACCTACCACTAGCTAAAAAAATCAAAAAAAAATACCCAGATAAATATATAGTTTATTATATACTACCACAAGCTTGGGCATGGAAAAAGAAACGAATTCCTGTTTTAGCAAAGACGATAGACAAACTAGCTTCTATACTACCATTTGAAAAAGATTACTACCCTAAAGAAGCACCCATCACCTATGTTGGGCATCCTCTACTAGATCAGATAAAAACTTTTAAAGATAAACTAAACGATAACATAGAGACTATACTTTTTATGCCCGGTAGTAGAAAAGGTGAGATAAGTAAACTTATGCCAATTTTTCACGAAGTTCAAGCTAAGTTAGGTAAAAAATCTATTATCGCTATTCCAGAGTATTTTAGTGATGATGAAATTAAAACATTATATGGTGATTTATCAAATTTTGAGATCGTTTACGATTCACATAAAGCTATACTAGATGCTGATTTTGCTTTTATATGTAGTGGTACTGCCACTTTAGAATCTGCTATCATAGGTACACCATTTATACTTAGCTATATCGCAAAACCTCTTGATTATTTTATCGCTAGTAGATTTGTGAAGCTTGATTATATAGGGCTTAGTAATATTATGTTTTCTAAATTCAACCAAAGAGCGATTCATCCAGAGTTTATACAAGATGATGTAACGGCTAAAAATCTCTTAGAATCTTACAACAACTACAACAGAGATAATTTTTTAGAAGATTCTAAAGCACTTAGAGATTATTTACAAAATGGTAGTTCTAAAAATGTATCTATATTATTAAAAGATAATTAAGCTATTTAATTAGGCTTAATTTCCTCCCCCCCCCCCGCACTTTATCTCAAAAATACTACCTTTTTG
>Ga0256837_1000994_pt1 | contig 20735 bp, 19 predicted proteins | sample 4562384metaG_FD_185976 | JGI IMG/M metagenome (GOLD analysis project Ga0256837, IMG submission 185976) | Hydrothermal vent microbial communities from Guaymas Basin, Mexico - 4561-384 | ecosystem: Environmental > Aquatic > Marine > Hydrothermal vents | place: Mexico: Guaymas Basin | collected...
CCTCAAGATTTAAAATATGATGGAGAGGTTACTGAACTTATTATTGGAGATAACAACACGATAAGAGAACATACACTTTTAAATACTGGAACATCTGGCGGTGGATATAAAACTGTTATTGGAGACAACTGTTTACTTATGGGACACGTTCATATTGGTCATGATTGTATTTTAGCAAACAATATTGTAGTTGCTAATAGTTGTGCTATTGCTGGTCATGTTGAGATTGATGACAATTGTGTAATTGGTGGGATGAGTGCTATACACCAATTTTGTAAAATTGGTGAAAATGCAATGATTGGTGGTGGTTCAATATTGGTTCAAGATATACCTCCATTTTGTATTTGTGAAGGAAATAGAGCAACACTAAGAAGTCTTAATATAAATGGTTTAAGAAGAAGATTTAAAGATAGTAGAAGTGATATAGATGAGATAAGAAAAACATATAAATCAATTTTTGATTCAGGTCAGCCTATTGTAGAGATAGCTTCTGAAATTTTACAAACTAATGATAATAAATATGCAAAACAACTAGCACAATTTGTAGTTGATACTAAAAGAGGAATACCCTTTACAAGGAAATAAAATATATGAAAAAACAAAATTTAAAATGTGACTTCTGTGGAGTTGAAGATAGTGAACAAAATCCAGTAATTTCTGGTGATAAAGCAACAATATGTCAAGTTTGTGCAAAATCTGCTTACGACATAATAGAATCACATAAACATGATGATGGTAAAAATAAAGATATTCAAACAATAGAAGATACTCAAGTAAGAGAAAATATCCGTACGCCTAAAGAGTTAAAAACTATTTTAGATGATTATGTAATCGGTCAAGATAAAGCTAAAAAAGTATTAAGTGTTGCCGTATATAACCACTATAAAAGAATATTTAGACAAAATGAAGTAGATGATGATACAGAGTTATCTAAATCAAATGTTTTATTAATAGGACCAACAGGAAGTGGAAAAACTCTTTTAGCACAAACTATCGCAAAATATTTAGATGTACCTTTAGCAATTGCTGATGCTACAAGTTTAACAGAAGCAGGATATGTGGGAGATGATGTTGAAAATATTGTTACTAGACTAATTCAAGCAGCTGGTGGCGATATAAAAAAAGCAGAACAAGGTATTATTTTCATTGATGAGATTGATAAAATTGCTAGAATGAGTGAAAATAGATCAATAACTAGAGATGTTAGTGGGGAAGGTGTTCAACAAGCTTTATTAAAAATTGTTGAGGGTAGTAGTATAAATGTACCACCAAAAGGTGGAAGAAAACATCCAGGTCAAGATGCTATACAACTTGATACTACAAATGTATTATTCATTTGTGGTGGTGCATTTGATGGTATGAAAGATATTGTTGCTAAAAGAGAGGGTGGAAATATCCTTGGATTTAATCAAACTAAAAAAACTAAAGATGAACAAGAAACTTTTATGGATAAAATTGAAGCTGATGACTTAGTAAAATATGGTTTAATTCCAGAGCTTATTGGTAGACTTCATATGACAGCTATATTAGAAGAGATTGATGAAGATGCAATGATTCATATATTAAAAGAACCAAAAAATTCACTTGTAAAACAATATTCAAAATTATTTAAACTTGATGACGTAGAGTTAAAATTTGATAATGAAGCTTTAACAGCTGTTGCAAAAGCTGCAATTGAAAGAAAAACAGGGGCAAGAGGACTTCGTTCTATATTAGAAGATATTATGTTAGATGTTATGTATGAATTACCACAATATAAAGGTAAAACTGTAACTATAACTAAAGAAGTTGTTGAAAAAACTCAACAAGTTAAAGTGGCATAAAAGGATAAAATATGATTTTTGATAAATTTGTTGGTTGGTTTTCAAACGACATGGCAATTGATTTAGGTACTGCTAATACTTTAGTATCTGTAAAAGGGAAAGGGATTATTATCAATGAACCCTCTGTTGTTGCTGTTCAGCATGATAGATATGGTAGAGACAAAATCTTAGCAGTTGGATCAGATGCTAAGCAAATGATTGGTAAAACACCTGTAAATATTCAAGCCGTAAGACCTATGAAAGATGGTGTTATTGCTGATTTTGAGATGACTGAAAGAATGATAAGATATTTCATTGAAAAAGCACATGGGAGAAAAACATTTTTAAGACCTAGAATTATTATATGTATTCCTCATGGTATTACTCAAGTTGAAAGAAAAGCAGTAAAAGAATCAGCACTTAGTGCAGGTGCTAGAGAGGTTTTTCTAGTAGAAGAGCCTATGGCTGCAGCTATTGGCGCAAATATCCCAGTAAGTAGCCCTGATGGTTATGTTGTTGTTGATATTGGTGGTGGTACTACTGAGATAGGTGTTACATCACTTGGAGGTTTAGTTTTAAGTAAATCTATAAAAGTTGCTGGTGATAGATTTGATAAAGCAATTATTGATTATGTAAGACAAAATTTTAACCTTTATATTGGTGAAAGAACTGCTGAAAATATTAAAATTGAAGTTGGAACTGCAATTAAACAACCTCAAGATAAAACAATAAAAGTAAAAGGTAGAGATAGTTCTGGTCTTCTTACTATGATAGAACTAACAGGAGAAGGAGTAAGAGCTGCACTTACTGAACCATTTAAAGAGATATCATTAGCAGTTAGACAAGTATTAGAAGAGATGCCACCTGATTTAGCAGGTGATGTTGTAGATAATGGTGTTGTTCTAACAGGTGGTGGAGCATTGATTAGAGGAATTGACAAATATCTTGCAAATGATATAAAATTACCTGTAAGAATTGCAGATGAACCTCTACTTGCTGTTGCGTATGGAACAAGTAGAACATTAGACGAGGAATCTTTACTTAGACTAATCTCTAATGAATAAAAAAATAATACTATTTTTAATAATAATATCCTTATTCTTAGGATATTATTTTAATATCGAATACACTATAAAAAAGAAACTTAACCTAGTAAAAAATTCTATATCTTCAGTATTTCTAACAAATCTAATAAATATTGAAACAATCATTGATAAATATTTTAATCAATTAGATTATATTGAACAACTCAAACAATCAGAAAAAGAGAATGAAAACTATAAAGTTTTATATGATATTGAACTTGAACAAAATAAAGAATATAAACAACTTTTAAATATAAACTTTAAATCAAAATATAATTTTAAAAAGGTAAAAGTTTTATCGTATTTAAAATTAAATGATACATCAAAAGTTATTTTAGATTATTCTACATCAAATAAAAATAAAATCTATGCACTTATAACCTACGATGGATTTAGTGCTGGCATTAGTTTAACAAAAGAAAATCAAAATATTGGGTATCTAAATAATAATAAAAGATGTAACTATACTGTTTTTATTGGAGATGAAAAAGCTCCAGGTATTACATCGGGGATGAACAATGATGGTTTACTATCAATTAAACATATTCCTTTATGGAAAAATATTAATATAGAAGATGAGATAACTACATCAGGGATGGATGAAATATTTCCTTATGGAATAAAAGTTGGGAAAGTAAAAAAAATTATCAAAGGTGAAACTACCCAAGAGATACTTTGTCAGCCATATGGTAAAGTTTTAAGTCAACGACATTTTTATTTATACGATAATTCAAAACTTCATACTGCAAAGAACCATCCTTATACTTAATAATATTAAAAGTTTTATTATATTATAATCAATTAACCAGTTAGTTAATAAAGGATAAGTTATCAAGAAAAGAGATTCAAAAGCATCAAAAAATCTTATTTTACAAAATGCTATAAGTCTATTTGCTGAAAATGATTTCAGTAGTGTTTCTATGGATAAACTTGCAAAAGAGTCCAAGCTCAATAAAGCTATGATTTTTTACTATTTTAAAAATAAGCAAGGGCTTTATGAAGAGGTAATTATAAAAGTTTTAAATGATATTTATAATGCAGTTTTAGATGAAAATAAAAAACATTCTAATGCCACAGATAAACTTAAAGGTTTTATAGCGTGCTTTTCTAATTATGCATGGAAACATCCGGCATTGTCATCTTTACTATTGAGAGAACTTAGTAAAAATAGTGATATATCACATACACTATTTTTAAATATGAAAAAACTATATCAACTTTTTTGTGATATATTACTTCAAGGTACAAAAGATGGTGTATTTATAAATAGTACAGATACACCAATGCCGTTGTACTTTATGATAACTGGTACTATCAATCTTATGACAACAACAAAAAATATAAGAGTAGAAACAAATAAAAATAGTGACCTAAATACAAATATTGAGTTTAATGAAAAATCAATATCATCATATCTTATAAAGCAAATCATACCGATATTAACTACAAAAATAGAAGACAATATCATGGTTCATGAGTATCCAAAAAAATTAAAAGAAATATAATTTAATTTAAAATATGGAGATAAAATATGAAATACCACTTTATGAAATTTATAAATCAAAAACAATAATTACTGTTTGTCCACATTATGATATAACTGAAATAGCAAGACTATATCTAAAAATGAATTTTAAAGGAAAATTATGAAAATAAAATATTTATTCAGTGCTATTTTACTAGCCTCATCACTACAAGCAACAACTATAAATGAGCTTTTTAATTCACTTCAGAAACAACCAATAAGTAAGATAGATACTTTGATTTCAAAATCAGCAAATATGTCACAACAAAAGATATATTCTAGTTATTATCCAAAAGCAGATATTTTTGCTAGTTACACACACTATAATACACCTTATAGTTTAAAACCACTGGATCCAATTGAAACAGCACAATTAACATCTAACAATGAGCCAATACCTTTTTCTAAAAGTATACAAAAAGTTGGTATAAGAATATCAATACCAATTTTTATGAAAGAATTAAGTAGTCTAAGTGAAAAAGCAAAATATTTAACAAAAAATGCAAAATTGAAAAAGAAAATAAACTTTTTTCAAAATGAAGCTATAATATTAGGTTTAAATGCATCATTAGAATATCTTGACAATCTTTTAGTTGCATTATCTTCAACTCAACAATCATTACTAAAAACAAAACATGATATAACTATAAGTGTAAATAGTGGAAGAGTTGCTGGGATAGAATTAGATAAGATAAATGAAAAATTAAATCAAATAGATATTGCTATAAATAATGTTAAAATAGAGCAAACAAATGTAATATCTAAGATTGAACAATTTACAAATATAACTATTGAACACTCTGTACCATTGGTATTACTCAAAAATCCAATATCTAATTATCTAATATTATTAGAACCGCTAAAGAATTCAATAGATGCTTCACTTAGTGATTTAAAAGCTACTAAAGAAAAGAAATATTTTCCAAAAATTATTTTAAATGGTCTTTATACAAAAAATTATGCAAAAGACAACATTCAAGATGATAGAAATATTGAAGAAGATTTTGGATATTACGAGATAGTATTATCTATACCATTATATAATAAAACACAAAGTACAGATATACAACTTAAAAAAATAGCCTTAATGAAATCTAAAATGAAATTAAATAAAACAAGTGTTGAATTAAAATCTCAAATAAAAGCATTAAAGAAAGAGTTAACACTATTAAAAAGATCAAAAGAATTAAATCAAAAGAATATTTTGAATAAGAAGAACTTATTAAAATATGCTAAAGTATCTTTTGATGAAGGTCGTATGACACAAGAAGATTATTTAAGATATGAAGATGAACTTTTAAATGCAAAATCAGATTATTTTAAAATTGTATCTCAAGTTTGGCAAGATATTGGGAAATTAGCAGTAATCTATGGAATAGATTTAAAGGAGATAGTAAAATGAGAAAATTAGTAGTTTATATATTAATAATAGTGGTAATTGCAATAGCTGTGATATCTGGTAAAAAAGCAATAAATAAAAAAATTGAAGATGATAAAAAGGTGCCAGTAGCAAAAGAATATTCTTTAAAAGTAAAAGTTATAAATTCTAAATTAAAGAAAAATACTTTAACACTACCATATTTAGCAACTACAAAAAGTGATGATAATGTAAAAATAAGTTCAAGGGTAAATGCCAGAATAAATTTTATAATAAAAAGTGGTACAACAGTACAAAAAGGTGATACTATAGTAAAAATAGATGATAAAGATTTAAAAACAAAATTTAAATCATATAGTTTAAACATATCATCACTAAAATCACAATTAAAGTCAAAAAACATAGCTCTTGATAATCTTATTAGTACACATCAAAGAACAAAAAAACTTTTAGCTGTTAAGGGTGCTTCAAAAGAGCAATTTGATAAAGAACAAACAAATATTGAAGCTATGATATCATCACTAGATACTTTAAAATTCAAAGTTCAAGAACTACAAGCAAATAAAATATCAGTAAAAAATATGTTATCTTATACCTCTATTCTAGCACCAGTTAGTGGAATAGTTACAAAATTAGCAAATGTTGGGGATATTGCCATGATGGGTAAGCCATTATTATCGATAAGCTCTTCATCAAATAGTTATTTATTAGTACAACTTCCATATGATGTAAAATCATCATCAATATTATTTGAAAATAAAAAATATATTTTAAATCCTTTAAATACTACCAATAATGGTTTGTTAGAATATCTAGCAAATATTAATAGTAGTTTAGCTACTAACCAATTAGTTAATATAGAAGTTATTGTTTATGATGATTTATCTTATATGTTACCTCACGATGCAATTTTAAATAAGAATGGTAAAAGCTATGTATTAGTTGTAAACAAACAAAAAGCAATACCAAAAGAGGTAAGTATCATTTCAAATGGCGAACAAGGTGTTATTGTAAAAGATATTACAGAAGATGACAAAATTGTAGTAGCAAAACCAGATATACTTTTAAAACTAGCAACTGGTATAGCTATAGATGTAATAAAATAGGATAAATTATGATATTTGAATATTTTTATAAAAGACCATATTTACTATATAGTATAATTGCTAGTTTTTTTGTTATGGGAGTAATAGGCCTTGTAACACTACCAAAAAATCTATTTCCAGATGCAAATCCTGCTAAAGTTGTAATCATCACAAAAGTAGCTGGAGCTACTGCTAAAGTTGTAGCTTCTACTGTATCAAAGCCAATTGAACAGGAACTTTCAAGATTGGCACTTGTTACAGATGTAAGTAGTACAAATTTACCAAATATTTCAATAATTAGTGTTGAATTTGGTTATAAAAAAAGTTTAAATGAAGCTGCAGTTGATGTATCAAATGCTTTAAATATAGCAAAATCAAAAATACCAGAGGGACTTACTCCTGCTATTTACACTGCAGGTGATTTTACACTACCTGTTGATGTTATATCACTTAGTCCTAAAAACTCATCAATTGACTTAGGACAAATTAGAAAAATAGCAGATAGTTTTATTAAACCAGCACTTTTAAGCAATAGAAGCATAGGAAATGTTGAAGTTTTCGGAGGATATCAAAGTTCAATTAATATAGAAGTTGATCCATTCAAAGCAAAAAAATACGGAGTTGATTTTGAAACTATATCAAAAATGATATTAGCTCAAAATAAAGATATTCCAGTAGGGTTTTTAAAAGGTGATAATAGTTTTTATACTGTTACTATATACGGTGAGAAAGACAATATTTTAAACTTAGAAAATTTACTTATAAAACCAAATGTTAGATTAAGAGATATATCATCAATAAAATGGGGATATCAAAAAAGAACAAGTGGATATATAGGAAACGGTAAAAATGCAGTTGCATTATCTATACAAAGAGCACCTAAAGGTAGTGTTTTAGATGTAAGTAAATCAGCTAGAAAACAGATGCAAATACTTGAAAATAAATATCCAAATATAAACTTTGAAATAAGTGATACACAAAGAGATTTAATAGAGCAAGCAAATGACAATATGCTCGAAGCTTTAAGAGATGCTATATTTTATACCTTAATTATTATCATGATTTTTTTAGGAAATTTTAGAGCTATTATTGCAGCTGGACTTTCAATTCCCATGGTTTTTTTCAGTACTATTGCTATTATTTGGCTAATGGGTGGAGAGCTTAATATTGTAATTTATACTGCAATTATCTTAGCTTTGGGTATGCTAACCGATGATGCGGTTGTTGTACTAGAAAATATAGAGAGGCATTTAGTAGAAACAAAAGAAGATTTACAAACTGCTATTAAAAATGGTACAAAAGAGGTATTAAGTCCAGTATTTGCTGGTACATTAGCTACGATTGCTATACTTTTCCCTTTAATGTTTATAGGTGGTTATCCAGAAAAAATATTTAAGCCACTTATTGAAACATTGATTATAGCATTAATTGTTAGCTACTTTTTATCTGTAACTTTTATACCTTTATTATCTGCACGATTGTACAAAAATGGTGTAACAAAAACAAAAGTTGAAATATGGTTTGAATGGTTTTATCAAAATTCAATTGGGCGTCTTGTAAAACCTTATGAGGGGGTATTGAAATTTTCAAATCCAAATAGTTTTTGGAAATATCCACGAAGAATAATATTAACTCTTGGAGTTGTGGTTTTTTTAGCTTTTAGTATGAAAAATATTATGCCAACTATTGGAAAAGATGCCATGCCTCCTATGGATACTGGTATTGTAAAAGCTCAAATAGCATTTAGTTCTAATAGTACAGTAGATGAGGCTGAAAAAAGATTAAAACCATTTTTAATATGGCTAGATAAACAACCTTGGCTTATAAGAAGTTCTATTGCTTTTGGTAGTGAGTCTGGAGTATTAAGCTTAGGAAGTGGAAACTTACCTACTGAAGCTACCATTACTATCAATGCTGTTAACAGATTTGAACGAGAAAAAACACTTTGGGAACTTGAAAATATCATAAGAGAAAAATTATCAACTTTAGAAGGATTAAAAAGAAATGATGTTTATGATTTTGGAGCAACTGCTGTATCTAGTGTAAAAGCTACCGTTGATACAAGAATAAAATCACCAACAATTGATGGTATAGATGATTATTCTAAAAAAGTGAAAGATGCTATGAAAACAGTAAGAGGACTTACCTCTGTATCAAGTAGTTGGGCAAAAGATTCAACCGAATATATTATAGATGTTAATAGAAATAAAGCTTTAAGATATGGGTTAACTCCATTTAATATTGCGATGCAGTTACCTATCAAAGGAGAAGTAGTATCTTTAAATTCAAATTTAGAGTCTATGAATACTCAATTTATAAGATTGTATTTAAAAGATAGATTTACAAAAAATCTTGAGACTTTAAAGCTACTTCCAATTAGTACAAAAGATGGGCAAATTCCACTATCAGCAATAGCAACAATTAAAAAAAGCTTGACATATTCAAAAATAGAACGAGATAATATGATGTATTCTTTAGATGTAAATGGATATAGAGCAAAAAGACCAGTTACCCATCTTACTACTGATACTATAGATGCTTTAAAAAATATTAAATCTGATCAATTTATAGTAACTCAAACAGGAGATATATCTCAAATTGACGATAGCTTTAAAAGAATGTTAAAAGCTATTGGATTGGGAGTTATTATACTTTTAATGAGTTTAATTGCTATTTATAGATCTATTAAGATGGCATTTATAATGATACTTGTACTTCCATTATCTTTAATAGGTGCATCATGGGGTATGTTAATATTTGACAAACCTAGCTGTATGCCTAGTTTATTAGGTATATTACTATTATTTGGAATTATTATAAAGAATGCTGTTCTTTTAATAGACTTCTATCAAATGCACCGAGCCAAAGGTGAAAGTGCTTTTGATAGTGCAATTGATAGTGTAACTATAAGGTTTCGTCCTGTTATGATGACTGCATTTGGTACAATAGCAGGTATGATACCAATTGCACTAGAACAAGCAGTAGGTCTTGAGAGACTAAGTCCATTAGCAGATGTTGCAATTGGTGGACTTTTAGTAGGAACGCTTCTAACACTTATATATATACCTATGTATGCATATATGGCAGATAATGATAAATAAAAAAGGATTAAAATGAAAAAGACAATATTAGCTAGTTGTATAACGATATTAAGTTTATTTGCGAATGACTATCCCTTAATACCTGTACATATCACAAAAGATATTACATGTGTAATAGGAGATTTCAATCCACCTATGAAATCAAATAAAGGTTTTGTATCAAATATGTGTTATGTAAATATGGGAGATAGTCTAGTAGTTCTTGATGCTGGTCCTACATATATTTTTGCAAAAGAATTTTACAATTTAATGAAAAAAGAGTATCCAAATAAAAAAGTATCAAATGTAATTTTAAGTAACTTTCACGATGATAGAGTTCAAGGTGCTTCATATTTTAAAGATTTAGGGGCAAATATTATAGGATATAAAAATATCAATGAAGATATAAAAAACAATCCAGATAAATTTTTACGAATGAAAATGATGTTTTCAAAGAATATTTTAAATGGCACAAAAGTGATAGATGCAGATACATTAGTAGATAATGGTTATAAGATAAAAGGTAGTAAAAAAACATTAGAGATTTTAAAATTAAGCATTACGTCAGAAGAAAATAGTGATATTGTTATATACAGTAAAGATGATAGCTTTTTATTTACAGGTAATATTATATTTAATGGAAGAATGTTAAATTATACAAAGAATTCAAATATTGATGGTTGGATAGAAGCATTAGAAGGTATTAAAAATATTGGTGCAAAGTATGTTTTAGGTGGGCATGGTAAGAGGTATGATAAAAACTCATATATACCATCTTTAGAGTATCTAAAAGTATTAAGAAAAAATGTTAAAGATGGATATGATAACGATATAGATATTGAAGATATAAAAATTAATAAAAATCCACTTGTAAATATAAAGTATTATAAAAAGCTAAATTACAACAATATAAATAATTATTATAATCAATTAGAATGGTCAGAATAATTGATGAATATAGGATTAATAGATAATATAAAAGTTACTCACCTTTTAGGTAAAATAACTGCATTAAGAGATCATGAAACATCTATGCATAGTATAGAAGTCACATATCTTTCTAGTCTTTTAGGTAAAAAATTAAATTTAAAAATTGATGAACTACAAGCACTAATGAAAGGAGCCTATGTTCATGATTTAGGTAAAATTGGAATAGCTGATAAAATTTTATTAAAAGAAAGCTCATTTAATGATGAAGAGTGGATTATAATGAAACAGCATGCACAAATGGGTGCAGATCTTCTAAAAGATATAAAATGGTATGAAAAGTCAATTGATATAGTTTTATATCATCATGAAAAATATAATGGTACAGGCTATCCAAAAGGATTAAAAGGTGATGATATTCCATATCTTGCAAGAATTTTTACAATAATTGATGTATTTGATGCGCTTGCCAGAAAAAGACCATATAAAGAAGCTTTTGAATTTAATCAAATAATTTCTATTATGAAAGAGGATATAGGAAAACATTTTGATCCTTATATCATGAAATATTTTTTACCTTTGGCTGAAGAATTTTATAATATAATTAATGATTTAACTGAAGATGAGTTAAAATCAAAACTTGAACTAACACGAATAGAAATATTTGGAATGTAACTTTAAATAGCTTTTACAATTTTTAGTAAGTGGTATCAAAGGGTTATAGGCTACTTTATAAATATAAAAAAATAATTATGATTAATAGAGATACAACTAAATAGTATATAAGTATTTATTCGCTATAATCGCGACAAATAATGAATAGCTATTGCTATTATAAAAAATACACAATAATAAATTGAAGGATTAAAATGAGAGATATTAGAAATATTGCCGTTATCGCACACGTTGACCACGGTAAAACTACACTAGTAGATGAGCTACTAAAACAATCAGGAACATTTGCTGATAGAGCTGAATTAGAAGAAAGAATGATGGATAGTAATGATATTGAAAAAGAGAGAGGGATCACAATCCTTGCTAAAAATACTGCTATTGATTATAAAGAAACAAGAATTAATATTATAGATACTCCGGGCCATGCTGACTTTGGTGGAGAAGTTGAAAGAGTTTTGAAAATGGTTGATTCTGTTTTATTACTTGTAGATGCTCAAGAGGGTGTTATGCCTCAAACAAAATTTGTTGTAAAAAAAGCACTTGAATTAGGTCTTAGACCAATTGTAGTTGTAAATAAAATTGACAAAGATGCAGCTGAGCCAGATAGAGTTGTTGATGAAGTATTTGACCTATTTGACCAAATGGGTGCATCTGAAGAACAATTAGAATTTTTAGTTGTTTATGCTGCTGCTAAAAATGGTTATGCTAAATTAAATTTAGATGATCCAAGTGAAAATATGATTCCATTACTAGACTTAATTGTTTCTGATGTACCAGCTCCAACTGGATCTGATGACAATGGTCTTCAACTTCAAGTATTTAACCTAACACATGATAATTTCATTGGTAAAATAGGAATTGCTAGAATATTCAATGGAACTATCTCTATGGGTGAAACTGTTGTTTTAGTTAAAGCTGATGGTGAAAAAGTTAGCGGTAGAGTTTCTAAACTTATTGGTTTTAAAGGTTTAGAAAAAATGGATATAGATAAAGCTGGTCATGGTGATATTGTTGCTATTGCTGGATTTGAAACTATTGATGTAGGTGATTCTCTTTGTGATCCTAAAAACCCTATGCCACTTGATCCAATGCATATTGAAGAGCCAACTTTATCTGTAACTTTTGCAGTTAATAACTCTCCTTTAGCAGGAACTGAAGGTAAATTTGTAACAAGTAACAAAATTCAAGAAAGATTAGAAGCTGAAATGAATACAAATATTGCTATGCAATATGAAGCTAAAGGTGAAGCTGCATTTGAAGTAAAAGGTAGAGGTGAACTACAAATCACTATCTTAGCTGAAAATATGAGAAGAGAAGGTTTTGAGTTTTCTATCTCTAGACCAGAAGTTATCGTTAAAGAGATTGATGGTGTTAAGTGTGAGCCATTTGAGCATTTAGTTTGTGATGTTCCTGATGAGTTCTCTGGTACTGTTATTGAAACTCTTGGTAAAAGAAAAGCTGTAATGTCAAATATGGTTCCAATGGGTGATGGTCAAACTAGAGTTGAGTTTGAGATCCCTGCAAGAGGATTGATCGGATATAGAGGTCAATTTTTAACAGATACTAAAGGTGAAGGTGTAATGAATCACTCATTTTTAGAATTTAGACCATACTCTGGTGCTGTAACATCTAGAATGAATGGTGCTTTAGTTTCTATGGAGGCTGGTGAAGCTGTAGCATACTCAATCTTTAATCTACAAGATAGAGGTTCATTATATATTAAACCTCAAGATAAAGTTTATGGTGGTATGGTAATTGGTGAACATGCAAGAGCAAATGATCTTGATGTAAATCCTGTAAAAGCAAAACAACAATCAAATGTAAGAAGTAGTGGAGCAGATGAAGCTATTAAACTTATTCCACCAATTGATATGTCTTTAGAACATGCATTAGAATGGATTGAAGATGATGAACTTGTAGAAGTTACTCCTATCTCTATTAGAGTTAGAAAAAGAGAACTTGATCCAAGTATGAGAAGAAGATTAGAAAAACAAAAGAAAGATTTAAAATAAAAATAAGCGTTAATTCGCCCTGCCCTTGTGGAAGTGGCAACAAATATAAAAAATGTTGCCAGCCATTCCACAAAGGTGCTATTCCTAAACTAGCATCTCAACTTATGAGATCACGATATAGTGCATTTGCATTAAATATTCCAAAATATATTATAGATACTACACATAATGAAAATAATGATTTTAAAACTGATAAGTTATTATGGACAAATGAGATAAGTGAATTTTGTAAAAATTGTTTATTCCAAAAACTAGAGATATTAGAATCTATCGATCACAATGTAGAATCATTTGTTACATTTAAAGCAACAATAGAATGTACAAATAATGATAACTCATTTATAGAAAAAAGTAAATTTCTAAAGATAAATAATAGATGGTTATATCATAGTGGTGAGTTCTTGGATATATAAACTGTTCATTAAGTCTATTTAGATATAATTATTTTTATTTTACAAAAAGGTATTATCAGTTATGAGTTTAAAAGAAAATATTGACTATATAAAAGAGGAAGTATCTGCTCAAGAAACTTTTATGGAAAAAACATTTAAATTAGAGCAATTTTATAAAAAATATAAAGTTCTTATTTTAGGTTCTGTTACATTAGTAATTGTATCATTTATAGGTAGTTCTGTAATAAATTATCAAAAAGAACAAAACAGAATAAAAGATAATCAATCTTTTAATATACTACTAGAAAATCCTAAAGATAAAGATGCACTATCATACCTAAAATCAAATAATAAAAAATTATATGAAATTATACTTTACATGAATGATAAAAGTAAAAATAATGATCTTGAATTTTTTAAAGAATTATCTGAATATTCACAAGCAATTAAAAGTGAAAATATTGATAAGCTAGCAAGTGTATCACAAAAACAAAATTTTTTATTAAAAGATTTTGCTATATTTAATAAAGCATTACTTCAAGCAAAAAATGGAAATTTTCAAGATGCAAAAGAGAGTATCAAGCTTATATCTACTAAATCAAGCGTAGCATCACTATCTAATATGCTAGAACATTATTTATTAACAAAGTAGGTTACTTATGAAACAATTATCGTTTTTATTTATTTTTATATTATTTTTATCAGGGTGTGGTTCAAAACAATATTTTGAACCAGAAAATGTTGATGGAGATTATCCATTTTCATCAACTGATCTACAATACAACATTATTGACTATAATGCAGATGGTGCAACACTAGAAGATTTCAAATACTTATCTAAAGATGGTATTACAGATATCGTAATCAAAGATGGTTATAAGTTTTTAAATAATAACAATGGAATAATTTTAGCAGCAAATGATAACTCAACACTTTTAGTTAAAGAGAAAAATACTATTAAAAAATATAAATTTGAAAAGAATGTTATCTCTGCTTCAATTAAAGGTGATCTTATTGCATTATCTTTAATAGATAATTCAATTATATTATTTAATAAAAAAACAAAACAAAAATATTTTAAAGAATATTTAGCACAATCATTTGTAAATGATATAAAAATAGCAAATCCAATTTTTCTTGACTCTGTTGTATTATATCCAACACTTGATGGTAAAGTTATTGTTGTGGATATAGCTAAAAAAACCACTATAAAAACAATGAATATAGACCCAAAAGGAAACATAAATAATATCATATTTTTATCGTCAATAGATGATGCATTAATAGCTGCAACACCAACCAAACTATTTAGTTTTGTAAATGGTGGAGTAAATGTAAAAGATATTAATGTAAGAAATATTATTATAAATGAAAAGAATATTATTTTAACAACTTTAGAGGGTAAAATAATAAAGTTTGATAAAGAACTAAAAGAGTTAAATAGTATTAAATTTAAATTTGCTAAATTTGTAGCTTTAGGAACTGGAAGCTATATATATGCTTTAGAAGAAAATGATTATTTAATTAGATTAGATTCTGATTTAAAAACTTTTCAAATATTTGATTTTTCATTTGATCAATCAAAAAAAGTTATAATGATTGGTGATAAACTTTATTATGGAGACCAATCTATAACTTTAGAATAAACACTATAAAAATATTAAGTTAATAGTTACTAACTATTAACTTATACTCTCACATAAACACCATAGTTTATTAAAATCTCAGTAGATTTTAGTTAGTATCTTTCTTATTTAAAGTATAAATTTAACAACTAAATAGAGGATAAAATGGTAGATTATTATTACACAAATGCAATCATGGGTGAAAGACCTGAAGTTACAAACCCAAACAAAGAGTTTTTAGAACAATTAACCGTAGCTGGTTTTACACAAATGATTGATGAATTTTATGAAATTGTACTAGATAGCGATATTGCTCACTTCTTTCCAGACGGAGAAGAAGAGATAAAACTAATCAAAAAGAGAAATGGATCATACTTTATGATGATGTGTGGTGGAGATGATAGATATATCTCTAGATTTGGTGGAGATTTTGATCAAATAAAATTACATGAAATGTTTTCTATCCCAAATAAAGCAAGAATAGAATGGTTAGGTTGCTGGGAAGAGGTATTGAGAAATATTGAAGATAAGGTTGAACATAAACATATTCAATCATACTGGAACTGGCTAGAGGTTTTTTCAAAACATATTGTAAATTATCAAAATGATAGAAAAGATTATGAAGAGATAGCAAATACAAAATAATTTAATAAAAGGAGAAACCATGTCAAGAGATATGTGTGCTGATGTAAAGATGGAAGAGGGTTATATGAGAATGAGTATCGAATATAACAACGATATAAGTAAAGTAAAAATCCAACAAGCAATTGCAAAAATTGAAAAAGATTTACAATTATTTCCAAGTGTAATAAGAAGAGCTATAAATGATACTGCAGGTAACTTTTCAATAGAATTTGGAACAGAAGGTATCCCTCGTGATGCTGGTAATTTTTGTGAAGCTGTGATGAAAGAACTAGGAATCAATAATTGTTCAATATAGTTTTTGAAAATGAAACTCAATATAAAATAAATCAAGAATTTTTAAATAAAATTGCTCAAAGTATTTCAAAAGAAGAGATAGAATTTATTCTTACTTCTAATAATGAGATACAAGAGATAAATTTAACAACAAGAAACATAGATAAACCAACTGATGTATTAAGTTTTCCATATGAAAATATGCCAAATACACCACTTGGTTCTATTGTTATATCTGCAGATTTTGTAAAAGAAAAATCAGAACTATATGGACATAGTTTTGATGATGAGCTATCATTACTTTTTATTCATGGTTTACTTCATTTAGTAGGGTTTGATCATGAGATAGACAATGGAGAACATAGAGATGAAGAGGAAAAACTAATCAAAGAGTTTAATTTACCAGATAGTTTAATAGTAAGAACATTTAAGGAGATAAAATAGATGGATATTTTAATATTTATTGTATCAATGGGAGCATTAATTTATGGTGCTGATTATATAATTGAAGAGAGTGAAAAGATCGCTTTATACTTTGATATATCTCCATTTATTATAGGAGCAACTTTAGTAGCATTAGGAACTAGTTTACCTGAGATGGCAGTAAGTATGAGTGCTTCTATGCAAGGTAGTGGTGATATTGCTGTAGCAAATGTTATAGGTAGTACTATATTTAATATATCTTTAGTACTTGGAATGGTTTTTTTAATATCTAACAATATAAATCCAAAAAGAGATATTTTTGCTAAAGATTCAGCATGGTCACTATTTCCTATTCTAATTTTTATATTAATGAGTTTAGACGGAAAGCTAAGTAAACTAGATGGATTTATTTTTTTAGTTTTAATGGGAGCATATTTAATGTTTCTAATACAAAGTGATCAAGTTGAGGAACCAGAAGAGGAAGAGAATGATAAACATAATTTCCCTTGGCTAAAAACAATTGGACTACTTATCATTGGTTTTATCTTTGTTGTAGGGGGTGCTAATTTTGCTATTGAAAGTGCTGGAAATATTGCAAGAGATTTTGGTGTAAGTGAATGGCTAATTGGTCTATTCCTAGTAGCATTTGGTACAAGTTTACCAGAACTTACTGTTGCTATAAAAGCTGCTAGAGCTAACAATGCAGATATGGCAATTGGAGCAATAATTGGTTCAAATGTAGCAAATTTTACAATGGTATTAGGATTAAGTTCAATTATAAATCCACTTAATGTAGACCTTAATGCAAACTTTTTTGATATAACTGCAGCATTAATAGTTTCTGTAATGTTAGTATTTATAACTGCTAATAAACTATATAACAAAAGTGCAGGTATAGTTTTATTAGCAGTTTTAGCTTTAGTGATCTCTAATAGTTTTTAATTCTTAAAATAGTTATCAATGAATTTTAACTTCATTTTTAACTATTTTATTTATCTATTTAATATTTACTAATACTTCTCCATCTTTAAAGTCAAATTCTACATTGGCACCATCTTTTATTTCATCTTCTAGTATCATATCTGCTAACTTATCTTCTACTATCTCATATAATGCTCTTTTTAATGGTCTAGCACCATACACAGGATCAAATCCCTCTTGGGCTATATATGCTTTAGCATCTGCTGTCATTGTTAATAAAATATCTCTTGAAGATACTTTTTTTGCAATAGAATCAAACATAATATCTACAATATTTGTAATTGCCTCTAATCCTAACTGTTCAAAAATAACAATATCATCAAGTCTATTTAAAAACTCTGGTCTAAAATGTGATTTTAAAGTATTTAAAACCTCTGTTCTTCTTTCAACTTTATCAGAAATAGTTATAATTTTATCACTTCCTATATTTGAAGTAAGAATAATAATAGTATTTTTAAAATCTACTGTTACCCCTTTATTATCAGTAAGTCTTCCATCATCAAGCACTTGAAGTAATATATTAAATACATCAGGATGTGCTTTTTCAATCTCATCAAAAAGTATTACACTATATGGTTTTCTTCTTATAGCTTCAGTTAATTGTCCACCCTCTTCATATCCTACATAACCAGGTGCAGAACCTACTAGTCTACTTACTGATGTTTTTTCCATATATTCTGACATATCAAATCTTATTAATGACTTTTCATCATCAAATAAAAACTTAGCAAGTGTTTTTGCTGATTCAGTTTTACCAACTCCGGTAGGTCCAAGAAAAAGAAAACTTCCTATTGGACGACTTTCATCACTTAGTCCAGCTTTATTTCTTTTAATAGCTCTTGATATTGATTTTAATGCTTCATCTTGACCTATAACATCTTTTTTCAAAACATTTTCAACTTCAAGAATTCTTTGTTTTTCACTTGTAAGCATTTTATTTACAGGTATTCCTGTCCATCTAGAAACAATACTAGCAATTGCATCTTCATCAACAAAGTTACGAAGTAAAGTACCTGTTTCTTGCATTCTTGCCCATTTTTCTTCATTCTCTTTAATCTTATTTTCCAACTCTGGAATATCACTATATTCTATTTTTGCAGCCTCTTCAAACTTACTATCTCTTTTTGCTCTCTCTGCTTTACTTTTTAAATTATCAATCTCAATTTTTATATTTGATACTGCATTAAAAGTCTCTTTTTCATTTTCAAATTGTGCTTCCAGATTTCTTTGTTTCTCTTTCAAATTTGAAAGTTCTTGCTCTATCTCTGTTATTCTTGATATATTTTTATCAGTTTTTTCCATATTTAAAGCAGATTTTTCAACCTCCAATGTTCCTATCATTCTTTTTGTTGTAGATAAAATTGTAGGTTCTGATTCTATTTGCATCTTAAGTTCTGCTGCTGCTTCATCTATAAGATCTATAGCTTTATCAGGTAAAAATCTATCCGTAATATATCTGTGACTTAACTTTGCTGCACTTACTAATGCACTATCATTTATACTAACATTATGAAATGTTTCAAGCTTTTCTTTTATACCTCTTAAAATTTGTAATGCTTCATTTACACTAGGTTCATCTACATTTACAGGTTGAAATCTTCTTTGCATTGCAGTATCTTTTTCAAAATATTTTCTATACTCTTTTAAAGTTGTTGCACCTATAGTATGTAACTCACCTCGTGCAAGTGCTGGTTTAAGAATATTTGCAGCATCCATACTACCCTCAGAAGCCCCTGCCCCTATTATAGTATGTATCTCATCTATAAATAAAATTATATTTCCAACTTTTTGAACCTCTTTAATAACAGCTTTTAATCTATCCTCAAATTCACCTCTATATTTTGCACCAGCAATTAATGCTGACATATCAAGAGAAACTACTCTTTTATTTTGTAGTGAAGTTGGTACATCTTTATTTACTATTCTTTGAGCTAAGCCTTCAGCAATTGCTGTTTTACCAGTTCCTGGCTCACCTAATAATATTGGATTATTTTTTGTTTTTCTTATTAAGATTTGCATCATTCTTTGAAGTTGTTCATCTCTACCAATAACTGGATCAAGTTTTCCATCTCTAGCTTGAGCATTTAAATCTATTCCATATTTTTCTAATGCTTCAAGATTATCATCTCCACTAGCACTATCAACTGTAGCTCCGCCACGAATAGACTCTAACTCTTTTTTAACTTCATTTAAATCTACATATTTTCCTAATGTATCTTTAAAAGACTTATCTGATAAATTTGAGATAATCCATGTATCTACTGCTAAAAAAGTATCTCCAGAACTTGTCATAAGACCTTGTGCATTTTCTAAAGAACTTACTACATTTCTACTTATTACTATATTTTCTTTGGTAACACTAGAAACTGATGGAAGTTTATTTGCAATACTTTTTGTTTCAAGTTCTATTGCAGTCTTATCAATATTTAATTTATTTAATAACTGATTTAATACACTTGAAGTATTTGTTAAAAGTCCCCATATTATATGGATGATTTCTACTTCTTGGTTTTTATTATGTAGTGCAAGTGATAAACCTGACTCTATAGTTTCACTCATTTGGTTTGTTAATTTTTCAAATATTTTATTACTCATATTATACCCTTTTTAGTAAATTAGCACTCTAATAGGTAGAGTGCTAATAAAATTATATCAGGTTAGTAATTATTTGTCAAGTTTAAATATCCAATAGCAGCAATTCTAACTCTAATTTTTTGACTTACATAATATAAGGCTCCATATCAATATTTTTTTCACTCTGGCGGGATATAAGGATAAACTCTAAAAGTTTCTTAAAGCTTTTAAAATTAAACATAGTAGTTAATAT